>Ga0214921_10010982_pt1 | contig 11097 bp, 8 predicted proteins | sample LL1505_MetaG_FD_177992 | JGI IMG/M metagenome (GOLD analysis project Ga0214921, IMG submission 177992) | Freshwater microbial communities from Lake Lanier, Atlanta, Georgia, United States - LL-1505 | ecosystem: Environmental > Aquatic > Freshwater > Lake | place: USA: Georgia | collected 2015-05-28
ACGTCACCATGTGGAGCCGGATCCTAGAAGAAGTGCTGTCCCGATAAATATCCTGAAACTGCCCGACTTAAACTGCCTGACTTAATTGTTGCAAGATGTATCTGCCCGCCTCAGCGCCTTGGGTTCCAGGGTACGAGCACAAACACCTGTGCCGTCAAGACTCAACTAACTAATTTTGTTAATATTTTTAGAGTTTAACAACAATTAACGCGGGCACTTTAAAAAGGTCTGACAAATCCACCAGATTTGGCTAAATTTTCCCTCACCATTTTTTTTGCAAATATAAGCTCCGCCCCAACACCCAAAGGACCTTCCATGAACGACCAACAGACCATTGCCATACTCAAAGGCCTCGTCATTGACGGCGTCAATAAAGCCAAATCAGGTCATCCGGGTGGCGCTATGAGCTCCATGGACTTTGCTTATATTTTATTCACGGAATTTCTAAAGTTTGATCCTGATGACCATCAATGGCTTGGTCGTGATCGGTTTATTCTGAGTGCCGGACATGAGTCCATGTTGCAGTACTCGCTCCTACACATGATGGGCTGGTTGCCCATGGACGAACTTAAAAAATTCCGTCAGCTCCATAGTAAGACTCCCGGACATCCCGAGAACACACACACCAAAGGCGTTGAGTGCACCACGGGCCCCTTAGGACAGGGCGTGGCGATGTCTGCAGGTTTTTCAATTGCAGCACGGCACCTTGCTGCGAGCATTGATGCAAAACTATTTGGCCACAAAATCTATGCACTGATGGGTGACGGATGCATGCAAGAAGACGTCACGCTCGGAGCCGCGTCACTTGCAGGTCATCTAAAACTCAATAATCTAATTTGGTTCTATGACCGCAATCGTCAACAAATCTCAGGCAACATCAACCGGGCCACAAGCGACAATGAAGAGCTAGTATTCAAAGGTTTCGGTTGGCATGTAGTGACGATCGATGGTCACGATCACACGGCGATTCGCAACGCCCTGACCAATGCCCAAACATCGGAACGTCCGGTCTTAATTATTGGCAACACCACGATGGCCAAAGGTTGCGCTACCCAGGAAGGCGATCACGAAACCCATGGTGCGCCTTTGTCAGCCGACGAGAGGGCCAAAACCAAACAAAAACTTGGCATTCCAGATGGCGAAGATTTTTACTGCCCAGAGTCTGCCCTCAAGCATTTCCAAAGACGTTTCCCGGATCTTCGAGCGAAAGCCAAAGAGTGGAAATCATCGGTTCAAGACCGCATGAAAAATCAAGACTTCGGCCAAGCGTGGAATAAATATTTTGGCAAAGAAGACTGGTCAAAACTAACCAATGTAACATGGCCGGCTGGTGGAAGCGTTGCCACACGAAATGCATTTGGCGATGTTTTGAAACAATGGGCAACTGATATTCCAAATCTAATGGGCGGCAGCGCTGACCTCGAACCTTCTAACATGACGGGGCCGTTCGCTAAGGCCGTTGGTGATTTCCAGGCAGGCACACCAAAAGGCCGGAACCTTGCATTTGGCGTTCGTGAATTCCCCATGTCTGCCATTGCAAACGGTATGGCTCTTCACGGCGGAGTAATTCCATTTGATGCGACTTTTTTAACGTTTGCTGACTACTCAAGACCAGCGCTTCGACTTGCCGCCATTCAAAAGGTCCGTGTGATTCATGAATTTACCCACGATAGTTTTTATCTGGGTGAAGACGGCCCAACCCATCAACCTGTTGAACACACTATGAGCCTCAGGCTGATACCTGATTTCTACGTCATGCGCCCAGCGGATGCACGCGAGACGCAAATCATGATGCAAGAGGCGCTCAAAATCTCACAGCCTACGGCCATTTGTTTGTCTCGCCAAAAGCTCCCGACTTTAGAGCTTTCAGCCGCGCAGGAGGCCGACTGCCGACGAGGTGCTTGGATCGTTCAAGATCAGGCTACTCCTGACCTCGTCATATTCGCGACAGGCTCAGAGGTCTCTTTAGCCCTCGCCGCAGCTAAAAACCTTCCGCAATTTAAAGTAAAAGTTGTTTCTATTCCCTGCTGGGAGCTGCTATTCGCCCAAGACAAAGGCTTTATCGAACGCATCATGACAACGTCTTGTCAGCGTCGCGTCAGTATCGAGGCGGGCACGACACTCGGCTGGCAAAAATTCACAGGTATGTCGGGACTCAATATCGGCCTTGATACCTTTGGGGCGAGTGCACCGATGGAGCAACTTGCGGAAGAATACGGGTTTACGGCGACCAAAGTCAGCGCTCGCATCGCCGAGCATTATAAAGGACATTAGGATGCTACACGGAGATCGTGAGGCGCTTGCAGCCTCGATTAAAGGTCTATCTGTCGAGGAGCACCTCGAGAAAAAACGCTTGTCCAAAACCCGCGACCCCGTGGATGATTTTGCGGCATGGCACGAGCGTTTTCGGCACGAGTTAGCCAGTGAATTTGGCCCGGTGCCAGAAGACCTGGAAAACGACGACGGCGACACGAGTGCCGCCGTCGAAGAATACATTAAATCAATGAAGAAACAGTTCAGGTTACACTTACGTTAGCGATCAGTAGCAGCCTGCGACTGTTGTTTTTGATTCCCAAAGAACGGTACCTGCAGAATTAACAACCGCAAGATTACCATTTGTTCCCATCACAAATCCTGAGGCGCCTTTAGCGGCGGTAGCTGTATTGAATAACGCGGTGCTTGCGTTCGCTATCACGAAATTCCCGTCGCCTTGGAAATGCGCCCGTGTGGCGCCTTTACCTGACGTTGCAGTCGACCAAATTGCGTTGCTTCCTTGAAACACAACAAAATTCCCATCTGATCTAAACAATGCGCTGAAATTACAGTTTTGGCCTGGGACGTTTGTTGATCCGACATTGCTCAACCCATCATTGATTGCAAATTGAGTGTTTAGAATCACGCCTGGGCGCGTGCATGCGTTACCGTTCCATTTACAGCTCATACCCGCTGCACACAATTCCGAAGAGTTAAGAGTGGTACACGAAGTTGGTTGAGGAGCCGCAGCAAGACCGGCCATTTTGCAACTTGTTCCGTCCCAGGAACACCCAGGAGCGGCCGCACAGTAAGCAGCGGTTGTAAGAGGAGTACAATAAGACGGCTGACTCACCACCGGGTTCACTGGTGTGGTCGTCGTTGTGGAGGTAGCGACGCAAGTCACTCCATTCCACGAACAGCCGCTTACAGCTGCACAATTCGTTGATGAAGTTTGAGCCTCACAACTCGTCGTCGTTGTTGTTGTCGACCCCCCTGGTATGGCATTGGAATTACACTCCGCTGGTGGATTTGGCACAGTGCAATCAACCTTTGAGGCTGCGGGTCTTCGTGCATTGCCAGAACTTGAATTATTGCATCCGTTCATTAAGCCAAGCGCTAACGTTCCAATCATCAAAATTTTTGCATGGCGCATAAGTCGTAATCCTTTTTTTTGATCCTTCAATTGCTCTTCAAAATACCAAGCGGGTTATCGATCAACTCATGAGACTATTCTAACATGCCAGCAAAGGATTCGGGAGAAACCGGCATTTTTTTCCCAGCAAAAACAAACGCCGAGCATGTAAAAATAATAACTAAGCAAAGGCCAGAACTAGAGAATGAACCTTCCAGAAAAAAAATCACCATGGGAGAGCCGCTAAATGCCGCTAAGCACCATTCATCCATTCATAATTGCCATCTTTTGTCTGATTGCTGCGTGTAAAGGCGCCCCAAGCGGTCGCGCCAACATCAAATCTGAGCCCGTGACTCCAAATTCAGTGGCCACAAATCAGATCCCACCCCCAGGGCCCCATGACTATGTCGTCGAAAAATCCACGTTCAAAGATTCCGTGACTAGCTCCATGCTTGCAATTCATAATTTGGAGCGCCAGAATATCACGCAGTCGCGCAGTGATACTTGCGCAAAAACAGAATCTGTCATTCAACGCATAGCCACCCGCCTTGTCACACGGTCGGGACTCGAGAAAATCATCGAACAAAAGCCGAATTTAACACTAGCCGTGGCCTGCAAAAAACATATCGTGGCCTTACCGGAATTGCGCGGCGGCGTGTTGTGGATTTATCCAGATATCATTCGTGGACTTAAAACCGAAGATCACATCGCTGCTTTGCTTGCCCACGAGATCATTCATTACACACGATCTCACGAGGAAGAACGGCTTAGTATCACCGAAAGCTGGATGCCGTTTAGAGATTCTGCCGTTAATCGTGCGCGCTGGTCCCAGGAACAAGAAGCGGACCGACTGAGTCTTGGCCTGCTCACTTCAGCAGGATTTGACCCCCATGCTGCCGCAGACGTTCCGTTACTTCTAGACAAATTCTTAGCTCAAGAAACTAATTGGAAAGAAGGTCAATTAGACGTGACTTTTGGCACCATGTCTGACCGAAGTAATCGCGTGACTGCTGAATTAAAACATCGACGAGTGCGCCCCTCACCACAAACGCCTGGCGAGGTCGCTTCTGTGATGGCTGAATTGAACGCTCGATGACCACTCAAAATGGCATCAATAGCTGCGTGGAATAAGTCTGTGTATTTCCGCCATCACGACCGCTATAGCGCCCCAAGAGATCGCTGGAATACTTGGCAAAATCAAATTTCCTTTAGTGGAATCTTTATGTAACGCTGTCCATTAGACTCAGGGCTTGGCAGCCTGCCTCCGTCGGCATTCACTTGAATACTGGGCAATAGCAGCTTTGGCGCCGATAGCGTTTTATCACGGCCACGTCTAAATGTAACATAATCAGCCTTTGAAGTGGACGTTTTGATATGAATATTTGACAGCTTACTTTCGGCAATTGTTGACTGAAACCTCAAATCACGGCCGCTTGGTTGATAGTCGTGCCCTGTAAAAAACCTCGTGGATTCCGGTAGCGCATAAAGTTTCTGAATGCTGTCGTAAAGATCTTCAGCATTGCCAGCGGGAAAATCACAGCGCCCCGTACCCGAATCCGGCATAAACAGCGCGTCACCCACAAAAACAGCGTCGCCAATTAAAAAACTCGCGCAAGCAGGCGTATGACCTGGCGTGAAAAGAGTTTTGATGGTCAGAGAACCAGCTTTTAACTCACTTTGATCCTTTAGCAGAATATCAAACTGCCTGCCGTCGGTCGCAAAATGATCGGCAAAATTAAAGAAGCGCTTAAAAACTTCCTGCACTTCTGTAATTCTCGAGCTAATCGCGATCTTAGCAGCTGGAAACATCTTTTTTAGCGGTTGTGCTCCCGTCACGTGGTCAGCATGAGCGTGAGTCTCCATGATCAAATGCAACGTCAATTGATTGGCCCTGATGAATTCAGTAACTTCGAGAACTGACTGCAGTGTCAATCCGCCACTCGCAGGATCAAAATTCCAAACGGAGTCTATAACGACAGCGTCTTTGGTTTTTTCATCGAAGACGCAATAGGTCAATGTCGAGGTGTCTTTATCGAACCAAGATTTAATCTCCATAAATCACACCCTCGAGTTTTGACCCGACAAAAAACATCACAACAAAAACTAGCGCTCCGAAGGAAAATGCCCCTAGACTAGCAATCCCCGGACCGGGACAAATACCGCCTACTCCCCATCCCACACCAAATATGGCGGATCCGATCACTAACTTTTTGTCGATATCTTGCCGTGTCGGAACATGTAGCTTGTCATCGAAAATTGGCCTCTTCCGGCGTTTTAAAAACTGCCAAACCATAAAATATACTGGAATCGCGGCGGCCATGACAAACATCAAGCTAGGATCCCACGAACCCGCCACATCCAGAAAACCCAAAACTTTCTGGGGATCTGTCATCCCACTCCATCCAAGTCCCAGGCTAAAAACGAACCCAACTAAAAAAGACACCATAGCAAACATCATCACTGAGCCCCCCATCGTCCAAACACAGCGACTGTTAACACTGCAAACAGCATAAATGTTAAAGTAGCTACGATGCCGCGGACAGACAGCCTTCCGATTCCGCAAATCCCGTGCCCACTGGTGCAGCCTGAACCCATCTTGGTCCCAAAACCCACAATAAGACCAGAAACACCAAGTCGCACATAGTCCGTGGAAGCAATTAAACCACTAAAATTCTCGGGCCAGACTCGTGAGCCGACAGCTCCGCCGCAAACAATCCCTAATAAAAAAAGCATGCGCCACAACGCGTCACCCTTTCGCAGGTTTAAAACTCCACTAGCGATACCACTGACACCTAACACGCGGCCATACGTCAAAAGAAACGCGCCGGCGGCGATGCCAACTACGATTCCACCGCAAAGAGCATTTGACCAGTCAGCATTCATTGATCGCCCCCTTATATCGAAACCGAAGCTTGCAAAAATCCCAAATTCTTTTTAATACTAGTCTATTAGCATAATTACTGCATTTAAAATTTAGCCTTTAGCGGCACGAATATCTCGAAGCTTTTTTGGAATCATTTTACGGAGCATCGACGCGCGTTATGAACATGAACACCAGCAAAATCAAAACAGCCACTGTCCAAGAGACCATGACAACCTTGCAACAAAACCCTAAAGCCGTCTTGGTCGACGTGCGAGAGCAAGAAGAAGTCGACGAGATTGCACCGTCGATTGGGACATTCTTCCCGATGAGCAAAATAAACCCATCCACATTTCACTCGGACTGTAAGGTGGAGAAAAATCAGCCGTTATATATACTTTGCAAGGCTGGCGGCCGTAGCATGCGTGTTGCCGCAGCGCTTGCTGATGCTGGATTTACAGACCTGACAAACGTTACAGGCGGGATCATGGCCTGGGAGGCCGCAGGACTTCCGATTAAAACCGGCAGGTAACTATTTAATAATTATTATTTTTTGCGCCAGTCTGTCGCTCTTGACGCGACTGAGACCGTTTGGCACATCATGCCTATAGCATTCACCCTACCACTTGCTGCGAATTTCTTTTCATTTAAGGCACATCGGCCAAAACCCTCCAAATGTCGTCCGTGGCATGGGTTTTGCGAGCATGCATTAGTTATTTTGAAAGGAAATTGACCATGGCGACTCAACTTCCCGAAGAATTACCTTCACGTTTCGAAACGGTATTAATCAATGAACCATCAAAGTGTATTTAAAAATTTATGGACCCGTCTATTTGAAAAAAAGCCTTCGTTCAATCTGGAGAAGGCGAGGGCCAAATCAGAGCGACCAAAACCAATGCCCGACGAGGACATCAAAGATCTATTCAGAAACTTTCATGAATGTTGCGATGATGAAGACACCGACCTCAGAGAAGCGATCGCCTACAGTCTAAGGATACTAGGCGGCCCCACGAAATCAATTACGGATAAAAATCATACAACCGCCCTACCTCATCTACGCACGACCGTAATTGCGCGACCAACTGAACCCAGGGTTGGAATGCAACCGCAGTCAAAAAAGGCGTGAATATTAGCCATGGAAAAATTAATTATTGGACATCGCGTACAGATGACCGCCCAACAGCTTCGTGATCATGCACGCTGGCTGGGAGAACATCATCAAATTGAAATCACAAATGCGCAGGATGTCCTGCTTCGCCGGCTCGAGCAAAATGAATCGGTCCTCCTTAACTCATACCGCATAACCGAAGAGGCCTCTCGCTCCGGACTACGTGTTGTACCAGCTGCCATGTGGCTACTTGATAACTTCTATGTTCTTGAAGAGCAGATCTGGCTTGCTCGCAAGCATCTACCAAAATCCTATAGCAAACAGCTTCCTCGCGTGAAAAACGCGACCCGCCCGGGCTACCCTCGCGTCTATGAGCTGGTGTTAGAGCTGATCACCTGCGTCGACGGCTTGATTGACGAGTCAAGTATAAACAACTTTGTGGATGGTTATCAGGAGGCGTCGAAACTAAAAATCGGCGAACTCTGGGCCGTTCCTCTCATGATGAGGTTTGCTCTGGTACAGAGCGCTCGACAAACGGCTGCACGCATAGCAACCGGAACGATTGATAGACACAACGCTAACCGCTGGGCTGACCGTGTAGCAGCATTACCACAAGGAGACTCAAGTGCTCTTCTGCAGCTCATGGCAGAACTTACAAATTCCTGTCCACGCATGAGCATACCATTCCTAGCTGAATTGACGCGGCGATTGCAAAATCTTTATCCTGTGCCTGCATTACCCATGAGCTGGATCGAGGAACACCTCGCCGCCAAGCATAGCACCATTGACAGTCTCTTTCAAAACGAGAGTCAACAGGAGGCGATCGATCAGGTCAGCATGAGCCATGTCATCACAAGTCTAAGACTTCTAGAATCTATCGATTGGAGAAATTTTGTCGAGCACAGAAGTGTGATTGAGTTAACGTTGGCGCAGGATCCAATGGGGGTTTACAAATCGATGGATTTTGCAACCCGGGATTGCTACCGACACGCCGTTGAAAACATGGCAAATCGTTATACAGAAGACGAGACAAATGTCGCGCATCTAGCTCTAAATTTAGCCAATAAAGCACTTGAGAAATTCGGCGAGACCGATCGTCGTTCGCATATCGGATTCTACCTCACAGGACGAGGACGCGGAAGACTTGAGGCCGAGCTTTCCGCTGGTCACACTGCGCGATTCAGTATCGCGCAGTTTTTTTATAAGAGAAAAGGATTAGTTTACTTCGGCGCACTCAATCTGCTGACGTTAGCTCTAGTACTACAAATGTTCGTTCAATATATCCCGCCGAACTATGAACGGATATATTTTGCACTATTCATAGTTTCAGCAACTCTAGTGGCAACGCAAATAGCGCTCACACTAACAAATTGGTTAGCAACGATCCTCGTCAAACCGAAACGACTCCCCCGACTAGACTTCTCGACTGGCATCCCCGAAGAGTATGCCACCATGGTCGCTGTACCGACCATGCTTACGAATACCAAGGGCATCCAATCCCTACTGCAGTCTATCGAAGTGAACTTTCTGGGGAACAAGGATCGCAATGTTGCCTTCGCGCTGCTTACGGATTTTCTCGATTCAAAATTGGAACACTGTCAAGGCGACTCCGAGCTCGTGGACCACGTATGCAGCGGAATTGAAGCATTAAACACAAAATACGCCGTAGACGGCTCTGCACCGTTCTATTTGTTCCACCGCCCTCGAAAGTGGAATGCCGATGAAAAACTCTGGATGGGTTATGAGCGCAAACGAGGAAAACTAATGGAGTTTGCCGAGTTTCTTAGAGGTGGCGCCCCCGATGCATTCTCACGGATGAAAGGAAACTTAGGCAGACTTTCAAAATTTCGCTATATAATCACATTGGATACCGATACGCGCCTGCCTCACAATGCGGCTCAGCAGTTGATTGCAGCCATGGCTCACCCATTGAATCGTCCACTTGTTGACCCGAAGACCGCGCGAGTGCTGGAAGGCTATACGATCCTCCAGCCTCGCGTGACGATTGAGCTTCAGTCCGCTAGTAAAACCTGGTTCACACGCCTATTTGCAGGGGAGCCCGGCATTGATCCGTATACAAGAGAAATCTCAGACGTATACCAAGACATATTCGAAGAAGGCTCTTTCGTGGGAAAGGGTATTTTTGATGTAGACACCTTCATTGCAACTCTCAAGGATCGTTTCCCGGATAACTGGATTCTAAGTCACGATTTAATCGAAAGCTGTATCGCCAGATCTGGGCTCATCAGCGACGTCTTGCTTCAGGAACAATTTCCTGCTGGTTATCATTCTGACATAAACCGAAGGCATCGTTGGATTCGAGGGGACTGGCAGATATCCCCATGGTTGTTCCCGCGGTTGGCACGAATCTTAGGATGTACAGAAAATGCGAATCTGAGCGCCCTGTCGCGGTGGAAGATTGCTGATAATTTGCGACGCAGCCTTGTCCCTCTTGCGACGCTTGTGACACTTGCTCTTGGCTCCTATACCACTGACCATGCACTGGCCTGGACCGTCTATGCACTCTCAGTACTTTTTTTACCGTGCATTTTAACGTCAAGCCAGAAAATGTTATCAAAAGGCCAAGATTCGGATTGGCGCTCTCATCTGTCCATGACCGCAAAGGATTTAATACCAAGAACGGCACAGGCCTTATTATCGGTGATATTTCTTCCGTATGAGGCATGGAAAAGCATCCATGCCGTATTTTGCGCATTATTTCGGATGCTCATCGCAAAACGGCGTTTACTCGAGTGGCGTCCAGCACATGAAATCGAGCGTTCGTCCGAAACCCATATATTTCACAACATCAAGTCAATGACTCCCGTTATGCTTATCCTTCTCGCCATGACGTGGTATGAATACAGTTCAGAATCCACCCACACGATAGCGCTATTATTTTTTCCGCTATGGATTTCGGCGCCTTTCACCGCCTGGTGGATCAGCTTGCCGATTAAAAAAATAAAACAACCGCTCAACGATGCCGACCGCGACTACCTGATCCAGCTCGCTAGCGATACTTGGGAATATTTTGCGAAGTATGTCAGCGCTAGCGATAACTGGCTTCCGCCAGATAATGTACAGTTACTTCCCGAGACATTAATCGCTCATCGCACGTCACCGACGAACATCGGTTTGTATCTTCTATCAGCTGTTGCCGCTTATGACTTTGGATTTATCGGCATTGATCAACTGGCGGATCGGTTAGCCGCAACAATGAATACCATGGAGCGCCTCGAGCGTTTTAAAGGACACTTCTATAACTGGTATGACACTACAACCCTTCAACCCCTGCCGCCGTCCTACGTCTCCACGGTTGACAGCGGAAACCTGACGGCCTGCCTTTTTATGATCGCAAGCGCCCTCGACCAAATCGGTGAAGACACTTCACTACTTTTTGATGAGGATGCACGAAAGAGAATGTCCGAACTAGCTTCCAAAGCGCGTCAGCTCGGAACCTGCGACTATACATTTCTGTATAACAAATCTAGAAGGCTCCTCGCAATCGGCTATAACGTGCAGGAGCAGCGAGCAGATCAAAGTTTTTACGATCTCCTAGCCTCAGAAGCTCGACTTGCAAGTATATTCGGCATTGCATTGGGTCAGTTGCCGGTGGAACACTGGTTTGCTCTTGGCAGACTCATGAACAGGATCGGCCACGATAGAATTCTCCTTTCGTGGAGCGGGTCGATGTTTGAGTATCTTATGCCTCAGCTGATTCTTCCTGACTACGAGCACACATTG
>Ga0214921_10010983_pt1 | contig 11095 bp, 14 predicted proteins | sample LL1505_MetaG_FD_177992 | JGI IMG/M metagenome (GOLD analysis project Ga0214921, IMG submission 177992) | Freshwater microbial communities from Lake Lanier, Atlanta, Georgia, United States - LL-1505 | ecosystem: Environmental > Aquatic > Freshwater > Lake | place: USA: Georgia | collected...
GGGGGTTAATCGATACCGCGAGGAGTGGGGTAAAGACCCGCAGGCCGGCGCCAAGATAGCTGCTCGAGGCCTCGATAAGGAGTCAAACAACTACGCGGCCCCTTTCAGAATATTTGCGACATGCCCGAAGGGATATAAGCGATGGAGACCAAAGCCGGAGGATGGACACAATCTAGCGCTTATTGAGAATGTGAAACGATACTGTCGTGAAGAGAACTTTGGTGGAAAGCCTTAATTTCATGGACCACGAAGACGGTCAAGGATTTCGGTGCGACTGTGACCTATCGTGACACCGCTAAGATAGTACTACGAAGATGGATATGCGCCGTCGTCGTGTGCGGACTTTTTCCGCATGTCGTCCATGCACAAAGCACATCTCCGAAGAGCTTTTACAAAAAGGATTACGCGATAGCTCCTGGAGCAGAGGGGAGGGATGAGGTTACCGCTCCCCAGGATGCGCCGCAGAGAAAGCCAGCAGGCTCTTCACGCGAAAGTGGAGGCGCACAGGGCTCAACGGCCTCGGTCGCGAAGAAGAGACAGATAGTGATATCGGTGTATGTCAACTCAGCCGACAAGGAGCACCTGGCAAAGGTGCTTGAGGAGGTGTACGCCTTGAACGATGGAAAGACTGCGTTTGTCACCTCCCTCAATCATATCGGTGATTACCGCAACATCACGCCGGAGATGGAGAGCGAGCTCTTGCAGAGAAAGATACCTTTGTATGCCGTTATCGAGGCCCCCTATAACGCGCAGGTTACCGTCTCACCGGCTTGGATTATTCAAACGAAAAAGGGAGTTCATATCGCCGAGGGGGTGATTCCTATTCATTCCTACTTTGATGAGTTTGGGGAGTACAACCCGAAACAACGAAACGAATCAGTCCAGACTCCGTCTGTGGAGGGATTCTAAGTCATGGCACGGAGGTGGCGGATCCCGTTTTGTGCACTGCTTCAAGGGCTTGCTCTTATCGGAGCAGCTCCGATGGAGGTCGCGAGAGCTCAGGGGGCAGAGGCGCAGATCGTGAGTGCGATTGAGGCCGCTCGGAGCAACGGAGCACGGATATCAGATCAAGAGGCCCAAAATATTCTCAAGACCTATCGAGAGCAGGCGGCCCGGATCTCTCAGATGCGCGAAGAATTAACGTGGGATGGTACTCGTGGTATTCAGGATCTTGAACATCCGCTCTCCCATAGTAAGGGTCAAGAGGGGATCCCCTTTCCAGATCCGAGCCAGGTTGTTCTTCAACCTCGACCGACTGATGTTCCTGGGGAATCGCCGCAGCCTACACCGGCCCCCGTGTGGTCCCCTGAACCCTATGAGCGCCCAGGTAGGTGTGAAAAGAACGAGACTAAACGTATCGAACACACCCCTCACGGTGATGATTCAGTTACCTACATAGATACGCTCTTTGTGAGTGAGGATCTTGTGCCACTTGATAGTAGTGAGGTGTACGGGCCGCAGGTCTCGATCAGTCCGTACGGCCCAAACGAGAGCAAGGCCACCTTTGTTCGGATGGAGGTCTACCGCGTGCCGTGTGTTCCGTATCGAATGCGCTCCACCGGGAAGGCGGATTACATCGATACCGGGCTTAACGCGCTCAAGAACTACACCGCGAATCCCGCAGGCAAGGGAGTTCTTCATCCCTTTGTTGAACGGAAGCTCAATCCTGAGAAATATGGAGGGGCGGCCCCTACCAGGCCTCGACGAAGGTAGTTACTTCGCGCTTCCGCCGTACTGAGCTAAGAACGAGTCCTTCATGCAGGTGTAGAGGCTTTCAGAGAGCTGTTGGAGCTCGGCCTCACTCGTAAGGGGAACGGTGCGACCGGCAACAACCTTCGTCATGCAGGGCCCAAGAACTGAGAGACTGATTTCCGGGCACCTGTCCCGCGAAATATGATAGGCCTCTATCCATACTCCTCCGTCAGCGCACATCGCTTGAGCGACCTTAGAGCCGAACTGGGCGATAATCGCGTCGTTCGCAGTCGCCTCTCGTGTAGGGACCGTTATGCAGGCTATCCCGGCAAGGAGTGAGAGGATCAGTCGATTCATAGAGCACCTCGTTGTTTCGTCCCTGTGCATCCAATCATGGTCGCACCGTGGGTGAGGGAGTGGGTGTTGGAGGCTTCTGTGAGGTCTGTGCCTGACCTTGCTGTTGTTGTCCCATTTGTGAAAAGAGCATTCCGGCACCTACGGCGATCTGCATGATAGAGCTGGGATTGAGCCCCGCAAAAAGCCCCTGCATGCCACCGCCGAGAAGCGCCCCACCAAGAGCGCCTCCACCGAGGCCACCAAGTCCACCGCCACCGAGGCCGCCCCCTCCGAGACCGCCGAGACCGCCCGCTCCGCCACCAAGACCTCCGCCGCCCGGAAGGCCACCCCCTCCGCCCAAACCGTTATTGCCGGCGAAGCTAGGGAAGATTCCAGTGATGGTGCCGAGGCCAGCCGTGTTGGGTGCGGGCTCCGGTGCCGGGGGTTCGGGGATATTATGGACCCCGAAGACACCACCCCCGCGTGGTGGTCGAAAGTTATTCATGGGGGAGGGGTTGGAGCCCCATTCGCCGATTCCACCACCGCCGCCTCCTCCTCCATTAGAGGGCATAGATGGTCCCCCACCGCCTTGAGGCGGGCGCACGGCAGGATCCTTCGGTTGCCACTGAGGATTTCCTAAAGGGGCATCGATCCGCTGAGGTGCTGGCCTTTGGGGATTCGGTTGGGGTTGTTGAGGTGGTTGATAATTGGGTGGTTTATTCGCCTCACGAAAGACCCCGAGTGGAGGGGATTGAGGTTGAGGATTCGCTGGAGGCTGTTGCGGTGCCTGTTGCGATTGCTCCTGTGGCTGTTGCTGTTGTGGTGGCTGTTGCTGTTGAGGCGGTGCAGGATTACTCGCAGGCTTGTTTGCTTCACGAAAAACCCCCATCGGCGATTGTCCGGTTTGGCTTTGAGCCTCAGCTATGTTCGCGATGCCTCCAGCAAGGAGCGCTTCGATGCAGAGAGCGTATGTCAGGTACCGAAAAGGGTGAGCTACCATATGAGAAAATCCCTCACGCTGAAGTATAGATCGGTAGAGTTGTGGTGCTCTAGTGAAAAGTCTCGAGGGAATCGCCATCGAGTAGCTGCTGCGCAACGCGGGGAGTGTACCACCCTGCTAGGAACCACGAAGATGCTTGGCTGGCTCCTGGCACTCAGGGGTTGAGAGCTTCTTAGAGCCATACGACTGTTCAAATCTTTCATTAAAACAACCCATTAAGCGTTGCGCCGCTTGCATGCCCTCGTTGTACGAGAGTTGGTCCTTAATCGGGAGGAATATCTCATTCGCACATGGACCCACCAAGGAGTCCGCGATCGTTTTACACTTCGAGGGCTCCTCGCCGTAGCAGGCGATCCACGCTCCTCCGTCTGAGCAGACGAGATCAGAGACCTGGCTACTAAACTGCTCAACGATAGACTTATCAAAGGCGAAGGCGTGGCCTGAGACACTCACCATCGTTGCTACGAGAAGAACTATTTTTTGCACTCGCTTCATCACATTCACCTTCGTGGTTAGTTGAGGAGTTTCTGGTCTACCACGGCGCTGTGTTTGGTGCTCGTGTTTCTCACATCGCCTCTCGCTCATGCGTCCCTTATTTGGGACGGAAGATTCCCATCGGGTTCGAATTCGGGTTTGTTATCGGATTTGTTCCTGGATTGGTTATCGGATTTGTTCCTGGATTGGTTATCGGATTGCCTGGATTGGTTATCGGATTGGTTGACGGATTCGTTACGCCCGGTTCGGTCACGCCCCGGCTAGGTTGTTGGCCCGCTTTAATCAGGTTCGAGTTCGCGTTCTTGGCAGCTTGAGCCTGCTCACGTTGGAGCTGGTTCCCTTTGTTCTGCTGCATCATGTTCATGAGCATCATGAGCATCATTATAGGCATGATGCTCTGCATTATTCCTCCGCCCCTCTGCGCTTGGGCCTCCCGTGCGAGAGAGAAGTTCCTTATTCCATAAATGCTTCGTGGCATCACGGAGGTTACAAGCACCAACATGACAGCGCTGGCCAAGATAATTTTTGAACGTTTCGTTGTCATAGTGACCCCATCTTACTCTAGACCTTTACACTCTGGCGAATCTTTCTTTTGTACATCAAATTTTTGAGAAAAAGAGGAACGAATACAGCCGTAAAGCTGTTGCGAAACGTTTTGAATCTCTGCCTCGTTTTGCACCGGTGTGGTGCGACCGAGCACATAGGTTCTAAGGCATCCATGAATAATCATCTCGCTTTTATGTTCGCAGTTGAGCGGGTCGATACCATAGCATCGGAGCCAGCTCGTGTTTCCTTTGCATATCTGAGAGGTAACTTGCCGGGTGTAGTCGGTAAGGGTTGCTGCATCGAGCGCGATGCACTCACGTGAACCGATACATAGTGTCATCAAGAGCACGGTGAGAAAAACTTTCACGTCGTCTCCTACATCTTTAAATCAACAGGGGGGAACAGATCTCCCTTCGAGCTACTCTCCACAGTAGTTTCTGAGGAGTTCATTGAGACGCTGCTCGACGGTACTGATCCGCCGCTTCGATTCAACTCAGAAGAGGGCGTTGGTGTTGGTGTTGGCGTTGCCGTTGGTGCGGCTACCGATGAGTCAGATGGCTGGGTATCACTTGTAGCACCGGCAGCAGCGGCGCCTTGCTGATTGCCGTTCTGCTGGCCCCCCATCATACCTGCCATCAGCATAGGTAGTGCGCCCTGCATGGCTTGGCCAAGGCCGGCGAGTCCGCCGCCTCCACCGCCTCCGCCTCCACCGCCTCCGCCCCCGCCGGGACAGCCGCCGCCACCACCATCCTCAGAGTTCTCCTCCTCGTCGGAGCTCTCATCTTTCTCTTCGGTTTGATGCTGGCCTGGCCCGGCTGGGGATGTGCCGGGAGATGTGCCGGGAGATGATGGCTTAGGCGATTTTGGAGACTTTACCGAAGGCTTGTAGGGGCATACCGTGCCGGGGGGACATTGAGCCAAAGCGACTGTAGATCGAAAGACGCAGGTCGCGAGTAATGCGCCCAGGATGCACAGCGTATAAAGTCGACGTTTCACATTCATAACCACTCCGGAGTAAGGTGTCCGTAGTTGAGTTATGCGGATGAGGATCGGGGGTGTGACGTAAGAGTGTGTGTTTTTCCTGTAATACGGGATGGTTACTCGGTAAGTTCTCGGGGCTGTCTCTATCATGTTGATATAACTTGCCATTTGCCTTTGGCGGTAGTTCTCACAGCTTTTCAATCGAGCAGCGACGGCGTGACGGGCAAAAGTCCGGTCCATGCTCGTGGTATGTCCTAAAGGAGCATCCGAGGGATATGCAGGTCCCCCTCCTATTCCTCATCCTTCTCATCCTCCTGCACTTGCACCGGCCTCCTGATCCTTATCGTGAGCATCGTGTGCGGTTCGCCAGTTGAAAGTAGCGGTTGCCCGCAATGGTTTTCAGGAATGAGCGAATCCAGAGCGGACCTTACCGTGCTAGGTACACATCAACGCTCCCCGCATCATAAACGGCCACCGCAAGATCGGGTCGGCTATCCTGGTTTAAGTTTCCTGCTTCGAGGTATCGAGGACTGCCGGGGCTAGAGCTTGAGATCTTTGGATGGAATGTTCCATCTCCTCGTCCGAGAAAGATGTTGAGAAAACCAGATAGAGTTGTCACTGCTAGATCGAGATAGCCATCAAGATTGCTATCAAGTGTGACCGCTCCAAACGGAACGGAATCCGTTGTGAGTTGAATGGGAAGCTGAAACGTGCCGTTACCTCTCCCGAGATAGATAGACACCGAAGAGGTAGATTGGTGGACGACCGCAACGTCGAGATGGTTATCTCTATTCCAATCGCCGATGGCGGCGACCTCGGGGTGCACCCTGGTGCTCAGTGTTGTAGCAGAAGCGAAGGTGCCATCCCCCTGATTGAAAAAGAGGGAGAGGGTTCCGTCGCCGCTATTTCCCATAATGATATCGATGTCGTTATCCTCGTCGAAGTCACCGACCTTGAGATTAAACGGAGTCGGTCCTGTGGAAAGATTCTGAATGTGCGTGAAGGTTCCGTTTCCATTTCCGTGAAAGATAACGAGCTGATTGGTCGAAGGGCTGACCGTCGCTGCATCGATCGCAGTGTCACCATTAAAGTGGGCTAGTTCGATCCCCTGAGATGTCCCGGGAGCGTCAGCGGTATCGCGCAGTGTAAATGTTCCATCGCCATTTCCGAGGTAGGTGTTGATAGCCCCGTTTATGTAGTCAGCTACAACGAGATCTAACTTTGCATCATTGTTTACGTATCCTGAATCGAAGAAATTGGCTCGAGCGGCAGTGAGCGGTTTTCCGGCAACGAATGTTCCATCTCCGTGTCCGAGAAGGATATCGATGCGACCTGCTGCTGCTGCGGTTACGATGTCGAGAGACCCGTCGCGATTGAAATCGCCAAGTGCAACGTCACTATTTCCTACAAACGTTGGGTAGGTGATTCGCGGGCCAAACATATCACTGACCATGGGAAGTGATGTTGGCGTACTTGTTGCGGTCTTGGTTGGGGTGTTCGTTGGCGTTGGGGTCGGTGTTATGGTTGGCGCGGTGATGGGGGCCGAGGTCACCACTGTGGGTGGGGTTGGTTCGTTGGGGACGCTCGTCGGACGTCGTGTCGCAACGGACGCAGTGGGAGTTGGTCCCTTCGGAGTGGGGGTTGCTGTGGCCTCTGAGGAGTTGTCGTCGGATCCTCCGCACGCCATGATGGCGAAGGAGCAAACGCAACACATCAGGTATCTCTTGAACAACATGCACCACAACTCCTTGAAAGTTCCTATCGGCATTTTGACTACGAGGAATGAGAAGGTGGGGCTATTTAGGGGGAAAGGAGGAGATGTGTCGGTAGCCCACTAAATTGCTGGGGCAACTGCAGTTTCCGGATTCTCTAGCGGCCTCTAGGCGAGAAAATTTCACCTGTTCGGGCCTTTTAGTGTTCAATGGATTAGGAAACGGGGAAGCTCACAACGAGAGCGGCGAGAGCAACGAGTTGATCGTACTCGCCACTCTCGCCGTTCTCGTTGTGGTTAAAGGGTATCTGACTACCCCTTCAGGTCAGTTATTGCGGCGCAATCAACGAAGGGTCGAGCTGAATCTCCGAGCGGCTCTTCAGCAGCTCAAGGATTGAGGTGATCATGTTGTTCGCAACCTGCTGTGAGGCCTGGGAGCGATACTTCGAAAGTTCGTCAGCGTTCTTTGGGTCCGTTAGGTTAGGAGAGTTTATCTCTTCAACCTTGAGGAGGGTGAACTCCTTGGCGCCTGGGAACGTTTGACCGACAACCTGTTGTGGCTTTTCTGTCGCCAGGACCGCGGTGCGCATCTGAGCGGTCATCGTCGGGAACGTATCGGATGAGGACTGCTCACGTGATACCTGAAATGGCCCGACAACTTTAGCCGCGCGAACTTGAGCCTCCGAGGTGAAGTTCGCTACATTCGCTTGAGAGGCTTTCAAGATCTCGCTCGCTTTCGTCTCGGCGATCTTACGAGCCTCCACAGCTTTCACGGCCGCAAGCACACGATCTTTGACCTCCTCGAATGGAGGTGTCATCGGCTCCTTGAACTCCTTGACCTGCACGAGCACGGTCGTGTCTCCGATCTCGATCAGAGTTGGTTGAAGCCGCTCTGAAGTTGGAATCATGAAGACGTTTTGTGTGAGACCCGAGAGCGTTGGTTGAGGATCCCTGCTCTGAGGCAGATACCCGTCGGTATTCTTCAGCGTTATGCCGGCGGGGAGGGATTCGGCGAGAGGTTTTCCATTCTTCTTGGCTTGAAGAATAACCTCGCGAGCTCGGTTCGCGGCGTATGCGGGCGCCTCACGGGAGCGAAGCTCTTTTTCGATCTCAGCACGAACATCACCGAGTGGACGTGGCTGAGCGGCTTTACGCTCCTCAACCTTGATGATCTCGAATCCATAATCGGTCTCAATAAGTTCGGAGATCCCTCCAACGGAGGTTTTGGTAACCGCTTGTTCGAAGGATTCATCCTTGTCCCCCTTTTTCACCCATCCGATATCCCCACCGGTAAACTTGGTAGGAAGGTCGTCAGAGTATTTGGTTACGAGATCCTCGAACTTTGCTCCCGACACAGCTTCATCACGCGCTGCTTTCGCTTTCTCACGTACGGCGGCCATCTTTTGTGGATCGCTCTCCTTAGGATAGAGAAGCTTGATGGCACGAACCTTGGACTGCTCTGGCAGTTGGTACTTCGAGGAGTTCTCTGAGTAGAAGAATTCGATGTCTTGCGGCGTTACGTTGACCTCTTTCTCAAACTCAACCGGAACGAGCGCTACGTACGAGTAACTTACCTGCGCTGGGGTCTCGTACTCAGTGGCGTGACCTTCGTAGTATCTCTTAAGATCCACCTCAGATGGCGCTGGCACGTTCGCCAGGTCTACTGGAACTGTGGCGGCAAGCACTGAATAGGTGGTCTTTTGTCGCTTCAGAAGGCTCTCCGCGTCCTTGACGGATGGAGCCGCCGAATCTCGCAGGATATTTACCAGCGTAGTGCGAGCCACCTCATCTTTGATCTCTTGTTCGAACTCGGGTGCCGACATGCCGATGCTCTGAAGGAGGTTGCGGTACGTCGCAGCCGAGAAGGAGGTCTCTCCGTTTGGTCCCTTAAAAAAATTAGTGAGCAGGTATTGGCGAACCGCGTCGTCGGAGGCGGTGAAGCCGAGCTTGCGCGCCTCTTGATCCAGGATCGTACGGTCAACAAGGGTGTCGATCGCTTGTTGGCGTATGTTCAGGTTCAACGAACCTGCAAGCTTGGCGTACTGTTCTCCGAACATTTGGCGATATCGGGACTCGATGCTCCGCTCCGATCGAGCGACATCGTCGGCGGTGAGCTTCTGGCCGTTAACCTCCCCGGCGTCTCGGTTCTTCGAAGCTCCCCCATGGAGGATGTCGAGACCGACGCCACTGACCGCAAAGCACGCCGCGATGAAAAGAAACACGATGCCAACGAATTGCTGATTGCGGTGAATAAACTTAATCATGAGAAGCACTCCTGGGAGTAAACGGTAGCCGTATCAGGCTCGGGCAGGGGGCTCGGAGCACGGTACCCACGCGACATATTCCCGAATCGCGTTCAGGACACCGATACAGTCCTGAACTTGAGAGGGGGTCGTGAGTACGCCTACTACAGCGCCTTCCTTGTCTAGTGTTCGCACGGTGCCAACACCATCATAGAGCTCAAAAAACACCGTAATGAGTACTACGTGACTACGTGGAACCTCAAGATAAAAGGCTACCGTATCGGCATCAATTGTGACAGGACTTGCTTGCATCTGGTTTGCCATACGGGTGTCAAAAAAAACGCTCCGAGCAGGCCTCTTCAGCTCGGGCTGGGGCCGCTCGGAGCGTGGCGTCGCCGTTTTTATGCCCCTTTTCGGGTGGCGGCCTCCTGACGGATCAGATCGTTCACCTTCTTGGGATTGGCTGATCCGCCGGTAGCCTTCATGACCTGACCAACGAAAAACCCGTGCAGTCGGTCGTTTCCACCAAGGTAGCCAGCGAGCTGCCCCGGATTAGCATCGAACTCCTTACGGATGACCGCCAAGATGTCATCGTCGTTGCTAAGTTGCTTGAGCCCCTTTTCGTTAACGATAACCCCTGGGGCTTTGCCGGTTTCGAACATCTCCTCGAATACCGATTTGGCCATCTTGCCGGAGATAACATCGTCCTCAACCAGCTTGATCAGCTCGCCGAGCCCTTTCGCGGTGACAGGCGATTGCTCGATCTCCAATCCAGCCTTGTTGAGGGCGCCGAAGAACTCGGAGGTTACCCAGTTGCACGCAGCTTTTGCGTTACCACATGTGGCCACTACCTCGTGGTAGTACTCAACGAAGGCACGCTCGGAGGTGAGAACCGTCGCATCGTAGAGCGAGAGTCCGTACTCGTTCACGAGCTCAGTAGCCCACTCAGCTGGGAGACGAGGGAGGCGGCTCTTTACATCTTGTACCCAGCTCTCCTCAACAACTACCGGAGGAAGGTCTGGATCTGGGAAGTAGCGGTAGTCAGCTGATTCCTCCTTCGAGCGCATCGGACGGGTTGACCCGTTCTCGCTATCGAAGAGGAGCGTTTGCTGAATGACCTGGTTGCCAGCCTTCAGAATAGCGGTTTGACGGGCGATCTCGTACTCAAGGGCTCGCTCAACGAATTTGAAGGAGTTGAGGTTCTTGATCTCGGTTCGAGTTCCGAACTTGAGTTCGCCAACCGGACGAAGCGAGATGTTCGCATCGCACCGAAGGCTTCCCTCCTCCATGTTTCCATCGCTGACGCCGAGGTAGCGCACAAGTTGGCGAATAGCGCGCAGGTACGCGGCTGCCTCAGCGGGGGAGTGTATCTCAGGCTCTGATACGACCTCAAGGAGGGGAACGCCAGCTCGGTTGAGGTCAACGAGCGATGAAGCGGTGCGTGAGTCGTGGAGGTTCTTTCCCGCGTCCTCCTCCATGTGAATGCGCTTTAATCCAACGGTGCGCTTTGCGCCCTCCATGTAGAAATCAACGTGCCCACGCTCACAGATCGGTTCGTCGAATTGTGAGATCTGATATCCCTTTGGAAGGTCTGGGTAGAAGTAGTGCTTGCGCGCGAATCGGTTGAAACGACGGATCTCGCAATGTGTCGCGAGTCCCATCATGATCGCGTACTCCACGACCTTCTTGTTTCCAACGGGCAGAGCCCCTGGAAGACCAAGGGTTACCGGATCGATGTACTCATTCGGCTCTCCGCCGTAGGCGGCTGAGGCGTTGCAGAATATTTTCGACTTAGTCGAGAGCTGAACGTGAACTTCAAGTCCGATGACGGTTTCAAATTCCATGGTGAATCTCCGTAATTTCCTTTAGCGCGCTGTCGTTGGACGTTTGGTGTGCCAATCGGTGGCGCTCTCGTAGGCCGATGCCGTCTTGAAGAGGGTCTCCTCATCCCACGGTTTGCCGATGAGCTGAAGCCCGATCGGAAGTCCCGACGAGGTGAATCCGCATGGAACGCTCATGCCAGGGAGTCCCGCGAGGTTTACTGGGATCGTGAAGATATCGTTGAGATACATCTGCAGTGGATCGCTGATC
>Ga0214921_10010985_pt1 | contig 11093 bp, 21 predicted proteins | sample LL1505_MetaG_FD_177992 | JGI IMG/M metagenome (GOLD analysis project Ga0214921, IMG submission 177992) | Freshwater microbial communities from Lake Lanier, Atlanta, Georgia, United States - LL-1505 | ecosystem: Environmental > Aquatic > Freshwater > Lake | place: USA: Georgia | collected...
ACCTTCTCTCGGTGGCTGTGGAGCAAGCGTCCTGGTACTCGGACTCCGTGGGATTTTAGGGATAAAGACAGAGACGGATACGACGACAGATTTGAACCCCAGAAAGATGACAGCTACTACCAATGAAAAACTACCAAAAGTTTATGGCTGGATTTGATTTGCACGGAGATATGCAAGATAGAGCTGTAACAAAGAAGTTCTTTCAGTTTTCGGAAGCCTTTAAGCCAAACATCAAGATTATGGGCGGAGACCTGTTCGATTTTCGCGGATTGAGGAAGAAAGCCGACAAGGCCGAACAGGCCGAAAGCCTCTCAGATGACGTAGCCTGTGGGATCGAGTTTTTGAGCAAGTGGATGGACGGCAAAGGCACAAAGGTCTGGCTTCGTGGAAACCATTGTCAGCGACTCTGGGACGTGGCCGAAAGCGAATCGGACGGGCTAAAGCGAGATGCGGCGATTAAGGGAGTCCAAGAGCTAGACGATCTGTGCAAAACCCTCGGGATCAAAACATATCCCTACTCAAAGAGACTTGGGATCCATCGGGAGGGTCGCCTTTGCTTCCTCCACGGATATGCCGCTGGAATTTATGCCCTTCGCAAAACTCTCCAGAGCTATGGAGAGAATGTGATTATGGGACATACCCACACCATCCAATCTGTCTCCGTCGAGGGGCTTGTTCCCAAACAAGGCTGGGTCGCTGGATGCTTATGCCAGTTAGACTATGAGTACAACCGCTCAATGCTTGGAACATTGAATCACGAGAATGGCTGGGTATATGGCCTTATCTTTGACGATGGTAGCTTTGCCGTCTACCAAGCCAGACAGATCGCTGGCAAGTGGATCTTGCCGACAGAGTTTAAGGAGATTTAGCTTTTGGAAGCAGTCGGTAGTGGGGAATCATTCTGCCGCTACCATTTGAGATCAATGCTCGGAATGACTTCCTTTCGGCAAGCCCTAGATTCATCAATCTTGTAACAGCCTTGGATGCGTGGCCGTGAGTCCTGCCTAGCTCCTTGGAGATTTGTTTTATTGTTTTCCAGCCATCTGGGACTGGACTCACTTTTTCTAATAAGTGCTTTTGCAAGGCTACTGCCCATTCGCTTTTCATTCGTAGATTACGAGTCCTCCGAACCCCCTATGTTTGCTAGGTCAGTTTTCATATATATTTAGAGAATCTTCCAAAGGCACATTTCGGGCATCCTATCCCCTTCTTTAGGTTGTCGTGGGCGTGTTGAGCCATTCGCCTTGCTTTGTTGGGGCTGAAGGCGAGCTGGGAAAGCCTGTGCGAAGCCTCGTCGTTGGTAGATACAAGGAAGCCTGTTTCTTGGTCTCTGACGAACTCTTGGATCCCGCCGTGCGTAGCCCCGACAATAATTGACCCGCAGGCTATAGCCTCGAACATCGCTCGTGGTGCGTTCTCGTGGAATGGGTAAAACATCAGATGGGCGTGAGAATCCCTAAAGTGGTTAGATAGCTCGTTTGGGCTATAAATATGGGGGGTCGTCTCGGCATTGATTTTCCCGTGATACGGATGGGATTGGTCTCCAACATTCCCTAGTAATCGCTCCCCTTCTTCTCCCCACCCTATAACCAGAAGTTTTGAAGTAACATCACTTGGAGTTGTTACCTTGTAAAACAAATCCCACATATCTCTGGGGTATTTGAATGGTTCGTTATCACGACCAATTCGTATCACATTTAGCCTATCCAGAGGCTTATCGCTGAATCGGAAGTTTCCCCACTTGCTATCAAGATTAAAGAATGGGAAGACGTGCTGAATGTCCGCCGACATCCCGACCTCGTTAAGGCGATTATTAAGCTCTCCAAGCTGGAAGGCTGATTGGCATAGCACCTTTAGATTTTTTGTCGTGGCGATCCCGATTAGCTCCCTGTCTCGAAGGGAATTCATGCAAGGCCAGTAGATCACTTGCCGAGGGGTCTCTTCGTACTTCATTAGATACTCGAAAAGGCCATCCTCGCACCAGCACCAGACATTCTGGTCGTTGAACATCCCAGGACTATAGGCTTCCGTGGCTACCCCAAGGGAATCCAGATATCGCCTCCTTGGTTCGGAGGTAGAAAGAACATCTGTTCCCTGTGGAACAACGCAAGTGACCTCGACTCCGTTGTCTCGGAATAGCTCGATGGCGTGGCCTGTTTCGGGACCCGCCCCACCGCATTGGTGCAGATAGCCCCAAATGTAAATCTTCATAGTCTTGGGAGTTTCCTCTTGAGCTGAAACCACGCAAAGAGACCACGAACAATAGTCCTTTCAAGGTGGTCGATGGCCGTCTCCCCATTGTTGTCGGGCTGGGGTTCATTGAGGTGAATCTGTTGCTGGGCTGTGACAGCGTGCTTGATCGCCCTGCAAATATGGTAGTCGTAGGTAGGCTTGTCCTTATAAAGCCATTCTCCAAAGGCCGACTTGGCTGATCCGTTACTCATAATTCTACGAGTTATTTCGGCGGCCGCATTGGCCATTTCCGCAATGGATGGGGCGTGTTTAGGGTCATCGTTCATAGTGACTCATCTCTCTTTCTTGGCATTTCTGGTCTATTTATATCAAAGGTGTAATTTTCCATCCCACGGATCTCCCGCATATCAACACAGCGATGCTCGCCTGTTGAGCAGATCTCAACCAAGTAGATTGGGTTATGGGAGATCCCGTAGTCGATGGTGGCTACCCATAGAGCCTGCCCGAGTGGGGTCTGAACCCAGCGGGGAGATGGCAAGTAGCTGGTCATTTGACCCTTTTCCAAATCTCGTCGTTCTTGTCTAATCTTAAAGACCAAGTCATGACCTTGTTGTAAATCCTGTAGCCCCAGCCGAATCGAAGGATGGTGTTGGATATGAAGTCCCCGATCCAATAAAGAGTCCAAGCCAGCGCCCTCATTTGACCTCACAGGGCGGAGACGCTTGCCGTGCGTCGAATGCCCTCCTCCAAAGAGTTTTCTTTAGTCTGTCAAAGTCCCTCCGCTTAACTCTGTCATTAATAAACCAGAGTTTAGATCCGCTCATTTCACAGGGAGCAGAAGCCTTCTTCACCTCTTTTGTGAAGCAGTAGGCCTCAATCGTGTACGTGGGCATCACGCCCTTGACCAGAATCAGCTCCCCATCGTCCCTGTCCTTCACCTTCCACTTGCCGTCTTGAGAATGCTTAACATCAATGTTGGTATAAGGCAGATCCCCGCTACCAGATCGGTAGGTGTCCACGGATCCGTCCCAATAGAGGCCTAGATACTTTGCCACCGCCATTTCAGCCCCAGCGGCCTCAACGTGCTGACCCCAAGACATCACAGGGTTACTGGGGTAAACATCCCTAGACTCTTTTTTAAGGGCAGACTTGTTCCTAGAGGAACCGACCAGAACGGCCACCTCGGCCTCGTACCCTTCAAGTCTGACAACGATCATAGACGATTCTCCACAGCCTTGGCTTTGTGCTTCTTGGCAATCTGAAGAGACTCTTTAGCCATTAGGGTTACGGCTTCGTAGTGATTGAGGCATTGCTGGATAGAGTGAACCATCGGAGTTGGGGCTGTCTTGGAGATCGAGCGAAGCAACTTGTTGCCGTATTCAAGGCTATCCAAGAGTCTTGAAAATCTCTTTACGCTCATAGCCTCATCTCCGCTCGCTTGGAGGACTCAAATGACCGCCAGACCTCGATCTTGGCTTGCGCTCCAATCATCAGCCAACGAAGACGCTCCTCTTCTTGGACGGCTTCCTTCAATCCAAGCAACAGCTTCTGATACTCTTCGTGGGAGTAGGCCTCTCGCTCCTGGGCGGCGATTGTGACCATCCCATCGTCGCTGGCGTCCCGCATCAAGATGGCCTTCTTGGTCTTTCTGAATTCCTCCAGATAGATGCGGTTGGCCTTGGCCTGTGCCAATGGCAAGGCGTTGTCTCGGATAAAGTCTAAGGCTTGGAGTGGTTCAGTCATAAGATAGCTCCAGTTGAAGGTTCCCAGAGGTTGTGAATGTATCCTCGCCAAGACGCTTCCCCATAAATGCCAATTTGTGCTGGCCTCGTGTGTATGTCCTGTATTGATGGCAGTTCGAGCAAACCAGATCGCATTTATTGATTTCTTCCATTATGCGATTTGGCGAAAAGTTCATTAGAGCTGAAACTAAAGCTGTTTTTTCCATAGGAACTTTATGGTCGAACTCCATCATCACAGGGTGATACTTTCTCCCACAATCCTTGCACGGAGTGTTGGCTCTAAGCTCCCAAACCCATGCGTAGTTTTTCTTGCGCTTCCTAGCGCTAGTTGCCTTTCTCCTTCGCCTGTCCCCTACTGACTTCATATCATCCTCTGGATTGACCGAACTGAACGCCGAAGAACCCTAGAGATCCTTCGGGTGTCCCAGCCCAGCTTACTTAGATTGCGAGCGACTTGGTATCGGGCATCAGCTCCAGCGCCGTATCTGTCGTGGCGTAGGACGATGTCCATCGAAACGCCAACACTCTGGCATTCCTTCTCAAGTTGATCGTCATCGGTTTCGGTGGGCTTTATGAGACGCTTGCCCTCAAGGACTTCGACTCGTTCTTCCACCTTCTTTACTCGCAACCCGAGGGCCGCGACCATTCCTGTAGTTAGATCTTGTTGGCTTATCATTGTTTTGTGAACTCTTTTATGTTTTGTGACTTTATGGTGTGGGTTTCTTCTTTCTCATCGAGTAACTCTCGAAGTGCTTCTTTGAGTGCTGGCGATCCTTTCACCAGCTCTGCGGGATCCTTGATCTGTTGATGGGCGACCATAATCTGCTGGCGTTCCATCGGGCGTCCAATGGCGTAGGCCAATGCCAGTTCGCAAGACTTGAGGCGGGTTGGGAAATCCACGACCTCGTCGGCCTGTTGCCTTTGTCCGTCCCATTGAAACTTGGTTGCCCCCAGACCCTCCTTTAACACAGACAGAATGGTCTTCTGCATTTCTGGTGAGTTCAGCTCGTTTTCGAGCCACTCGGTCTTCTTCTTGGATAGTTCGGATACTTTTTCTCTGGTGGTTAGGGTTGGCATACGGCCTCCTTATTTGCATTTGCCATTTGGAATGCTCTTTCCCAGACAGCCTTTGGCGTTGACGCTTGGAGCATCGCCAAACTAAGTCTTTCTCTTACGGCAGTTCCAATTAAGCCAACGACCACATCCACGGAGTTGTAGTCAATGGGGTCTGGCCGAGGGCTATCGCACGAAGACTTTTGGACTGGCTTGCCTTGAATCTTCGGCCTTATGTCATTTGAGTCTGAACGGCGGGCGCAGTTCCTAGCACAGGCTTTCCAGTCCACGACAGCGGTACGGCCACCGACCTTCCAGCCATTGGCTTCGTAGTAATCAAAAGCCTTCTCCGCATCCCCAGCATTCCAACCCTTGATCGAGTTTGCGTACTCAAGCCACTCATCACGAGTAGGCTTCTTGCTCTTTGGGGCTATATCCCTTTTGGGGGATTCTTTTTTAGGCTCTGGGGTCTTGGATCTGTGACGGATCTGGCGTTCACGATCCGACTCCCTCACAGCCTCGTCCCTCCGCATTCTTCTTGAAAACACGACATTCTTTTCATCCCTGCTGAAAACTCCGTTGGCCTCCAACTCCTCCAACAATTTCCTAGTGGTCTGGGAATCCTCTCCAATGATCCTAGAGATCTGCTCAACTGATGCAGGGCTTCCGCCGATCAGCAAGAATCCGTGAGTATTGGACTTTGCCATCATTGCCAGTAGATCCATCCAGAGACCCCTTGCCCCAATCGAGCAAGAGCGAAGGCTTTCGTCGGAGAGCCAGTCGGATGGGAAGAATTTAATCCAAGGTAGTTTCATAGTTTTGTGATCTTTACTTCGATGCAGGGCTTTTCTGTCTTCCCTGCATATAGCTTTAAGGTTTCGCCAGCAACGATCTGGCTGTCATCCACCCAGAACATCGCCTGTGTTAGTGCGTCCTGTAGTGGTTTAAGTAGGTTGTCTCTGTCTGGACGGACTGGAGCTGGCTGACGGCCATTGGCCTTAAGCCTTTGGGGTCGCCTTAGTACAAAAGTAACATCGCAACGGAGTGGCCCATCTATCTGTTCCTTGGCGTACCGCTTTGAGGCAAAGATCAGCTCCCGCACATAGGCCTTGGAAGTAGAGTCACGGAACACCCTTGGCCTACCGCCCTTGCTAGAAAAGCGGAGACCAGACTGAATCGTCTTGGGTTCGATGTTTAGTTTGAATTCCATGTTTGCCAGCACGCTTTCAGTTTCTGCAAGACGCTTCGTTTGTTACCCCGAAGAGTCACCACAAGGTTCTCGCCTGTCCTGTCCAGATCCACGACGGCTTGCTCAGTGCTTTTTAGCACTTCAAAAGCACATTCCTCGGTGATCTCCATTGCTCCATATCGGTAGGCGTACAGAGCGACCACGTTCTGCCAGAAATTTGTTTGCTTCCGTGCAGATCCAATGAGTTGTTCGGGTTTGGTTTTTTGAGGCCTATTCATCGTCTTTCTCCTTTGCTTTGGGTTGCCCAGACCAATGGTGGTACAGGGCTTGCATAAACTTGCTTTTCTGTCCTTTCGTCTGATCTCCACGGCTGTCGACAAACACATCGGGGCTTTCTTGGAACTCGACCAACACCAGATAGGTGGCGTTGGATTCCTTTAGGCTCGAAAGAGCCTTGATTGCCTTTTCGTCTGCCTTCACGCCACCATCCTCAGTAGATCTTTCTGTCTGCGGGGGCCTTTGCGGGTTGGAGGAAGGGCAACAAGCGTGTGGCCGATAAGGCTGGCTGGAATGCAACTTTTCTTTTTGTATGGCGTTACGGCATATCCCTTGCTTCTTGCATAATCGACGGTTCCTCGGTCTACGCCCCATCGGCTGGCAATTTGAAATGTGTTCATCCCCGATTCCTCTAGCGATTTCCACTCCGCCCACCGCTTGGCGACTTCCTCTGGGCTTCTTCCAAGCCTTCCTTTCTTGGTTTTTCTCATTAGGGCAACCCTGCTTGTGATATCGACTCCCATCCGAAGCTCCTTGGCTAAGTCCATTGTCACTTTGGTGTAGCCCTGCATCATTCGTTCAAAGGCAATTACCCGCTCCTCAAGGAAAAGGATTGTTTTGTGCTGTTGCCAAATTTGCTCGTTCAAGAGGCTTACTTCCGAGTTGGCTACTAACTTCTTAATTTTGTCGTACATTGGTTCCATGGTTCTCCTTTATGACCTCATCAGTCGTTGTGAATTTTTCATTTCAATGATGTCGGCAAGCACCGACTCGATTTTTGCCTTTGCTTCCTTCTCCTTGAGACCCGCCTTGGACGCCAAGCTCCTTGTCGCATCGGTCAACGAAACAGAAGAAGCACCCATCGCTACTTCCTCGCCGAACGCCTCTTTGATGAGGTGATAGGCCGAGGCAGAGCTGGTGATTGATCTCCGCTTGCTGTTGATTAACTTCCAACCAGGAATCTCGCCTCCAGCGTCAAGGATCTCCCTTGCCCGCTTGCGAACATTATCAATCACGCTCTCGGCAAGGGTGCAGACCTCCAGAAGCCTTGGGAGCTGGCTGGGGTCGATAACCGCTGTCGAGCTTGTGGTCGTGAGGGTCTTTGTGGCTTCCTGTGCCTCTGGGCATATCCCTGTGGCTTTGCAGTACTGACACCAAGGACCAACTTGGCGGGAGGCAGACTTATCTGCGATCCTGTCCAAGGCCAACAAGGTGCGTTCCCGCTCAAGTCGGATCTCTGACCGAGTCATCTTCTGCAATACGATTGGGTTGTTGGGCTGGAGAATGGTCACATAGACCTCCTCAAGTCCGTACTCGTCGGCCGCCAAGAAGGCCAGCACCCGAAGCTGGTGGCTTTTCTCGGTGGGAACGATCCCCATCCCTGTCTTGTAATCCACGATCAGCCCACGCTTGACGATGGTATCAGTCCAAAGAACAAGGTCGGGCTTTCCAGTCATCAGCGGAGTTTCCCCACGCTTCAAAACAAGTCGCTGTTCCCTGCTGGCGGTCAGCTTGCCCTTAAAGGTCTCGTCTATGGACTTCAGCTCAAGGCGAAAGGCCTCTACGGCCTGTTTCTCCATCTCTTGCAAAAGCTCGGCACATTCCACCTCGTCGGCGTTGGGTAGGTCATTGACCTTTCCGTCAGCCAAGGCGAAGTGAATCCGATCCCCTCTTTTTGCTTCTGGGCCAGTTTCCGTGTCTGGGATCAGCTCCTCCAGTTGCACCGAGCCGACGCAGTTTGTCCACCGCTCGGCCTTCGATGCGCTAGGAAGACCCATCCGTCCGTCCTCAAATGTCATATTGCACCCTCCGAGGCTCTCGCCTGTATTTCAGATCTCAGATGTTTGTAGTAGAGGCTTCCAGTCTCCCGACCTTTCGGGAATTCAGTCCAAGTCTTCTTGTCCTGTTCAGCCGTCCACTTTCCAGCCCGCATTGCCTCAAGCCTGTCGATGGCCTCCTTGATGGAGGCGGTCTTCATTTTATTGATTTTCAATTCAGCTCCTTCCGCACCCAGTCGATTAGGACGCAAAAGCAAGCCACCAAGAAGACCAGACCCGACACCCCCATCCCTACGCCTATTAGGACAAAGACGATGGTGCGGATCCATTCGGCTATCTCTTTCCAAAGCGAGAATTCAGAAGGGGAGATCATCAGATTCATCGCCTCCTCCTTGCGGTTTCTCGGGGTTTTCTAAAAGCACTTCGGCAATGATCTCGTTCCGCTCGATGTCCTTTTTGAAGGGCTTGCCATCGTTGGCGAGTTTCAGTTCCTGTCGTGCCAGCCACTCTAGGTAGCGGAGACCTTCCTCATCCTTGGCAACTTGGCGAATGGTCAGACCCTTATATTTTCCAAAGGTCATAGCCATGTCACGAGTCGGGGCGTTGGGATCACGTTTCGGCAAGGCCTTCGCTTCACGCACGATTGCCTCTGCAAAGTCCTTCTTCAACGCCTTCTCTTCCACGATCTCGAGCTTGGGAGCTGGAGAAGAGATGATCTTCACAGGGGCTGTGGTTGCGCAGGAAGAAGAGAAGCCACCTTCTGGAACTTCTTCGGCTGGGGTGACAGAGAGGTTCTTTACTCCCATCAAAGGCACGCAAGAGGCCAAGGCCATCTTACAAACTTTTGAGGCCGCACGAGTCTGGGCCATACTGCGTACTGCGTACTCGGGGGCTGACCTCCAGCGTGCTTCTGTGCGGTCACAGAATCCCTCTGCCTCTGCCACCACTACTCCGTTATCGACACGTTTTAGGTAGGCCTTGGCAACAAACCCTTCTCCCTCTTTCTTTACCTCGCCTCCGCTGACCACAAATCCAAATGCGTTCGCCATCATCGCCCAACCTGGACTTTGAATATATTTCTTTCCTTGAATTTCGATGGTTTGACCAAGCACGCCCTCACGGACGGCGTTGGCTATTTCAATGGAACGGCGATGAAGAGCAGTCGGGTCAGTCAACTGATTGTATCGCTCCTGTGTCATTATTAATTCTTGGCTCATGGTTCTCCTATACTTTTTCTATTTTGGGTTGGAGAAGGCGTTCGGCCTCCTCCTCGGGGATAAGTCCGTTACGGCAAATTATTGAGCCAGCTTCGATCAACTCGAAAACTTGGCAGAGAGAAAAGCCCAGTCGTTTTGCAAGGACTGAGGAGGAGACTCCTTTTAAGGAGTTGGGTAACCTAAGCGAAACATTTGACCAAAAATTTTTTTCTACCGCTGATTTTTTATCAGTTAGGTTAGCGATTTCGCTCTCGAGAATTGACTTGTCTAACCTAAGCGGGATTCCGCTCTCGCCATAAATATTGTATCGAATTTCAGATACATCGCTTGGGCTTCCCGCCTTTGAGTCCGTTTTGGCGACACGCAATTCGCTTCTTTTCACTGCGAGATCTCCCACCTTTTGCACCCAGAATTTTCATCAGACTGGAAACTTTTTCTGAGGTACATCGACCAGAGATTGCTACACCGACCTCATTTGTCACCAAAAATCTTTCAATTCTTTTTCGAGCCCTCTGGGAGGCCACGACAGCTGGCGACATTAGAGCTTCACGCCTCGCTTTGACTGCGGGATCGATGTCTGGACAGGCTCTGGAGCAGTCCACACAGCCCTTCCTAGAGCCTCGCCAGCAAGACAGGACAGGCTGGAACTCCGATTCTATCTGTGCCTCGTGGTGGAGCGGATAGGTGTTAGATCCCCTCTCCGACTTGGCGTACCAACGGCCATCTACCTCCGTCAGAATGCAATCAGCCCCAGCTTTAAACCCGACTGGCAACGCTCCCCACGGAGAATCCGCTACGCTCCGAGAGGGACAATACCTTAATTTTTTCATACAATCGTGTACGAATGCGTGCGTTATCTTCATAAACCCATGATTTATAGGGCTTAAACACCACCCCCGTGTCCCCTCTAGGATATTGCTTGGATCTGCAAAGATAATCTTCACAACTTAAGAATAAAACCAAAGAACAGCTAATTCATCAAATCTAAAAAGGGGTGTAAAACACCGCAAGGTGTTGAACACCAGAGACTTCATATTGGTGTTGCTCTGTATTCCCAAGTTGGTACTCGTATGGATGCCCAATAAGCGTCATCCAGCCAGAAAGTTCCTTGGATTCTGGGCTACAGCTCTTCTCAAAGAGAAGCTACGGGAACACGCAATTAAAAAACGGACTACCCTATCTGTCTTGATGCACGACATATTAGATGATTACTTATTGAAGTTCCAAAACAGAAAAGGACGCTTACGCAATGAGAGCAATTTTAATAGATCCGAAGGCGACCCCAGCAATCAGCGAAATTAAGATTAAGGGCGATCTGGCTGGGATCCAGAATTTGGTCGGCGGCTACATCGAGGCTATTGGAATTGGTAGCGATGTTTTGTTTGTGGACGAAGACTGGGGCGTCAAAGAGCCATCGAAACGGCACAAGGGCGAGTTCCTAATTGGGAAAACTAGGGTCGGTGGTCGTGGCCTTATCCTTGGCCCAAAAGGCGAGAAGAGTACGAAGCTCAAACTGCTGGAAGCCTCCAGCATGATTACGATTCTTTAATTGAGGCTGACTCGGCTTGCTTGGAGTCTGCCAGCCTCCGCCTTTAAGTGAGCCATAGCCAAACGAGTCCCCTGTTTGCATTTGGTGATGCTCGTA
>Ga0214921_10010986_pt1 | contig 11091 bp, 10 predicted proteins | sample LL1505_MetaG_FD_177992 | JGI IMG/M metagenome (GOLD analysis project Ga0214921, IMG submission 177992) | Freshwater microbial communities from Lake Lanier, Atlanta, Georgia, United States - LL-1505 | ecosystem: Environmental > Aquatic > Freshwater > Lake | place: USA: Georgia | collected...
TTCACGTGTTCCTCACCCGTTCGCCGCTAATCCATCCCCGAAGGGATCTCATCGCTCGACTTGCATGTGTTAAGCACGCCGCCAGCGTTCGTCCTGAGCCAGGATCAAACTCTCCATAGAAAGTTTTATCTGGCATACATGACATAAACAACTGTCGTTATTTTTTGTCTTTACCAAAGGAAATCAACGAGTATTAGCTTTTTTCAGTATAAATACTGAAGTTCTAACACTTCGATGAAGTATTAATTTAGAAGATGGTTACTAGAAATTTGCATGACTAGATAAGCCATCTTCTGGCATTGACTTATGGCACGCTGTTGAGTTCTCAAGGTACGGATGCGCACTGCGTCCAGGAATCTCTTCCTATTTTCAGGGCAGACCCGCAAATCTAGTGCATGGATGCTCACGCGGTCAAACCGCGCTAGATCAGCTCTATTTCTGCGGGAATCCTATGCCGTTCGGCCTAAATCGTCCGTTTCACAGCAAGGAGCGTAACTATAGGCAGTAGAACTGGGCAGGTCAAATCGGCTAAGCGCAAAATGCTGAGGTGTCGGACACAGGGTGCGTAAATGAAAACAGGTATGGAAAAAGTCCCAAAACCATTGATTTATAGGGGTTTTAGGGCTTCGAACCTCGAAATTATGGGTTGGCGAGACTTCGGTTCTGGTGCAGGTTTTCCTCTGCTGGGGCGACTCGACGGGCTAGTCGATCAGTACGACCGCTGCTAAATCTCGCTTCCCTTTGCGTAAAACTGCATATTTTCCGCATAAAAAGTCAGATTCTGATGGGGCAAAATCCTCGGCTGCGACTTTGGCGTTGTTTAGGTACGCCCCATTTTCTTTAACGATGCGGCGAGCGGCTGATTTTGAATCTACAACACCAGTAGCGGCTAACAAATCAACCCAAGTTGGAATTGGTTCACTTCGTTTAACTGTTGTGCGCGGTAATTCTGAAAGTGCTGCAGTAAGTGTTGCTTCATCTAGCTCAGAAAGTTCGCCTTGTCCAAACAACGCGCGCGCTGCAGATTCAACGCGTTCGCAAATTTCTGGTGAGTGAACGAGTGAAGTTAATTCACGAGCAAGTTCACGATGTGCAGTACGTGCACCGGGATTTTCATTATGTACTTTTTCGAGCTCTAAAATTTCAGCATGTGACTTAAATGAAAATACTTTAATAAAATTAATTACATCTTTATCGTCGGTGTTTAACCAATATTGGAAGAAGGCATAAGGCGAAGTCATCTCTGGGTCAAGCCATATACTGCCGCCAGCGGTTTTACCAAACTTAGATCCGTCAGCTTTGGTTAATAACGGAATTGTTAATGCGTGAGCGCTTGCTTGTTCTACTTTACGAATTAGATCAAGTCCCGCAACAATATTTCCCCACTGATCTGAACCACCCATTTGCAGTGTGCAATTATGTAGTCGGTATAGCTCAAGGAAATCAAGAGCTTGTAAAACTTGATATGAGAATTCGGTATAAGAAATACCACTTGCTTCTAAACGTGCAGAAACGGAATCTTTGGAAAGCATTTGATTCACACTGAAATGTTTTCCGATATCGCGTAAGAATTCAATGGCAGATAACGGTGAGGTCCAATCTAAGTTATTAGCCATGATTGCCGCGTTATTAGACGCATCGAAATCGAGATATTGCGAAAGTTGAGTCTTAAAGCGCTCAACCCAATTAGCAACAGTGTCCGCGGTATTTAAAACACGTTCTTCATTCTTGCCACTTGGATCACCGACTAGTCCAGTTGCGCCTCCTACTAGGGCAATAGGCGTATGGCCAGCGAGCTGAAAACGACGCATAACCAATAGAACAACTAGGTTTCCGACGTGCATGCTTGGAGCAGTTGGATCGAAGCCGATATAGAGAGTTATTGGCTTCTTAAGGGACTCCGTTAAAGCAGCCTCATCAGTACTTTGGGCGATGAGCCCTCGCCAGCGCAAATCTTCTAATAGCTCTGATTTCATGCGCTCATCATGCCCGAAAAGGCCGCGGCACGGCTGCTAATTAACTTTATATATTCGCCATTTTCGATGGTTAGTTTCTTCAATTGGTTAACGACTTCAGAAGGTGCGGTGCCACCAGCAGTGGTGCGAGAAGCAAGGGCACCTGCAACTGTAAGGACTTCGCGGACTCCCCCGGTCAGTGCTGGATGAACCTGTAAGAATTCTACATCGGTAAGTTCATGAAGTTCGCGACCAGTTTTTTCACAAATTGCTACACAAGCACCAGCTGCTTCATGTGCTTGCGAAAATGGAATATGTGCACGCACTAAGAAATCTGCAATTTCAGTAGCAAGTGAGAATCCGGTGGGCGCTGCTGCTGCCATTTTCGCGCGATCGAAATCAGTAGTCGCAATCATTCCAGAAACTGCCGGAAGTAAAATCAACAAAGTTTCTATGCTGTCAAATAGTGGTTCTTTATCTTCTTGCAAGTCGCGGTTATAGGCAAATGGCAAACCTTTAAGCATGGTCATTACGCCGGTTAAATTTCCAATTAGTCGACCAGCTTTTCCGCGAGCTAGTTCGGCAATATCTGGATTCTTCTTCTGCGGCATGATTGACGAACCAGTCGAATAAGCATCGGCAACTTTGGCCCAATTAAATTCGGTGGTGGCCAAGATGCACCACTCTTCGCCAATGCGCGAGAGATGAATACCAATGGTCGCCAAAATGTAAAGCGCCTCCGAAACAAAATCACGATCACTCACACCGTCAATGCTGTTCGCTGCGGAATCGGAAAAACCTAAATCAGCTGCAGTAGCTTTTGGATTTAAAGGTAGCGACGAACCAGCGAGAGCGCCAGAACCTAGCGGACTTACCGAAGTGCGCTCTAACCAGTCATTAATGCGGCTTAGGTCACGTTGAAAAGCGTGTGCATGCTTAGCAATTTCGTGTCCAAAAATAACTGGTTGGGCATGCTGTAAATGCGTAAAGCCCGGAGCAGGCGCATCTGCATACTCGGTTGCTTTGGCAATTATTACTTCGCACAAGTTGGTTAGTTGCGCAGCAACGGCCAACATGTGATCGATTGCGTAGAGTCTTAAATCAGTTGCAACTTGATCATTGCGTGAACGCCCAGCCCTGATCGCTCCCCCAACGGCGCCGATTTTCTCGGTTAAGCCACGTTCTAAAGCACTATGGACATCTTCATCAGAATCAATGGGAGAGAACTTCCCGTTAATGACTTCATGTTGAAGTTCTTTCAAAGCGCTTCGTAATTTCGAGACCGTTTCGGTCGGCAACAGGCCAGAACTTTCCAGGACTGCTAAATGTGCAAGGGATGACCGCAAGTCATAAGGCGCTAACCGCCAATCGAATTGCACGCTGCGAGATAGTGCGAATAAGGCATCACTCGGGCCATCGGCGAATCTGCCGCCCCACAAAGTCCCACCTGGATGTGTGGCTCCGGTGCTCATCACTTACCTCCGCTTTTTGAATTGGCTAATCCTAAGATCTTCTTAGCTAATCCAGCGCCACCCGCTGCAGTGTCGGCAACAACGATCACCGTGTCATCACCAGCTACGGTGCCAATTGCATTTGGCAACTTGCCCGATTGCGAAAGGCCATCGATGGCACTAGCCAACATTTGTGCAGCAGCTATCGGAGTTCTGATCACGACCAGATTTCCGCTTGGGGTTGCAGTTAAAACTAACTCGCTAGGAAAAGAATTCTTAGTTGAAATAGGTTGTGAGTCAGTTAGTGCATAAACCATTTCACCATCATTGTTTCTAACTCGGATGGCGCCAATATCTTCCAGGTCACGACTGGCAGTTCCTTGCGTAACCACAATTCCCGCCTTCTTAAGGGCTTTAACTAAATCACCTTGCGATGCAATTTTGCCGCTGCTGATCAGCTTGGAAACAAGCGACTTGCGTGCGTTAGCGCTATTTGCGTTCATACATGAACCAACGTTCCGCCACTACCTGCAAGTGCAAGTAATAAATTCTCGGAACTGTTTCCGTCAATAATTCGAACAGCTGTTGCACCTGCTGCAATTGCCGCTAAACAGGCAGCGACTTTTGGTGCCATGCCACCTTGAAACTCATTCTTCATGGCGGCCAACTCGGTTGCTGAAATTTCGCTGATGATTGAAGTTGGATCTGGAAAATTTCGATAAATTCCAGCCACGTCGGTAAGCACAATTAGAGAGTCAGCTTTTAAGCCACCAGCTATCGCAGCTGCAGCTAAATCCGCATTGATATTTAAGCCATTGTCGGCGCCGATTTCATTGGCCAGAGGTGAAATTACGGGTGTGAATTTCTCTTCCAACAACGATCCAATCAACTCGATATCCACCTGGGTTACTTCACCAACGAGGCCGAGTTCAGCGGGAGTTCCGTCAACAATCTTGGTCATCCGAATTCCTTGCAACGTATTACCATCACGACCAGAAATACCCACAGCGTTCACGCCAGCTTTACGTAAGTTAGAGACAACCGATGCGCAAACTTCGCCAGCTAGGACGTTCTGCACAATTTCAAATATTTCTGGAGTGGTCACACGAAAGCCACCAATACTTTGACTTTGGATACCTGCTGAAACGAGTGCTGCATCAATTTGCGGCCCACCACCGTGCACAACCACCAATTCAATGCCTTGAGAAGTCGCAGCCGCAATCGCTTGGGCAAATGCCCCGCTCTCATCTTTCATGGCATGACCGCCATATTTAATGACGATCAAACTCCTAACCCACTTACTTGTAACCCAGCGTTCTCGGCCAGGCCGCAAATTAAATTCGCATTCTGAATTGCTTGACCAGCGGCACCCTTACCTAAATTATCGAGGGCAGCCGAAATGATTAGCCGATTAGTATGTGGATCAACGGCAACTTGTAGGTGAACGTTATTGCTTCCGATTACCGAATTAGTCTTCGGCATTTGCCCTAGTGGCAAAACGGTAACAAATTCATCATTAGCGTAAGCGCTAACGTAGAGCTGATGCATACTTTCGGTCGTTGCGCTGGTATTTAATTTTGCAGTCACGGTGCTTAAAATGCCACGCGGCATTGGTGCCAAAATTGGGGTAAACGAAACTTTGACTTCACTACATGCAATATGTGTGAGCGCTTCCTCAACTTCAGGCGTGTGTTGATGCACTCCCCCAAATTTGTACGAAGAAAGTGACCCCATTACTTCGCTACCGATTAGATTTACTTTTGCGCTTCGGCCCGCGCCGGTGGTACCTGAAGCTGCAACAACAACAATATCTCTGGCATCAACTAAACCAAGTGCAGGAGCGATAGCTAGTGAAATTGAGGTTGCGTAGCAGCCCGGATTTGCGATCCGAGTGGCCTTCTTAATTTGTTCTCTTTTGCCAGGTAGTTCTGGCAACCCATATGTCCAAGTTCCGGCATGAGTTCCGCCGTAGTACTTAACCCATTGATCGGCGTTTGATAATCTGAAATCAGCACCTAGGTCAACGACCTTAATATTTGGATCTAACTGCGCGATAAGAGCGGCCGATTCACCATGTGGCAAAGCTAAGAAGACAAGTTCGCAACCGTTTACTTTGGCTAGATCAAATTTTTCAAACCGGCGATCTCCCAGTTTGGCCAGTTGTGGCGCGACGGATGAGATTAACTCGCCAGCATTGGAATGCGCCGTAATAACGCTGATTTCAAATTTGGGATGCTCGAGTAAGAGCCTAAGCAGCTCGGTACCGGCATATCCACTCGCGCCAACGATTGCTGTTTTCATAGGAATAATTATGCATGAATCTGCATAATTATGCAAGGTTAAGAACGAACCGTCGCCCCATAGAGCTTGCTGGCATTGGCTACTGCGGCCTCGCGCGCAGCGCTGATTTCCTCGCCAGTAAGCGTGCGATCTGGTGCTCGGAATGAGAGCGTGAAAGCTAAGGAAATCTTGCCATCGCCGATTTTGTCGTAACGATCAAAGAGCACGATTGATTCGAGTAGGTCTCCTGCCCCATCAACCAGCGCTTGCTGAAGTTGAGCTGCCGATACTGAAGGCTCTACCACCAAGGCCACATCCTGTACGGCAATTGGCATGGCGCCAATTGCTGCTGCGCGCACTGTGTTGCTCGCCGGCAACGCATCAAGATTGATGACTAGCGCACAGGTGCGTGGTGGCAATCCAAATTCCGAACAAACCCGCGGATGTAGTTCGCCAGCATGAGCTACCGCTTTCCCGTCAACTAAAAGTTCGGCACAACGACCTGGATGCCATGGCGCAAAATCTGAACGCTCGACGGTATATGAAAGCCCGCAAAGATCTAACACGGTTTGGGCTTCTGCAATCGCATCAGCCCATTCATAGTTGCGCGCTTTGGTTCGCCAATTATCGCCAGTTATCTTTCCTACAAATATTGCACCCAGGTGAATGGGTTGAGGAGGGACACTTTCGAAAATCGCTTTAATTGTTGCCGCATCTGGTTTTACCCCGAGCGTTGGAAAAATTCCATCAACTAACTTAGTCGTGTTACGGAAAATTGCACCGATCTCAAAAAGTGCGAAGTCGCGTGCTCCTCTGGAAAGATTTCTTTGCGCAGCGCCAATCAATCCCGGAATCAAGTGAGTACGCATTAGTGGAGTTTCTTCAGACATTGGATTAGCAATGCGGAAAGTTGCGGCGCGTTCGCCGGTGTAATTAAGGGTCTTCATTGTGGACTCGGCTACGAATGGGAAATTCTGAACTTCAGTTAAACCGCGAGCAGCCAGAGCTGATGCGATGGTGCGACGACGTTGTTGAACTGGCGTCAACGTTGCGGCATATGGACTACGTGGCAGGATTGAAGGGATTTGGTCATACCCAACAATTCGAGCAACTTCTTCAACTAAATCAGCTGGAATCTGTAAATCGCTTCGCCATGATGGTGGGTCAACTTGCCAATTATTGGTATCAACATCGCAGCCGACGGTGCGCAGCGATTTAGCAATTTCTGCTTCAGAAAGTGCGGTGCCGAGTCGATCATTCACATACTTTGGATCAAGCGCAATGATGGCCGGGAACTTAGCTTCGCCAGCTTTAGATGTTCCTAGATAGTTAGCGCCACCAAGTGAAATCATTAACTCAGCAGCCCGCGCTGAAGCGAATTCGGCCAAAGATGGGTCGACGCCTCGCTCTAAGCGACGAGATGCTTCAGTGGAAAGCTTGTGGTGACGTGAATTCTTAGCGATCGCAATTGGATCAAAGCGAACTGCTTCAATCGCGATAGTTGTCGTTGTCTCAGTTATTTCAGAATCAAGTCCGCCCATGGTGCCAGCAAGAGCTAGAACTTGTTTACTATCGCGAACGACTAAGTCTGAACCGCTCAGAACTCGTTCTTGATTATCTAGTGTTTTAAACTTAGTTCCATCAGATGCATAAGCAATTTCTAAACCATCGACAATTTTGGCGCGATCAAATGCGTGCAGCGGCTGACCTAGTTCGATCATGACGTAATTAGTTACATCTACGGCTAATGAGATCGAGCGCATGCCAACTTTTTCAACTCTGCGACTAAGCCAGATTGGTGAGGCAGCTTTAGGATTGAAATTATTTAGCGAACGAAGATAACCGACCATCGCTCCGTTAGTTATTGTCATAGTCGTTGCAGGGCCAACTTCGGAAAAAGCTAGTGACTTGGCATGTTCAACTGGGTCCGTGAAAACTAGATTTAAAGCACCGGCTATTTCTCGAGCAGCTCCACGAATACTTAGGGCATAACCACGATCTGGATTAACGGCAATATCGAAAATAGTGTCGTTGATTTGCAGCAGATCAATTGCATCGTCTCCGACTTTGGCTGTGCCTTCAGGCAGAACGATAATTCCGGAATGGTCATCACCTAAGCCAAGTTCCTTAGCAGAACAAATCATGCCGTTACTGGTTTTTCCATAAGTCTCACGCGCGCTAATGGCGAAGTCTCCAGGAAGGACCGCACCTGGAAGTGCTGCAACTACTAGATCGTTGGCCGCGAAATTACGGGCACCACAAATAACAAAACGAGTTTGGCCTTCATTGCAATCTAATTCAACGTAACGAATTGGCTTCTTGTGTTCGGTTAATTCTTCGATAGCAATAACTCGAGCAACCACCAAAGGCCCTGTTAAATCGGCCCCTTGCTTAATAACATCTTCAACTTCAAAGCCAACGCGAACAAACGCATCAGCGATTGCCTCATCGGTGACGCCATTTAAATTTACAAAGTCATTGACCCAGGAACGTGGAATTCGCATTAGAGGCCAACTCCAAACTGGCGTGTGAAACGAAGATCGCCTTCAACAATTTCGTGCAGATCGGTAATGCCATGTCGAACCATCAGTGTGCGCTCAAGACCCATACCGAAAGCAAACCCACTGAACTCTGTGGTGTCGATACCGCAAGTTGCCAGAACTTTTGGATTAACCATTCCGCAGCCGCCCCATTCGATCCAGCGGCCGTTGAAGAAGACATCGACTTCAGCACTTGGCTCGGTAAATGGGAAGAAGGAAGGACGCAAACGAGTTGTTACATCGGGGCCAAACATGTGACGGGCAAAATTATCGAGAGTGCCTTTTAGGTGCGCCATTGAAATGCCGCGATCAACCACCAAGCCTTCAACTTGGTGGAACACCGGACTATGCGTTGCATCAAGTTCATCGGCGCGGAATGTGCGGCCAGGAGAGATTATGTAAATCGGTGGTTCGCTAGTCAGCATTGTGCGAATCTGAAGTGGTGAAGTTTGGGTGCGTAGTACTAAACCTGCACTTAGCGGCTCAACAAAGAAAGTGTCTTGCATGGTTCGGGCCGGATGATCGGCTGGAATGTTAAGTGCATCAAAATTAAGCCAACTGGATTCAAGTTCAGGACCTTCAGCCACTGAATAGCCTTGCGCCAAGAAGAAATCACTAATGTCATTTTTGATAATCGTAATTGGGTGTAGTCCCCCAGCGTGAGTAACTTTCGCCGGCAGCGTTATATCTACAACTTCTTCAAGCAAAATCTTTTGATCGCGAGCTAGTTCTAGTCGCGTGGTTTCATCTGCCAGAGCTGTGGCAATTGCCGCCTTTGCTTCACCAATAATTTTTCCGAATGAAGCTTTATCCTCGGGTGATAGCGAGCCCAAGCCTCGACTGGCCAGCGAAATTGGTGCCTTATCGCCAGTGTGGGCTAACCGAGCCGTCTTAAGTTCATCGAGGTCGCCCGCAGCGGCAAATGCCGATTTGGCAGCACTGACCCATTCATTAATTTCCTGCGGATTCATATGGTGGAGTCTACTTGGTCGACTTTACTTATCGTCGGCAATTTTCGCCGTTAACTCGTACAAAACTATCGATACGGCTGCTGAAAGATTAAGGCTTTCAGCATTACCAGCCATGGGAATCGCTAACTCCTGATTTGTTGCAGGCACTGCAAGATCAGCTAAGCCGCGGGCTTCATTTCCGAAAATCAAAACCGTATTTTCATCAATCATGAATTGGCGGATAGATTTCTTACCATCAGCAGACAAGGTCGCGAACTTCAGATTTGGAATCGTTGTTTGTAGCAGATCAAGTGATACTCGCTCGAATATCGGCAAGTGCCAAAGGGACCCGGCAGTTGAACGAACTACTTTTGGGGAATACATATCAACGCTACCTGGTGAGGTGATTACTGCCGTAGCACCTAGCGCATCGGCAGAACGTAAAATTGTGCCAGCATTTCCAGGATCTTGAATTTCATGCAAGTAAAGCAAGATTGATTTACCTGACAATTTCAAAGATTCCAGTTGCGGATTTGGAATCTTGCAGATCGCCAGAATGCCCTGCGGCGAAATGGTTTCACTCATCGCCTTCATAACCGCATCGGTTACATCTTCGCATTTAAATTTTGTGAGGTCGATTTGATCATTCTCTAAACGAGACCGGCCATTGGAAGTTAAATATAAAACATCTACATGGTCAGTAGCTTTGGCTTTAATGGCTTCGCGCACGAACTGCGCACCTTCAGCAACATATCGAGCACTTTCCCGACGCTCTTTAGCGCCCTTAGAACTGATAAGAGCCTTCACTCGCGCGATATGCGGCGAGTGAAGGCTCTCGATCATAAATCTAAATCCGGTTAACGAATTAGAGTGCAGCTAAAGTCTTGCGAGCAACTTCAACTAGCGCCTTGAAAGTCGCTGGATCATTAGTTGCTAACTCTGAAAGTAAACGGCGATCAACTTCTACGCCCGCTTCCTTTAAACCTTGGATCAAACGGTTATAGGTAAGACCGTTTTCACGTGCAGCTGCATTGATGCGCTGGATCCAGAGACGGCGGAAGTCGCCCTTCTTATCCTTGCGATCGTTGAAGGCATAAACCATTGAGTGTGTAACTTGCTCTTTGGCCTTTGTGAAAAGACGTGAACGTTGACCGCGGTAACCGCTAGCACGTTCTAAAGTTGTACGACGCTTCTTGGCAGCGTGGACTCCGCGCTTTACTCTCATTTAGGTGCTCCTTACTTCAAACCAAGCATGCGCTTGGCTGTTGTTGCAACGGTTGGCTTAGCTGCGGACTCGGTGCTCAAACGTCGAGTTAGACGTGAGGACTTGCGCTCGAGTAAGTGGCGCTTTCCAGCGCGCTCGTGCATAACTTTTCCGGACCCAGTAATGCGGAATGTCTTCTTCGCACCACTGTGGGTTTTCATCTTTGGCATCTTGGTTCTCCCGTTGCTAGTTCTTATTCGGTCTCTGCTGCAGCTGCTGCGGCATCGGCTTTTGCTTTACGCGCTGCCTTTGCTTCAGCTACTGCTTCAGTCTTGCGCTTAGTTGGACCAAGCACCATTGTCATATTTCGTCCCTCTTGCTTAGGGGCGAATTCGACGAAAGCAATTTCTGCGACATCTTCTGCAAGACGTTGCAAGATCTTGTAACCGAGTTCAGGACGCGTTTGCTCGCGACCACGGAATTGCATTGTCACTTTGACCTTGTCGCCACCCTTTAAGAACTTCTCGATGTGATTCCGTTTGGTCTCATAATCGTGAGTCTCAATCTTTGGTCGCATACGTACTTCCTTCACCACGATGTGGGTCTGGTTTTGGCGTGCTTCCCGAGCTTTCTGCGCGATCTCGTATTTATATTTTCCGAAATCCATGATCTTGCAGACTGGTGGATTAGCTTCTGGTGCGATCTCAACTA
>Ga0214921_10010988_pt1 | contig 11088 bp, 11 predicted proteins | sample LL1505_MetaG_FD_177992 | JGI IMG/M metagenome (GOLD analysis project Ga0214921, IMG submission 177992) | Freshwater microbial communities from Lake Lanier, Atlanta, Georgia, United States - LL-1505 | ecosystem: Environmental > Aquatic > Freshwater > Lake | place: USA: Georgia | collected...
CATACATACCGATTTATTCAAAAGGCGTATATTAGGATTAACGTCTTATTTTCGATCGGCACAAGAAGAATTATTACCCGCTTATGAAAAGACGGATTCAGGCGAGAACTATCATATAGTCCCCGTTTCTATGAGCGAATATCAGTTTTCCGCTTATCAAAAAATACGCGGGGAAGAACGTAAACAAGAAGCACAGCGAAAGAAGAAAGCAAAGAAGCCGAAAGCAGACGATGAAGCCGAAATACCATCGAGTTATCGTATTTATTCGCGATCTGCCTGTAATTTCTGTTTCCCCGAAGAATATCCTAGACCACGTGTTACTCTGGAATCTGGGAATGATATCAATGAAAATATTTTCAATGGTCTTACCAAAGAAATGCGGGAAAATCAAGATGATTTTATTGAAGGCGACGATGAAATTTCCCAACAAGATGAGACGGTTATAATGAATTATCAAAAACGGATTAAAGACGCACTCGATTATTTAGAGGCATCTGCTATTTTACAGAAAGGACCTGATGGTCTAGATAAATATAGTTCGAAATTTGCGAAGGTTCTCGAGAACCTACAAAAAGCGGAATATCGTGGATTACATCTTTTATATAGTCAATTTAGAACTTTAGAAGGAATTGGTATTTTGAAAATAATCTTGGAGAAAAATGGGTTCGTCGAATTCAAACTGGCGAGAACTGGCGGGGATTGGACTATCGAACATTTCGATGAGAACCCAGAAGCACCGCGATTTGTTCTCTATACAGGAACGGAAACCGCTGAAGAAAAGGAGATCATCCGTAATATTTTCAATAGTTCTTGGGATCTAGTACCACCTTCTATAGTATCTGTCCTAAAAAGACGTCATGAGAATAATATTTTCGGCGAACTGATTAAATTGATGATGATTACTTCCTCCGGTGCGGAGGGTATTAACTTACGTAATACACGCTATGTTCATATTATAGAACCATATTGGAATATGGTACGTATAGATCAGGTAGTTGGTCGTGCACGTCGTATTTGTAGTCACGAAGATTTACCGAAAGAACTCCGTACAGTAAAAGTGATGGTTTATTTATCTAAGCTAACAGAAGAACAGATTCAATTAGATGGGAATATCGAGATGAAATTGAAAGATATTAGTAAACGGGAATATGAAGTCAAGGAAAAGGGGAAGAAAGTGATGAAACATTTGGTCTTTACTACCGATGAGTACTTGTTTGAAATCGCCCAAATAAAGGATAGTATTAACCGACAGATATTGACTGCAGTAAAAGAGACGGCTATGGACTGTACACTTTATAATAAAAATCCAGATGAACCACTTATCTGTTATAATTATGGATCCGTCACAAAGAATGATTTTGGATCTTATCCTACATTTGAAATCGATAAGGCATACGATCCTAAATTAGAAGTTGCGAAAAAGACGATGGAATTAGTAACGATCGAATTAGATGGAGTGAAATATAAGATGAATAAGAAAACGCATATTGTCTATTCAATCGAGAGTTATGAAAAGATGAAAGCAGGGGTTCTCCGCGAATTAGAAGTTGTTGGTAAATTAGTGACTATTATAGAGAAAGTGGACGGAGAAAAAGTGAAAGTACCGAAGATTGTGGCGATATAAATCTATTTTTATAGAATAAAATATAAATAGATTCTGTTTGATAAAATATAAACAAATATGGGAGAACCCGAGTTTACGATTGTTACCGCATGGTTCGATGTCCGCGAATTTGAAAATCATCACTTAAAAGACGTCGATGAAAATGGTCATTATTGTATTCCAGATCATTATTTTCGTAGTGCCGCACTGCTATTTAATAAAGAAATGCCAATGGTGATTTTCACAGAGGAACGTTATCGTGATCGTATTCTAGCTTTACGACCAGCCTCGTACCTAGATAAAACGGTGATTGTCATAAAGGATTATTGTGATCTATGGGGTTGGGATCTTTTTCCGCGATTTACAGAGAACCACCAGTCGGCACCTATTCGCAATTTATCCGCGGAGAAATTCACGGCTATCTATAAATGGATCATTAATCAAAAGGTCGAATTTGTTAGGGAAGCTATCGATATGAACCCATTTTCAAGCGAAAAATTTGGATGGATGGATATGCGACTACATGTAGTTTATGATATGTCCGTTGAAGAAACCGCCGAGATCTTTCAGTCGATACCCGAGGATCGCGTATTAATTACTCAATGTTCCTATACTCATCCTAATGAAATCGGGGATCGTCGGGGGTTTTATGAATGGACGCGGGGTAAAGTCGCAGCGGGGGCTTTCTTAGGTTCTCGAGAACCTCTTTTAAAATTCTGTGAGTTGTGTCGCGAAGAATTACGAATATCTATTGCAGAGGGTCTTTGTCCTACAGATGAAATGATTTATTCTGTAGTGATTGCGCGAAATAATAGCCTATTTGAACCACATATCGGGGATTATAGTGATGTTCTCCGTAATATGGCTTATAATAGAGGATCGACCCATTTAGCGATGAATTTCCTGAATAAATCGTTTCAAGAGGGGAATCACTATTTTACTTGGAAAACCGCTGAGAAACTACGTATGGGAGTATTACAGAATGCAATTTGTCCATCGACTGAACAGGTTTATAATATTTGGTATTACAATTATGTGGCGAATTTTTGGTTAGGGAATCGCGAATACTGTAAGACAATTTTATATGAACTTTATTCATTGGGTTCTCAAAGAGAGGATTTAGGAAACCATATTCGAGGAATGCGGGGATTTCTTTTATCGATGATTGAGTATTTACATGATGCAGATATTAGTTCGAAATTTCGGGATTTTTAGAATAAAATATTTGTATGTTATATATGGTGAAAACAAGAAAAAATAGAAAGAATCTTAAGAATTTGGAGAGAAAAAATAAAAGATTTAATATAAAAATAAAAGGTAAACCGCGAATTCGTAAAAATAATTTGGAATTTGATATTCAATTAATTAAGAAAAGGGTGAAAAAATCGAAGAAAATAAATGGTGGTGGTGGTTTTTATGACGAATGTGATATTACACCATTAGATCATGTAGATGATTTACAAAGATTAATAACAAATGCAACTCATAGAACATCATCATTATTATTAGATTCAGAAGTAAAAGAATTATTTAGTGGTACAAATAATACTACTACTTATGTTATTTGCAAGGATTCCGCAACCAGCGAAGAACCAAAGTTAGCTTTAAGAGTGTATAGATATCCAGTAGTTATAAATATGGACACAAATAGTTGTATTTTTTTTCATTATAGTGAATATAATTTTAAAAATAGTGAAGAAATTAATAGTATTTTCAATGAAAACATTTTAAAAGAGTATAGGTTACAATTACAATTATGTGAACAAGGTGTTGCACCACGTATATATTCAGTGTTTTTAGAAGAAACAAATAAGTTAGAACAATTAATGAAAATTAGTGATTCACGTGATTCACGTGATTCACGAGAAAAAATGAAACTTAAACCTTCCGATCTAAAAAATTCAGAAATATTTCAACCTTATACTGGTACAACAAAGTTATTCAGTTTATGTAGTGTAATGGAAAGAGTGACACTCCCAGAAATAACTGAAGATTATTTAGAAAAAATGAATGAGTTAATAACCCAATTTTCAACGGTTGGTATATTTCTAGATATTAAACCCGCTAATACTGGAATGCTTGGAGACAGGGTTACATTTATTGATTTTGATACAGATTTTTGTGCAACTTATGAAATGCTAGATATAGTTAAGGATGAAAGTAACGAGGTTTTTAGAAAAACTAAAGAGTTTTTTAGAAAAATAATGGTATATATATTTTATTATTTTGTATTGTATCACGCATCATCTAGATTATCACCAAGATTAATTAATAAAATATTTGATCATTATTTAACACCATTAATAGAAGTAGAAGACGATGAATTTCTTTTTATGTTTTCCATGTTATTTGGTACACAACAACTGAGTACAGAAACAAAAAAAAGTTGTTTATTGAAAAACTTACTTTTTAAAGAAATATATGAAACATATTTTTTAAGAATAAATTCACCGTTAGTTAAAAAATATCCACAACAGCCTATAATAAAAAGATTTATTAAAAAAGTCTCAACAACAGAAGAGTTTATTTTTTATGATATTGATTCAATGATGAGAGTTGATACACCTCAATTATTTAGAGCTAAATTGCCAATTCGAGGAAGATGGACGAAGCCTGAGTATAAGTTTATGCATAAACTAGTTGTAAGCGAAGAATAGATTTATATACTAAAAATATTGATAAGTTAAAAATATATGTAGTGTTTTATACAAATTATTATATAAAATATTATATTTTTATTTTTTATGAATTTCATAAAGAGTAAATATTATCTTATTTTTATAATACTAAAAATAAGATACAAAAAATAATAACCGAAAATAGAATATAAAAATAGTATATCAATACATGTTAATAAATGAACGAGCAAAATAATGTATTAACAGTAAAAACGGTTCAAATACAGCCCATTCGTAATATGATTACTGCTATTAAAGATATATTAACCGATGCCACAATTACTTTCACAAAGGACGGTATGAAGATCATTAATTTCGACAAAACCCATACGATTTTAGTAAATGTTGTCCTACATGCGAATAAATTCGAGAAATACAAATGCGACCCCGATAAAATCATCATCTGTGCAAATACCCTCCATCTTTTCAAAGTCATTTCGACCATGTCAAATGATGATACACTTTCGATGTATATCGATAAGGCCGATTATCACGATGGAATCGTGTCGCATCTAGGTCTCCAATACGATAATGGGGATATCAAACAGTGTTATAGTCAAAAGTTACGGTTAATCGAGCCAGATACGGATGAACTCTCCGTTCCCGATGTAGAATATTCGACAGTGATTCATTTACCTTCGGCGGATTTTCAAAAGATCATACGCGATCTCAATGGAATATCGGATCGTATAGAAATAAAATCTGTAGGAAATGAACTTATTTTTTCTTGTGAGGGGAATTTTGCTAGTTCGCGCATTTTTCGTTCGGAATCCGATGGTAATATGAATTTCCTACAAAAACCGAATGCGTCTGTAATTATACAGGGGGAGTTCTCTTTGAAATCACTAAGTCATTTTATTAAATGTACACCGCTTTGTAGTCATTTAGAAATGTATATTGGTAATGATTTACCATTGATTATTAAATACGATGTGGCCTCTTTAGGAGAAATAAAATTATGTTTAGCACAGCTACCGCCTTCATAAACCTATTCACCTTTCAACTACTGATTTCAATTACTGATTTTTCAGTGAAAAGTATTTTTCTCGTATATAATATATATGTCATCATCTAGTAAATTATCGAGAACTATAAGTGATATTGAAAAAGGGATAAAAACAATCTCCAATGAAATGCCCAGTATATATAATAATGGTCGTTCATATACTGTAAAACGTAGAGGCGTAAAAACGACATCCGCAAGAATTCGCCACACTGCTCATAATTCTGCAGCATTAGAAAGGACGGAAGAAATTAAATTAGAATTAGCTATTAATAGATTAAAAGAGATTCTTGCTGCAAATAAAATTGTAAAAGCTTTAAAAAAGAATACACAAAAACGAAAGAGTCCATCCCATAAAGAAACTATGTTTACAAGTACTAGACGTACGTTAGGAAATTTTAGACGATCACTATTTAGTGTTTTACAAAAGGGTGGTAAGAGAACACGAAAACAGAGATAAAAATTATATAAAAATCATAATATATAAGATATATATTACGATGTGCAATTCATGGTTTGACGCTTTTTTCAAATGGTGTATTTCTATATATGAAAATGTAGAAGAATCTTGTCATACAGAATTAATCGATTGTTTTGACTTGGTCGACGATTGCCTGTAAAATTTGTTCATAAACTTCATATAATTTGGCATTTGTTTCTCTATCAATTTCGTCTTTTGGAAATCGTTTGATGACTTTTATCAAATATTTTGCGGCGGTTAGAATTCGTTTCGTCTTTTTTTCTGGAGTTAGAACTGTCGATTCTTCCATTTTTATAAATATATATTATAGTTTTTATATAATTACAAATAATATTTACTTGTATAGAATAAAAACAGGTATGATAATAAAATTGATTATTGTAGAAACTAAAAGATATATTTTGTAAGACAGTAAAATGAGACTTGTTGTAAAAAGTGAAAAGTATGTATCACAATAATTCTATCAAAAAAATAAAGTCAGGATTTGTCATACAGAATATCATATGGATTCTGTATGACAATATATTGCCGATTTCGCCGATTTTTTATCGAAAAGTCCCAATGAAAGAGGAGGGGGGTCTTAGGGTGAACCGTAGGTTCACCTAAAATTCAGGTGAATGTTTTTTAAATATACATCCTTGTATAGGCAAATTCACAATTTGCCGAATAAATGTAGGATCTTGGAATTCAATCGTATCTAACCATATTTTTACAATACAGAAATTTTTTTTCGGCGAAATCGTAATACCATTAATATGTCGATGATATTCTCTTTTTACTGTAAGAGTTTCCCCACAACATAGATAAACGAGTTGTCGCCATATTTCGACTACTTGTTTATTTAGTATTTTGTAGGAAAAACAACCACCAGATCGATTGCGTTTATCTTCCCACATCGGTGTAATTCCAGTTCGCATCAAGAATAACATCGAATTGGTAATGATTTCTTCAGGTATCGTTTTATTGACTTCGATCACCTCTTCTGCGGAATGAATATCCCCCAAAATAACCATATAACTAGCTAGATCCCATTTACTATCGGTTGGTAAATGGCAATATAAATCCCATTTATCATTCAAGGGATATTTTGGGGATGGAGTACTCACTGTATCCATTTAGAATTCCTATACTAGTTAAATAGGAAAATCTTTATATTGTTTTCATAAGGGTTTGTCATACAGAATATTTATTGGGTTTTATTGATAATTATACTACCCCACCATTTTGGCGTAAAAAATTGACCGATTTTTTCTTCATATATCATAATGCACAATACTCTGTAAGAGATGATTTCCATTGCGAATTTACGTAAACAATACGAACCGCTTAGTGTAAAATGGAATAATCGCGGTAATGAAATTACGGAACTGAAGAATCGCAAATATCGCCTCTGTCAAATGAAAAAATGGCGTAAAGAGGTAGACCGGTTATTCTGTGAGATGTCCCGATCGGGTGAGTTTGATTATACCAAAATGCCGGAAATGCCTAATCATGGCGGTGCCTTACTAATAAAACACGAAGTAGAAGTAGCATTGATCGAAATCGAAATCGACGAGATGGAACAGATTTCTATGCGATTATGGCGAAAGATGGAATCGCTATTTACATTTAATCGTCAAAATACCAACTATAAGAAAATCACAAAAAAAAAGCAGCGGGAACTTGAGAGAGAGACATGCGCAATATGTTATGAAAAACATAACATATCGCAAATAGTTACAATTCGATCTTGCGGACATTCCTTTGGAAAATCGTGTTTTACAGATCATATGAATTATTGTTACGACGAAAAAAAAGAACTCACATGTCCTTGCTGCCGGAATCATGAGATTGATATGATGCGTTACCGTAAATAATATCACAGGTATCTTCGGTCGATACAAACACACAATCATATGGTTTATTATAATTGATGATTTCATATCCATTACTATTTATTTCAATATATTCGTCATAACCTATTTGAAACATTTGAATATTATCATCCAAAATATGAATTTCATATCTATTATCAAAGACGAACGTCTTCGATTGATACATTAATTGTCTATATACAAAAGAAGGGCCTAGAATCTCATTACCTTCCATAAACCATCCATAATTCAATGTGATATCAATTGATTCTTCCATTTCCGGATGTTTATATGTAATTGTTAAAAAATGGATAGAAGATGGAATAGCCGGAAATAGAGATATATCCGCATTTTCTGGCTGATTTTTTTTACCATTCATTCTACGACAATAATATTTTATAGTATCCACTTCTGTTTTTTGAATCTTGCCAATAAAAAGTGGATCGACCGGTAGATCGATATCGTCATCTATTAATCGATATTTTCCCTGTGTGTCATCATCCGCGATTTTTTCATGGAAAATATATTGATCAATACTTGTGATTTCTATCCAGCAATTTGAATACCAAGAAAGTCTATATGGTTCCATTCGATAAAGCATAGATAATGAATATAGATATTTCCAAAAATATTTTATTGAATAGTCTATCTTACGTACAACCGAAAAATTATTATAAAGGTAATTGTAATTATTCGTCATACAGGTCATCGTTCTTCCATATAAGAAAAAAAGATGAATAAGGGTTCTCTGTGCAAAGGCTTTATAATCAAATTCTAAAATAGCATTCAATACTATAGTAGCATATTCTTCAAATATATTATATAGTTCTTCTATAAACATCAATCCGGACATTTCTTTCTAGTATAGATAAAAAAAACTTTTTATATTGTTTACATATTTATTTTATACGCGCAATGGTGTAATAATATTCCACTTATTTCATTATATTATATATGTCGCTTCTTACGTTAGAGATCTGTATCATATCTTCCTTGAAATCGTTGCATATAGATATTAAATACTAATGGTGAAATTTTATCGAGAACCGTAGTTTGTACTGCAGTGCATATATATTTGTATCCAGAAATAATATTTTCATAGAGATATTGTGGACCGCGATTATTAGAATTGCTCGGCTTACTAATTTCTGGTTCGTCCATATACATCTCTATAACAAAACTATCAGGCGAGTATTGCTCTAGAATCTCTAATGAGCTATCTTCATATCTCCTATTATAATTCTTTACAGGTACATTTTTCATCTTTCTATGATTTCTACAGCAATTTTTCGAAAAGCCGATTCTTTTTCCGTTTCTAAGCTGCATATTATATGTTTGAATTATTCATGAAAAAAAAGTCAATTTTATTTTGTTGACATCTTTTTATACATATAATAATACCTACTCTATTCTACTACTATCCTAGCTATTTTTATTTTATCATATTAAACACATCTAACATAACCTGCTTCGTCTCTATGATAAGCTCCGCGATTTCATCGTCATGGATGCGATTTAGCGCAAACATCAGTATCTGTCCAAGAAGGTCCGGTGTTTTGTTCTTGACTGAAAGTAGAAACTTGCCGATTTCTACGGAATCTTTTATCTCGTGATAACTAGCTAAAATGCACTTGTAAATCTCGCAAATACCTCCAATGCGTGCCGTTGATACATCCCATTCGTCTAGCTCGAAAAGCATCGATCTTATTTCATCTACAAATTCACGATATTTGTCATCAGTCTTACAAACAACCGGTTCCGGTTCCGGTTTCGGGACGGGGATTTGTAGAACCTGTGTGGTCTTTCCGTTTCTAAGTTTCATAGTGTTTCGTTCGAATAGTATACTATTGGTATAATCCAAAAAAAGTGAATCAATTTTTTCGAGAAACCAACCAATCAAAATTGTTCGATTATCTTATAAGATAATAAAATAATTAGAATATATATTCATTCATATCCTATATGAAAAGTTATAAAACAGGTCTCTTTATTTTCCATCGTGATTTAAGAAATACCGATAATACTACCCTTATAGAAGCTCTTAAAACATGTCATACAGTATATTGTTGTTTTATTTTTACAAAAGAACAGGCATCAACAGAAAACCCATTTCGATCAGTCAATGCATTATCCTTTATGATAGAATCTTTAGAAGATCTTGCGGCTTCTATAAAAAAATCCGGCGGAGAATTAGCATTTTTTTATGGATCAAAGGAGGGAGAGGTTCTCAAGAAATTACTCAACGAAATTTCGGTAGATTGCATTTTTTTCAATCGCGATTATACGCCTTATGCAGTAGAGCGCGAATCTGTCATACAGGAATTATGTGAACGTTTGCATATTGATATTACCACAAAACACGATCTTTATTTACAGGAACCTGGGACTATTACATCGGCGGGTTCTGGCGAAGCTTATAAAAAATTTACGCCGTTTTATGAGACGGCTCTTAAACGCCCAGTTCTACCGGTTGTGCGAAATACCCCCGATAATTCCCTAGAGAAATTTCCTAGAAATACGCTCCAAAAATCGCTGGCTTCTATAAAATCAATTATTCTACCAGAATCTGTAAGACAAACCAAGCGAATTGTAGAGGGAGGCAGAAAAGAGGGTCTCTTATTTCTCAATCGGTCTTTACAAACACAGGTGAATTATGGGAGAACCCGCGATTTTATGAATAAATCCTGTTCGCAATTATCCGCCTATTTAAAATTCGGGGTTCTCTCTATACGTGAAGTATATGAACCCTTTAATAAAAAGTTTGGATATAAATGTGAATTTATCCGGCAACTTTATTGGCGCGATTTTTATGCTCATCTTCTTTTTGCTTTTCCAGAAGGATTAGATGGAAAACATTTCAAAGGAATTCGGTGGACCCAGTCAAAAAGCTGGTTCTCCGCATGGTCTTCTGGGAAAACGGGATTCCCTATTGTAGATGCGTCTATTCGTGAATTAGTAGAAACAGGATATATGCATAATCGAGGACGAATGATTGTTGCATCTTTTTTGACAAAAACGCTTGGTCTTTCGTGGAAATTGGGTGAACGATTTTTCGCGCAACAATTAACCGATTATGATGTAGCATCTAATAATGGGAATTGGCAGAATATTTCTTCTACAGGAATCTATGCAGAAGCTTATTTTCGTGATATGAATCCTTGGATACAGAGTAAAAAATTCGATCCTGATTGTGAATATATTAAAAAATGGGTACCGGAATTAGAAAATATCCCGATAAATGTCATACATAAATGGTATGAATATTATGATGACGATGAATATAAGGGGGTCTATATTAAACCGATTTGTGTATATGAAGAACAAAAAAAGATTGTTTTGGAAAAATATGAAAAGGCTTTATAGTGAAAAAATAAATATATAATTATTTATTTTAGTACTTTACTATTACTTTACTATTACTTTACTATTACTTTACTATTACTTTACTACAATTTTACTACTACTATTTA
>Ga0214921_10010989_pt1 | contig 11088 bp, 8 predicted proteins | sample LL1505_MetaG_FD_177992 | JGI IMG/M metagenome (GOLD analysis project Ga0214921, IMG submission 177992) | Freshwater microbial communities from Lake Lanier, Atlanta, Georgia, United States - LL-1505 | ecosystem: Environmental > Aquatic > Freshwater > Lake | place: USA: Georgia | collected 2015-05-28
TTCAAAAATAGTATTGGCCTCTGCTTGATCTGATTTGCCAATTTGATTAATAGCGGTTATAACATCTTCCATCTGATGAATGACAGATAAAATTTGATTTGGAATCCAAGATGTAATTGGGGTGCCTCCTGTTGCCATCGCATACTTCGTATTAGCCATAATGTATTTTTGAACAAACTGCCAATGTCCATTTCTGAAATGGTAAATTTCTTCTAAAATGCCTAATAAATAACAAAGTCCAGTGACATCTTTGTTCTCTACTAATTTACCCATCAAACCTTTTGGATGTAATGTCTTCATTGAAATTTCAAGGTCTTTGAAAAAGTCTTGCACACAGGTTGGACGGTATAATCTAAGGTCTAATAAATATTTTGTAAGTTCATTTTCTGGATAATAAAAAATGACCCCAGAAAAAATATCTTGCATCGGAATAATGTCGTCCTGCGCACCAGTTTGTCCTCTAAATGCTTTAGGTTCATCCCATACATTTTCATACACCACACCATCACCAAACAATTCGGTATTGCCTTTAACACCCATTATAAAAATTCTAAAATCATTGTATCGTTGCCATCTTGAAGCCTTCCACATCTCTTTTCTGCGCTCGTTCATTTGCTTCATCGTAGACCAATTCTTTTCAAGCAAATCGCCAACTGATTTGGCTCCACTATCCAAAGCCTGAATGGTCTGCATCACAGTGCCAACTAAATTGGCCGAAAAACGATTGATGTCTACATGTAACATAATAAAACCAACCTCATCCGGTTGTCCAGAAAAACGGTTACACATGGTAATATTTTCCCAATTTAAATCACCAGCTTCATCCAGCTTTTGATAATTACCAAGTGAATAAGCATAATGATAATCCAACCAAGCAAACACATTTAATTTATCCGCTACTTTGCAAAATGGCTGTGCAATATTTGCAGGTAAAAAATTTCTAGCTTTTCCGTATTTGCCATCTTTTCTAAATTGTTGGAAAGAAGGCTCTAATAAATAAGCAGAGGCTAAAAAACTATAAGATCTAAATAAGGCTTGTAAAACAAAAATGTCTTCCTCTTTTTCTACAGTAACTAAATGATTTTTAATAGCTAAAGTAGGTGCGACTATGCCATCCTCGGTATTTAAATAGCCGAACTCATTTTCATTTAATACAACAGGCATATTGTCCAAGACAGCTTGTAAATCTGCGTAAACACTTGGTAATTTTACCATCGGCGCTTTTACTGGAAGAAATCCATGCGCTGCACTCACATTAAAAAAGCCATCACTGTAATTAGATAAAATAGACATAAATGATTTTTAAAAATTATTACTGTTTGAGCTCAAATTAAGGATTTTATTGGAAAAAAATGTACTAAAATACATCTAAATCCGCTCCATTCACTACAACTCCTTTATACTTGGATTGCACTTCATCCAATAAACTTTGCAAGCTGGTACCAAAAGTTAATTGATGATTCAGAATGAGTAGTTTTGGCTTTACTTTATTGGCAATATCGGCCAATTGATAGGTTGAAGTATGAAATGTGGAATGATAATCCTGCCATCTTTGTGTACGTTTTTTTAAGCCTGCATCGGAATACACTTCGTGCACTAAAATGTCACAATCTTTTGCATATTTAATTAAGTTTTCGCTGTAAGTGCAGTCTCCAGAGATCACAATTTTTTTATCTTTTGTTTGAAATACAAACCCAAATGCATGATCCCATTGACCATGTTGCACATTAAATGCTGTCACTGTTAAATTGCTATCCTTATAAATCTGTCCTTCCTTGATTTCATTTGTATACACTTGATAAGCTATCGCATCCCCTTTTTCTAATCCATTAATTCTTATAGCTATATCTTCCTTATAAGCACTCATTAATTCATCTGTCATCTTTTTTGATCCAACTGGACCATAAATATGAATAGGTGCATTGCGGTCTAAAACAGCAGGTGTTAAAATAATATCGGCCAAGCCTATTGTATGATCGGAATGTAAATGGGTGATAAATAAAGTTTTTAATTGTGCTGCCTCCAATGATGGGAATCCAAGTGCTCTTGCTTGCGCCGCCCTTCTCACAACCCCTGGCCCACAGTCTACTATATAGGAAGCATTGTTCACAACAATTGCTAAGGAAGGCCCAGATTTAGTAGGATCAGCGAAGGGCGTGCCTGTTCCTAAAAGGATTAATTTGGTGTCTGAATTTTGAGCTTTTAAATAGCTACAAGTGCTTATCAATAGCGTTATGATGAATATGTATTTTTTCATTGCTGTTATCTTGAATGAACTTAAAAATAAGCTTATAAATATAGCTAGAATTTGCGAGTTGGTATAAATGAATTAAATTTAGAAACAACATTATAGTTATGAAAAAAAATATCGCCTTGATTTGCATCTTTATTGCAAATACCTTAATTGGCCAAAACAGTTTAGATATTAGTTATTTATCTTCTGGAGGCAAGTTAAAGCCACTTCAAGCCATTATGGACATAAGGCATTACGATATTAACTTGGATGTGGATATTGCGCAAAGAACCATTCAAGGAAACACTATTGTAAACTTAAATTTATCTAAGCAAACAGATACTATTTTATTGGACTTAGTACACCTATTAAAAGTGTCAAAAGTATTGGTCAATAAAAAGGCAGTACGTTTTGAACAAATGGATGATAAAATATTTATTACTTCAACTACAGGCTTTAAGGTTGGCAATCAAATAGTGGATATACATTACGGTGGTGCACCCCCAGTTGCAGTTCGGCCGCCTTGGTTAGGAGGATTTACATGGGAAATAGACAGCCTTGGCAACGATTGGGTGTCTATTAATATTCAAAAAGAAGGGGGCAGAATGTATTTTCCTTGCAAGGACCATCCAAGTGACGAACCAAATGAAGGCGTTGACATGCACATCACCGTTCCAAAGGATTTAGTTGTAGCTGGTCCTGGATTATTACAAAAAACAACTATAAAAAACAATAAAGCCACTTATTTCTGGAAAACCAATTATACCATTAGCAACTATTGTGTGGTATTTAATATTGGTAAATATAAAGTAGCAAAAGATTCTTATACCACCATCAATGGCAATGTAGTTCCAATTGAATTTTATGTATTGGAAGAAGACACCATGCATGCAAAAAAATTAATTGAAACTAAAATTAGAGATACCAAGATTTTAGAAAAATATTTTGGAGAATATCCTTGGTATAAAGAAAAAATTGGAATAGCAGAAGTGCCTAATTCAGGAATGGAGCATCAAACTATGATCACCTTTGATAATAAATTTAAGTACCAAAATATAGGAGGACAGGAATATTCTGATAACTTGTTTCATGAATATGCACATGAGTGGTGGGCAAATAAAGTAACCAATAAAGACTGGGCGCATATGTGGATACAAGAAGGGATTGGTACTTATGCCGAAGCACTTGCTTATTATGATTTAGGAGGAGAAGAAGCCTATCATGCTAAAATGGCTGCTTTTAAAAAGAGTATAAAATATAAAAAACCAATGGTGGGTGGTGAAGAATTATCTGAGGACGAAACCTATGCAGGCAATGATATTTATACAAAGGGGGCATTTTTCATGCATAGCCTACGCTATGTCATAGGAGATCAAATATTCTTTCCCACTTTAAAAAAATTAGCTACCGATCCTCAATACACTTATGATAATTTTGTTGTCTCAAAAGATGTTGAGGAATTATTTACCAATGCAGCAGGCTATTCCTTAAAACCATTTTTTGATTTCTATTTAAGAACAACCTCTACTTTAGATTTTAATGTGAAAGAGATAGGATACCAACAATATCAAATTACACCAGCTAATTATGTAATGGACCTGCCAGTTGATATAATGGTGAATAATAAAATAGAAAAGAAATTACTTACTAAAGAAGGATTGAAAATTATAAGCCAACACCCTCCCATCATTGACCCAACTGGATATTTTTTAAAGAAAGTGTTTGTACAATAACAAAAAAATTGCATAAAAAAGGACCTACGTTTGAACGTAGGTCCTTTTTAGTTATATCCTATTAGCAATTAATTGGTAGGAGCTATAGGCCCTTTTCGCATTGCTTTTACTTGAGTTGGCCATTGAATAGGTTGTCCAGTAAGCTTATTGGTGCCTAAGTCTACTTTGTCTCTTGGAAAAGTGGCATTGTCCTCGCAAGCCATGTATACCAACATTGCAGTAAGCATTGCATTGTTCTTTAAATCATCGAAAATGATTTTATCATATGTATCTCTGTTGGTGTGCCAAGTATAATTAAAGTAAGACCAATTTAATGCCCCTAATGAAAATCCTGGAGCACCCACAGCTACAAAAGAAGCATAATCACTTCCTCCACCACCCGGTGAGCCAGGGAAAGTTGTCTTAATAGAATCTTTTATGTTACTTGGTACTGCAGCTAGCCATCTTGTAATAAAATCACCCGCATACTTAAAACCTTGTCCAGATATATTGACAATTCTTCCAGTACCATTGTCTTGATTAAACAATGCTTGAAGTTTAGCAACCACTTCTGGATGGTCTTCCACAAATGCTCTTGAACCATTTAAGCCTTGCTCCTCACTACCCCAATGTCCTACTAAAATAGTACGCTTAGGATTTGGATACACTAGCTTTAAAATACGCATCGCTTCCATCATTGTTAAAGTACCTGTTCCATTATCTGTTGCTCCTTGTCCAGCATCCCATGAATCGAAATGCGCAGAAAGCATCACATACTCATCTGGTTTTTCGGTGCCTTTAATTTCTGCAATGGTATTAAAGTTTGGAACAGTCCCTAAATCTTTAGAATCTGTTTGAATGCTAATGATTGGATTGTCTCCAGATTCTACTAAACGATATAAAGTGCCATAATCTTCTAAAGCAATATCCACCGTTGGAATTTTTGTAGTGTATGCGTTAAATATTTTATCTACGCCAAAACCGTTGGACCAGTTATTGGTTAAGATACCTAAAGCTCCTGCTTTTTCTAAAACAATAGGCAGCATTCTTGATGAATGCCCTGTTTTACTTAAGCGTTTACGCCAAGCATCCGTCATTTCGGTGCGTTCTTTTTTTAATTTATCAAAAGACTCTTTTGTGGCAAATTGTTGCCAGTTATCATCTGGTCTTCCAGTTGGTTGATTCATAGAAATCATGACAAACTTCCCTTTCACATTAGGCAACCAATTGACAAAAGCCATTGAGTCCGCCACATCAGGTATGATTACAATTTCTGCTTTAACTGCTTTTCCTTTTGTAGATGGACTCCAAGACAATTGAGTTCCTTCTAAACTTTTTACTCTTGGAGATAGCATATCTATATGTGTGATACCACGCTCCCATCCTTTCCACTCACCCCACTGCTCGTTACGTGCGCTAATACCCCAGCTAGCATATTTATTAACTGCCCATTCGTTGGCCTTTTTCATTTGAGGGGTACCCACAAGTCTTGGCCCTATGCCATCTAATAACTCATGTGCCAATGTTTGCAATTGGGAGTTCTTGGTTTCTTCCTGTACAATCTTTTCGATGACTGTTTGTGCAGCTACATTATTCGCTGTAAAAAAACAGATAAGGATTAAAAACTTAGTTATAGATTTTGAATATCTAAAATGCAGGGGTTGTATTTTTTTCATATGAATCGATTTATTTGATAGTATATAATTTACATTTTCGCTTGAGCTAAAATTTTATTCAATTGATTGATTTCAATAGCCAATTCCGCTTTAAGCTCATCAAATACCTTATAAGATCCAGCAGTAGGCTTATAATCGCCAGATTCTACTACACGCATTAAGGAAGCAAGCTTATTATTTAATTTAATAGGAAAATTTAAAGGGTCTTGTGAACTTTGATTGCGTACTTGATATAAATTTTCTTCTACTTGTGAAAGTGCAGCAATCAAAGCAATAGAAGCTTTGGATAGTCCTTTCTTGCTTGCTTTTGCTTCTTCATTTAATTTTTCTTTGATGGCTCTTATTTTGATGACTGCATCATTTGCAACAGTGACTTGATCCCTAATTTGAATAGATAAATTGAATTTCTCTTGCATATCAGCCATTGTCACATCCTTCACCCTTGGATCCATTTTAACTTCAAAATTTTCAGTAGCCACTTGTCCGCCAGCAGTAATTCTTACTTGATAGTTACCTGGCACTGCAGTAGGTCCTACATACACTGGTGCGCTCCATAAAATCATCCCCTTAAAATAACTTGCAGAAGGATATTTTAGATCCCACTCAAATACATTTAAACCAGCCTTGATAGTTGGTGGCTTTGGCTTACGAGCATCTTCGTCTTCGTCTGCTTCTTCATTATCCTTCTTTGCTTTTGGTAAGGCACCAATAAATGTATTTACAAGCTTGCCGTTCGCATCTAATATTTCAATTTTTAAATCTTTCTTAGTAGAATCTAAATAATAATGAAACACTGCTTTTTGCACCGACCTTACTGCATAGTAAGGCTTGAATAAATGCAAGCCTGCTTGAATGCCTTTATCCTTAGTCCTAACTGGAGCAATATCGTCTAATATATAGATAGATCTACCATGGGTTCCAATCACTAAATCTTTTTCTGTTACTTGCAAATCGGCTACTTGTACATCTGGCAAATTTAAACTTAAAGACTCCCAGCTTGCACCATCGTTATAAGAAACCCAAACACCATGTTCAGTACCAGCATACAATAAACCTGCACGTGTAATATCTTCTCTTACTACATGCACATAATCATCTGCACGAATACCAGCAATTATTTTAGTCCAAGTTTTTCCAAAATCTTTGGTCTTCCAGATATAAGGCGTACGATCATCCATTTGATAACGCTTGGCTGCAATGTATGCAGTACCTGCATTAAAATGAGAAGCTTCAATAATACTTACACGCGTATTCTTAGGCATATCTTTTGGTGTAATATTTTCCCAATTTTTACCGCCATCTTTGGTAATATGAATGAGTCCATCATCGGATCCTGCCCAAATAATATTCACATCCTGATATGAAGGTGCTAATGCAAATACTGTTCCATAAATTTCAGGGCCATTCATATCTCTTGTGATCACGCCACCACTAACGCCTAATGTAGTTGAATCATTATAGGTTAAGTCTGGGCTAATTTTTTCCCAACTCTGTCCTTCATTCGTTGTTTTCCAAACATGCTGAGAACATGTAAATAATATATTTGGATCTACTGGTGAAAAAACAATTGGATATGTCCACTGCCATCTTTCTGGCAAGGACTTAGCTTCTTCTCCAGAAAAAAATCTTGGATATACTTGTACATCTCTTACTTGACCCGTCATTCTATTAATACGCGTTAATAACGCACCTTGACTTCCTGCATAAAATATATCTGGATTTTTTGGATCCTGTGCAATATAACCACTCTCACCTCCACCAACTTCATAGGCAAAACCAATGCCTGGTTTGGTTGAATTACTTCTTACTGCTCTATGTCTATAATCTTCACTAGGTAAAGCAATCGTTGTATTGTCTTGCTGTGCGCCGGCTACTTGATATGGGAAATCATTTGTAACTGTAATATGGTATAATTGTGCAGTTGGAAAATCTTCATCTGTCCATGTTAATCCACTATTCACAGAAACAGCTCCACCACCATCATTAGCAGTCGCTAAACGTGTTGGGTCAGTTGGATCAATCCATAAATCATGATTGTCTCCGTGTGGCACTTTGATTTCTGTTTTAAAAGTGACGCCACCATCTGTCGACTTATAAAAATTTACATTCAAACCATATACAACGTTTTTATCTTTTGGATCGGCCACAATGCGAGAATAATAAAATGCACGTTGACGTAATTTTCTTTCATTGTTCACTAATTTCCAATTCGCACCGCCATCATCTGAACGATATAGTCCACCTTCTGGTGATTCAACAATAGCCCAAACACGATTCCCGTCTGCTGGAGAAACTGCTACGCCTACTTTACCCACCACAGCTGGCATACCTGGGTTTTTAGAAATCACTTTCCAACTTGCACCGCCATCTATCGATTTATATAAAGCAGATGTGCCAGTATCGGCCCACATTTTATAGGGCGTTCTATACACTTCCCAAATACTTGCATAAATAATTTCTGGATTCTGCGGATCAATCACTAAATCTTCTGCGCCTGCTTTATCATTCACATATAAAACTTTATTCCAAGTTTTACCACCGTCGATGGTTTTAAAAACACCACGCTCTTCATTCGGACCAAAAGCATGACCCAATGCTGATACATAAACGATATCAGGATTGGTTGGATGAATTCTTACTCTTGAAATAGATTGTGTATTTTTTAATCCAATATTTTTCCATGTCTTTCCAGCATCGGTGGATTTATACACACCATCCCCTTGCATGATATTTCCTCTAAAAGCGGTTTCTCCTGTGCCTATATATACAATGTCCGGATTGGATTCTGCCACAGCAACTGCTCCTACACTTGAACTTGTTATTTGTCCATCTGTTACTGGTTTCCAATTCAAACCTCCGTCTGTGGTTTTCCATAAACCTCCACCCACGGCACCAAAATAATATTCTAATTTATTTTTACTACTTCCTGCAACGCCCAAGGATCTTCCTCCCCTATTTGGGCCAATATTTCTCCAGTTCATTCCTTTTAATGTAGAATCACTGGTTTGAGCTTGGCTATAATCAATTACAAAACAAGCTAATAATAAAAAAGTAAAACGTGTAAGGACTTTCATAGAATGTATTTATGAGTGTCCTGTAATTTACAATAAATTCCAAATAATTGACCGCAATCAATATGTTTAATTTACTCGTCTAAAGAGTACTTTATCTGCATAAAAGGTTCCAAAAGGTATAAGTGAAGCTATAAAAGCCATAAACATCTTGAATATGTTCCAACGATGTAAAAATGATACTTGAATTAGTAATACAATATAAAGTACAAAAAGAATTCCATGAGCCAAACCAACAACATAATTAGGCTGTGGTATAGCAAATTTATATTTTAAAATCATCGTAAATCCTAAAAGTAAATATGAGCACCCTTCTAAAAATGCGATAATTCGTAATCTTCCTAATGCCTTTTTTAATAATTGATTTACCATTGAATTTTATATTAAGTACGATTTAAATAAACAGATTCGTAAAATTACGAATAACAAATCAGATTAAAACTCCACTTTTTAGTCTACTTTAGGTTGACGATTAACAACATCATATTGAGTAAACTTATGAGAGATCTTAAAGCCGGAATATATATCAAAAGTACTGCCGCGTTAATTGGCAGTTTCTTTGAGCATACAACCATTCTGCTTGTTGAACACAATGAAGCAGGAAGTACCGGGTTTGTAACCAATAAAACTTTTGGAAAGTCTTTGAATGATCTAATTGAATTTAATCACGCTAAACCATTCCCACTCATGGATGGCGGCCCTGTAGATAGAGAACACCTCTTTGTATTGCACAAACGACCCGATCTCATTGAAGGGGGCAAACAAATAACAGATGGTCTTTACTTGGGAGGCAATATGGAGCAAGTGATTGAAGCCATCAATACCAGCAGTGCCAGTGATCAACAAATTCAACTTTTTATTGGCTATTGTGGATGGGATGTAGGAGAATTGGAAGCGGAACTGGAAGAAGGAAGCTGGACGGTCAGTTGAATACAGGGAATATTTTACGCACGCAGGAATTCAAATTTGAAATACTTGATTGATTTATTATATTTAACTAATAATTTCTATACCAATGAATTCAAATCAAATGCTATTCCCAAAATTATCATTGATACTTAATATTCAGGTACTATTTCCTGTTTGCACTAGCTTGTTACTTAAATTTAGCTGAGTGAATGATTCTCTTGGGATTGAATCACCTGCTCGTGGAATACTTCTTTCAATTTACTTATCAATTCTTATATGCTCTGCAGTGTTGCTATTCAAATTTGATCCCAGATTTGTTTTTGCCCTTTTACTAGTTCAAGTTGTTTATAAAATATTAAGCCCCATCAAGGTTGGAACATTTACTAATCCAGTAATTATAAGCAATTTGTTTATTGCACTATTCCATTCTTACAGCATTTGGAAATTAGCTTCCAATATAGATTTTTTTTATCTTTAGTATATCTGAATAAACATTTAATTCAAAAAAGAATATCATGGATAAATCAATTATCATTAAATCACTTGAAGAAAATGTAAATCAATTCAACGAATTCGTAAAGATTTTAAATAAAGATGAATTTGAAATTAATTTAAATAACAAATGGTCTGCAGGTCAAGATTTAGTGCACTTAATTAAAGTACTTAAGATAGTAAATATCGGTTTTACATTACCAAAACCTATTTTGCGCATAATTTATGGTACTCATAAAAATAATAATCGATCTTTTGAGCAGCTTCAACAGATGTATAAATGTGCATTAGAAGGTGGGGCAAAAGCACCATCAATATATATCCCAAAGCCGGTTGTATATATTGATAAAGATAATTTAATTCAAAAGCATGTATCATTGAATAAATCATTCATTGATAAATTGAATAACCATACCCAATATGAGTTAGATAGCTATAGGTTACCTCACCCAATCTTAGGAAAAGTCTCCTTGGGAGAACTCGCAATTTTCACTTCCTTCCATACATCACATCATTTTGAATTATTAAAATCAAAACTAGGCCATTAAAACACCTAAAGATGAAACAAAGTAAGTTTTTATTATCGATAATCTTATGGGGATTGTTTATTCAAATTCTGAGTTCATGCAATGAGCATAAAAATAAATTTACTCAACAGGTCAATAAAGATACAATTCAAAAAAATCAAACCCTGTCGTTTACTTTGAAATACCAGTGATAGATATGGGAAGGGCAACTAGGTTTTATTCATCCGTTTTCAACTTTAAATTTGATACTATCATTATTGATAATAATAAAATGGCTTTGTTTCCATTTACTGAAGAAAAATCAGGTATTTCAGGCGCATTAGCAATGGGAGAAATTTATAAACCCACAAAAGATGGCGTATTGATCTACTTCAATACTGTTAACATTTACAAATCATTGAGATTAGCGAATGCAAATGGCGGGCAAATCCTTTATCCAAAAACAGACAACGGCACTGGACTTGTTGC
>Ga0214921_10010992_pt1 | contig 11085 bp, 6 predicted proteins | sample LL1505_MetaG_FD_177992 | JGI IMG/M metagenome (GOLD analysis project Ga0214921, IMG submission 177992) | Freshwater microbial communities from Lake Lanier, Atlanta, Georgia, United States - LL-1505 | ecosystem: Environmental > Aquatic > Freshwater > Lake | place: USA: Georgia | collected 2015-05-28
CCCGATGGCTGTTTTTCCTTCCGAGAATCCAGCATCGACAACTCGTTAGACCCATGAAATCCACACAAGCTCTCGCCATCGTTCTTCTTTCCCTGCTTCTAACATGGGCGGGACAAGTAGCCTTGGGATACTTCCAAGTCGGCAAACTTGAACCTGTCCTCAATGAGGAAACCAACCTCAGGGAGCCCCCGACTCCGTCGGGAATGGCTCAAACCGGAGCAAGAGTTTTTGCGTCCGAAGGATGTCTTGAGTGCCACAGTCTTTCTGTTCGTGGTCCGAGCGGTTCCGCTGATCTCACTCGCGGATGGGGAGAACGTCGTTCCGTTTCTCGCGACTACCTGTTTCGTGAATCGGCCCTTATCGGTTTTTCACGAATTGGTCCTGACCTTTCCAATATCGGTAGCCGAATCAAGGAACCGAAAGACTTGATGATGCATCTCTACAATCCAAGGAATTTAAAGCCAACTTCGACTTGCCCTCCTCATCCATGGCTTTTTGAAATGAAACTGGCTGGATCAAGAAATGAATCGGACTCCCTTCCTCTCCCCCGGAAGGATTGGAAACAAATGATCCCCACCTACCAAGCCAAAGCCTTGGTCGCCTATCTTCAGTCCCTTAACTTGAATTATTCACTCCCGGAAGCCCCTCTCAAATGAATCCCCACGAAACGCCTTCCTTATCCCAAGCCCCTGCCGAACGCCATGCGCCTATTCCAGGCTGGTTGATCGGTCTCGGCGTCGTTCTTTCATTCTGGGCTGGTGGGTACCTTTTCTTTTATAGCGGGGGGTTCAGGGGTGATGTGTTCGACCCCGGCCAGATCACATGGGGACCCGTCTCTACCGGACCGGTAGCCCCACCCGATCCTAAAGTCATCGGAAAAAGGCTCTACGTGGCCAACTGCGCCCAATGCCATCAAACGAGTGGTCTCGGACAGGCAGGGGTTTATCCACCCTTGGCTGGATCGGAGTGGGTAACGGGTTCCAAAAACAGGCTAATATCCATTCTCCATAAAGGGATAGCTGGGCCGATCACCGTTAATGGGAACCTATACAATAATAACATGCCGGCTTGGGGTGATGGGGCTCCTGTCCCCCTTAAAGACGAGCAGATCGCAGCAATCCTCACCTATGTCCGAAGTGAATGGGGTAATACTGCAGACGCAATTCAAGTCGCTGACGTCGCCGCGAAACGAAAGGAAATCACTTCCCGCACCTCTCCATGGAGCGAAAAAGAACTGTTGGCTCTTCCCACCAATCTCCCTCCTGCACCCACCAAATAAGTGAAGCCCCTTTCGGGGCTTAAACATCCGCCTTGAACCAGCTGGATTCAGCTTACTTTGCTGGTTGAATTAACTTCTGAAAATCCGGTTCACCCTGAATTTGCTGAAACATGGGTTCAGAGCCAGCCTTCTCCCGCATCGGCAAACCTCCGATTCGGATTGCTTCTTTGAGGTATTGATAAAACTCAGCTCGTTTTCCGGAAACCATAAAGAACTTGGCCATACCGAGTTTTAACTCGGCATCATCCGGAAGGATTTTTTCAAGCTTTCGGCCGTATTCAATCGCCTCAGGAACCCTGTTCTGCACGGCGAAATAGTTCACAGAATCCCGCAACACATCCGCATTTGTGGGAAATGCTTTGGCAGCCTCAGCAACCAAGCGGTCAGCTATTTCGCGATTCCCCTGCTCAGCATATTTTGCAAGGAGCTGTTGAAGTAGTTTAGCTTCCTTCGGATTCTCCATGCGTTGCGACTCCAAGGCATTGATCTCCGCTTTGAGTGCAATTCTTCGCTCCGAACTGGAAAGAAGTGCAGTCAAGAGTCCGTTATTCGGGTCTGCCTTAGAGGCTTTGGCTAGGATATCTCGCGACTCCTCAGCTCGGTTCTGCTGCATGAGGAGTTCCGTAAAATTGTTCAATGTCTCGGAATTGCCGGGCCATAGCTCTAACGCCTGCCGATAGGCCTGTTCTGCTGCCACCGGCATCTTTCTCCACTTATAGATGTTACCGCCGGTATTCCGGAGTTTCGAAAACGAGCGTTGGGCATCAATATCATCCGCAAATCGAGGATTTCTTTTCAAGTGATCGATATAATCCCTCCAGTACTGCATATCTCCTTGAACGATTTCAGAAGATAAAACCGTTACAGGATCTTTTTTGATCTCATAACAAAGGCCATGTGGAATGGCATTCGGATACGACCATTCCATGGGGAAACTTTCTTCTACAAAGAAATTTCGTTGATCCTTATTTCGTTGCCAGATCCATTCCCCAACCATCGAATTTAGGACGGTGGGATCAGCATTTGGATCCGGCGCTGCAGCGTTCTTCTGCCTAGCTTCAATGGCCGATTGATAAATCGCCATTATGTCTTCTTGGCGGGGCAGAACCAAGGGTGCCTTGGGATACTGTTTGTCACGTCCTAGCCAATGCTCGATCCAGCCTTTCGGTTCCGGCCGATCCGTTGAATAATGATTTCGAATATATTGATTATAAAAGGCGTCCGCCAATGCGTTCTGCGTAATCACATACAGATCCCGTCGATCAAAATTCGGGTCCCGCTTGAATTTCTTAGGTTCGAAACTTTCCGATAAGATCATGTAGGTGGGTACAAATCGTCCCGGGTCCGTGCCCCCAAAAACAAAGCTATCTTTAGGAAGATCCGCCAACATGTCCCGACCATACATCCATCCAAACCAGTGCTCCCTTTGGCTGCAAAAGGTGATGTTTTGCCTTAAACTAAAGGCGCATAATAAAAGAGCTAGGAAAACCGAGGCGCTTGCCGCCCAGGAGAAACTCCGAGAAAATCGGTCGAACACCAACCCCGAACCGAAGCCCGCCAAGAGGACAAAAAATGCGTGGGAATACCCCAAATAAGGCATCTCTAGGAGCCAAGCGGCTTCATCGGCCCCTGCTTGATCAAAAGCAGGTTGCAAAAAACCTGCCAAAAGAAATCCGACTGCACAGATTTGGATCCAAGATCTCACGGGCGGAGGCAATCCTCCGAGGAAAGCCACCGCCGCCACCAAAGCCAAAACGGAAAGTGGGGTGAAATTCTCCACGATCTTTCTCCAATAGAGTTGGGCAAATTTACCTAAGGTCTCTCGGAATGAGGGTGGTCTAGGTGTGCCCTGAGGAGATTCTGGTGGCGCCAATAGCTCTTGAGGTGCCGCTCCCATCACTCTACCAACAGTCTTTAAAAGTTGGTCAGACAATTTACCGGAGTACTGACTCCGGTTGATGGCATAAAAGAAACCCTCCTTGGTACTGGTGAAACCCCAGTTCATCGGGGGATTGGTCGTAGAAGCCATTGGCATATAGGCGTAGGGTGATAGCCCAATTGCCACCGCAGCCAGCACCAGAAGGCCCGTTCTCCAGTTCGGCAGACTCCTCTTGACCAGTATCCAGATCACCAGCGCCACAACCACGCAATAGAGAAAACGAACAGACGAGTGCCAAGTGGGTTGATCTCCGGAAATACTGCCAAATCCCCAATAAACCAAAGCGGCCGCCACGGATAGATAGAGTATTCCCTCCGCAAGCAGATCCCTCCGGCGAAGCACCATAATCATGACTGGCAGAGGTGACATGGAGATCATTAAATGGTGACCGCTCATCCCGAGAGAAAAGAAGAAGGCTGACCAAGCTAATCCATTCGTCCATTCCGGAGCTCTCACCCACCGATAGAGCACCCACACATAAAACATCACCATCAAAGAATGCAGCCCATAAACCTCCGCAATGACTGCCTGGGACCACATGGAAACACTGAAGGCCAAAGCAATAGCCCAGCCGGCTCCCAAAATCTGGGCCACCGAATCCCTCACCCCTGCCCAGCGGAGCGAATTCGACAGAATCAAAGCCACCAAACCGATGGCGATGGCCGTGCAGAACCCGGAGAACAAATTGACCTCCCAAGCCCCATTCCCGATCGGGAACAAGGTGAAGAGATGAGAGAATATCGTCCAAAGAGGATATCCCGTCGGATGAGGCACTCCCACGTGCACGGCAGCAGTTAAAAACTCTCCGGAATCCAAAAGCCCCACATTCGGTTGAGTCGTCAGGAAATAAACAGTCTGAGACACCAACCATGCCACACCGGCTGCTATCCAATCCCTGCTATCAAAGGGCCATGTACAACGCATGGGTGTCGGGGTGGATGACGTCTGGTTCATGGGAAGATCCTCCGCACGGCCAGCTGAAACACCCTTTTTGCCGCTTCAAGGGCGATATGGGTCGACATCTTGGAATTCCCCACCCGGCGCTCAGTAAAAACGATAGGAACTTCCTGAACCTTGAATCCCGCCTGCCAAGCGAAGAAATGGAGTTCGACTTGGAATCCGTATCCTTGAGAGGTGAACTGATCCCAGTTTAAACTTTCCAAAACCCGCCGTCGGATTGCCTTGAATCCACTCGTGGGATCCGTCATGGGGAGGCCCGTCAGAGTCCTGGCATACCACCCACCAAAAGTACTGATCCAAAGCCGACTTTGGGGCCAGTTAAGGATCCGAATGCCATTCAAATACCGCGAACCCACAGCCAAGTCGGCCCCCTCACCCAGAGCCGCCAACAACCGGGGAACGTCCGCAGGATCGTGGGAAAGGTCCGCATCCATCTCGACCACGCTGTCATAGCCCTTTTCCAAAGCCCACTGGAATGCCGCGCGATAGGCGGAACCAAGTCCGGCCTTTCCGGGACGTTCCATAATATGAATTTTCTTTTTAAAGAAAGGGTGGCTTTTCACTTTGGTTGCCGTGCCGTCGGGGGACCCGTCATCCACGACTAGAACCTCCACATTCGGGGCCTTAGCCAGAACCTCGTCCAAAGCGGTCTGAATCATCTCTGCCTCGTTGTAGGTAGGAAGAATAACCAAGCTTTTTACTGGTTTATCGGCCTGAACAGTCTTTTGCTTTCCAATCAACGAACCCTTTTTGCCCATCAATTCTTTTTCCTCAAACTCCAACCACTCCCCTCCCCACCATTTTTTCCAAGGTATGGGGCAAGAGGCAAAGCGTAGGTAGGCAGAACTTCCAAGAACGAGGACCCAACTGATCAGTCCAAGTCCCAAAGACAGGGAAACCCAGACCGGAGGGGAAAAAACAAAACGCACGTCTCGAACGCCCTCCGAAATTCGGATCCCATTGAAGGCGATCCCCACTTTGCGCAGATCGCTCCGGACCCCGTCCACAAAAACCTTCCAATCCGGATGCCACGATTGTGTCAACATGAGCCAACCCGATTGCCCCTGAGGGGATATCTGCCAAACGTTAACTCCCTCCTGACGGCAGGTCGACGCATCCAAGATTCGGAATGGTTCTCCCGCTTTGTCTCGAAAGCCCCCAGTCAACTCCACCTCCCCATTCTGAGGGTTCATGACCCCCGCTAAAGTCGGATCATTCACTTCCACGCCGGGGACCTCCACCGGTAGGAAATATAATCGAATTAAACCAATATCTGCAGCAGCATATTCATATTTTCCAGGGGGGATAGAGACATAGTTTCGAGCTAGAAAACCGGGCGCAAGACAGTTGGGGTTTTCTAAAACCGTGAAGAGTTGATTCTCAAAAACGGTGGGATACTGCTGCTTAAATGCGGCCTGCAACTGCTCCGGAGTATCCACATCTTTGCGATCAAGAAAGATATACCGCACCCCCTGAAGACTGAGGGAAATTTTCATCATATCAGCGTTTGTTCCGCCCGCATCTTGTAACGCCCTCATGCCTTTTGACATAAAGTAAGCTTGGAAAGCCTCGGTTGATATGGGATGACCGGTCAGTTGCGGGAGTCTCATGTAAAAATACCTTCCGGAAAGCGGAAGAATGGATCCCACCTTGGGTTGGCTTTTAAGGAAATCCGCCGCCTGAATAAACTCCTCGTAGGTCCCCTTCTCCAGTCCGGGTTTAAAAAACTTTCCGTAATATGGTATGAAATCGATTACCCCAACCAAAAGAACAATGGATGGAAGCCATACTCTGTTTTTACCATGACAAAACCGAGCCACCGCCAAGGCACCAACCCCCGCCAGACAGAAGGCCCCACCCACCTGCCAGAACGACCAGGGAGCACGAACCGTTCCCGCCAAAGGGATCAATTCGAACAGGCGAAAACCAGGAACCAGCATATAGACAGCTAATGCGATGGCGAAGGTCGGCCATTTCCACTGGCCATTCGGCAAGATCAACGCAAGAACAACGATCGGCCCCAAGGCACTGATCCAGAAAATGGGCAGTACCCAGTCCTGAATTCCCTGAGCCGACTTCAGAAACTCAATCATTCCCTCGAACCCAGTACGGGGCCCTAGGCTGAACCACTGAACGAGCAAAAAGAGAGCGATAAAGAGTTTGAGGGGGCTATCTAGACTCGATTCGGACCCACGCCGACGAACCTCAAGAGCAAAAGCTGTGGCAATGACAACAATGATTCCCAAATAGAAGCCCCCTTCATCCACTGTAAAGGTACCAGGCATCCCTTGCATCAGGAGGCCCCCTCGGTCAAACCAGGAGATTGGCGCTTTGATCGAGAAGCTTGACTGCCACCCCAAGAGAGGGTCTGCCGAAAAAAGCGTCATCCGGCCAGCTTCGCGCAGCCCGGGGAGTTGAGGCAGTATCCCAAGGAAGATAAAAATAAACCCAGCAATCAAACAACCTCGTACCAATGGCATGGTTTTGTGGGGGTAGCGGAAATGAAGCCAAACCGCCAAGCCCAGTGCAACCGGTGCAAAGACCGCCGTGATTTTGTTGAATGTCAGACTCATGGCTGCAACTGCCATCGCGAGAATCACTACGCCCCTTCCTGAATTTCGCGTTGCAATATCCAAAAGGGCCCATCCGATCAGGGGCGGGTAAGGCATACAGAAGACAACCGGCATGTGTTCGTTCCCCGCCAAGCGCAGTGCTGCTTGCGGGCCTAGGGCGTAAAGGAAAGCTGCGATCCACCCGGCCCGGGAATCTCCGGTGAACCGCCGGATAAAGGCAAACATTAGGAGACCGGATACCGACAACGAAAGAAAACCAAGAAACTTGCATCCCAGAACGGGCTCGGTAAAGGCACCCCCCAGAACGAGCCAAAACATTGTCAATGCCGTCCCAGCTAAAGGCGCCGTTGGTGCCCCCCCCAGGTAGTTGGGAGTCCACCAGGCAAAACCCTTATTCGTCACCATCAAGTCCCAAAGATCCTTGGACTTGGCGTAGTTTGCCAAAAGTTCCTGATTGGATGGTCCATTTCCCAGCCAACCAGCAAAAAGAACCCCTAAAAAGACAAAGAAAATCCCAGCCTCAATGGAAAAGATTAAGTTGTTTGAACCCTTGGCCATAAAGAACTTACAATATTCTGACCTCCCACTTGCAACAAGACTTAAGAAGTAGGTGGGGGGAAAAGTCCAAGTCTAGCTAAACGATATTTAATACCGACGTAAAGACATCCGAATCCATAAACTAGACTTCTGGTGAAATTAATAGAGGACGCTTCTTTGAAATACTTGGTTGGACAGGATAGCTCCGCAATTGGATATCCCGCCCATAGTATTTGCGCGATTAATTGGTTATCAAAAACAAAATCATCAGAATTTAGCTCGAACGGTATCAACTTAAGGAGTTTGCCTGAAAAAGCCCGATATCCAGTATGATACTCTGATAGTTTAGCCCCCATTAGAATATTTTGCACGAAGGTCAAAAACCTATTAGGATAATATCGCCACAAAGGCATCCCTCCTTGGAGCGCTCCGCCTCCAAGAATTCGAGAAGCAATAACGCACTCGTAAATCCCGCTGGTAATCATCGAAACAAGAGCGGGTATAAGCAGGGGGGTATATTGGTAGTCCGGATGAACCATCACGATAATATCAGCTCCTTCCTCGAGGGCAGCACGGTAACATGTTTTTTGATTTCCGCCGTATCCAATATTTTTCTCATGCACTATGACACGAGTTTTTGGGAGAGACCGCGCAAGCTCAACCGTTCGGTCGGTGCTTGCATCGTCAACCAATATAATAAGATCAACAACCCCTGTTTGCATCACTTCACTATATGTTTTATGAATTGTTCGTTCAGCGTTAAACGCTGGCATAACAACAACTGTTTTCTTCATAAAGATCAAGGTGGCATTTAAGCCGATTTGAGCTCATCCATCTGATTGATGCACTTGTTAAGAGCTTCATGAACATTGCTCATTCCAAATCCGAGTGAGGCGATTTTAGATGAATCTAATACACATGATGACCTAGGAGATCGCATAACACTTTTAATGTCCTGAGTAGTTTCGAAGACTTTAGGCTCTGAATGTCGGATTTTTCTCTCCCACAAGAGTTTTGCGAGCTCAAGGTTTGAAACTACCCCAGGGTTAGTAACATTATAGATTCCAGAAGGTACGCGGGACGCAATCATTCCTAATGTCTTTGATATAAATTCGTCGATAAAAGTAATGCTATTACTAGCTTCAAGTATTTTTTGGTATTTTGCTAATTTACAAATAAGATTTCTATCGTCTTTTAAAGACGAGAAAGGCATCCGAAGCCTAAAAATAGAGACCCCAGGTACCTTGCGAATTCTCTTTTCCATTTCTGCTTTTGTACCGCTATAATAACTACACGGCGGGTGATCGAAAGATAGATTCGGCTCATCTTCTTCTTTGTATCCAAGACTTGGATCAATAGAACTTAAACCTCCTTGGTATATACATCCCGAACCAATTTGAAAAAATAATTTTTTTTCATCGAAGCAGACCTTTGCAATAGTTTCTGGGAGTTCTACATTGAGCTTATAACACATATCCTTATGTTCTTCACAGTTGTCTACGTTGGGCCTTCCAGTAAAACCAGCACAGTTAAGAATTCCATCTAATCCTTTACCCCTAATGATTTGTCTTAAGATAATTGGGTCATGATAATTGAACATGCTTCGACTTATTGGAATCTGGATAATGTTTTTATTAGATTTAAATTCAGTAAAACGAAGGCCCAGATACCCTTTCGCGCCAAGAATCGCGATTTTCATTATATTAATGCAAACCCCCACAGGCTTTGATGATTCCATCAACTTGAACACGAATATTCTGGTCCAAAGGAAAATACCTCTCAAGCTCGGCAAACTGCTCCAGCGCCTGGCCTTGGAAGCCGCTTTTAAGATAGATGTATCCTAATAATAGTCTGGCATTGACACAATAAGGCCTCAATTTGGCTACATTCGAAAAACATTCAAAAGCACTCTGAACATCCCCCTTCCCCATAAGAAATATTCCGAGCAACAAATGCGCATCCGCATATTTTGGATTTATGTTAACCGCTTTGTTGTAATGAATAATAGCCTCCCTTTCATCGCCTTGTTGCAATAGTAGAATTCCGAGATTTAGATGCGCAATTTCATTGTCATCATTGATTTCGACACAATGCCTCCATAGCTTTATATTGTCAGACCAGTAGGATGTTTGCCTGTAAGCCAAAAAAGCAAATGCAAAGGAGAAAAGGATTATAATGGTATATGCTGTAATCTTCATGATCTTCGTTTTGCGTGCAAAAGACGAGACTCCATAAGCAATTACTAAGAATATACCTATTTTTGCTATGTAAACATATCTATCTCCGAATGCCTGTCCGATGACTGAGACCATTCCTGTCATCGGGAAAAGCATGAAAATGTACCATAACCAACCAACCATGATGTAGGGATACTTCTTTCTCATAATAAAAGATGCAAGTAGGGTGAGTACAAATATTGCCCCGAGTATAGCAACAAACAGGAAATTCCATTTTTCACCTTGAAACGAATAACTCCCAACTGAAAATGGAATTAATATTTCATATAAATATGTAAAGTAAGCCATAATGGCGTTTCCAAGCCTCTGTATAAATGAAAGCGGAGGAAATGGTTCAATCGGAATACGATTAGCGTAAAGAGCGCTTATTCCCGCAAGAAATGAAAATACAAAGAAAGGAATCTTCTCAGAAATACATTTTCCTGCATTTATTCGGCTAAGTTTTTGTAATGGCCAATAATCAAGGAACAGGAGAATAAAGGGAAAAGCCAAGACAGTACCCTTTGAACCAAGAGCAAGAACATACGACACAACGGATAACAAATATGCGATATAAATACTTTTTCTAGAAAAGACTCCGTAGAAATAAAGAGACAAGAAAAGAAACAGCCCTGCAAGAACGTCATTTCGTTGTGTTATCCATACTACAGTCTCAACTTGCAACGGGTGAAACGCGTACAACATAACAGTAATACAGCTAACGCTAAACTCGTTCGTTATTCTTTGAAGTGCGAGAAATAAAATTATAACAGATAATGCATATAAAATAACATTCGATATGTGATGCCCACCGGCCCACAGGCCGTATAACTGACAATCAACTTGCTGCGAAATTGTTGTAACTGGTACATATCGATTAATGTGAAATGATGTCAAGCTCCACATTACATTTTCAGTGCTCAAACCAGATGCAACTTTTTCGTCGGCATATATGTTATGATCGTCATCAATATTAAAGAATCCGTATCTACTTGTTTGCGCGTAAACAAGAATTAATCCAGAAAGCAGTAACAAGATAAAATATACGCTTCTGTTGCTATATATTCTTTTTGATATGTTTTTTACATTCATCGCTTATTTTATCTACGTTAAATAACTATGGTTTTTTTAAAGGATCAAAGAAAGTTCTTCGTCAAATAAAAAGCGTGTGCATAAGATCCGGGTGAGCGACAGCTAAGTCTAGGAAGCAGGTAGTTTGAAGTCATATCTACCATTGACCGTTCGAACCATTTCCCAGAAAGCCATAAAATTATGCCTAAAACCAAGAACCTTGGTTGGAACGGATCCATCATCTGGATAGACGCGTTCGACTGGTATTTCAATTACTCTTAACCCAAGCTTAGGGGCGATATAGGAGAGATAGTACTGAAGGTTAAAGTGAGTGAAGCAACTGCGGAATGGCTCAACATCGGGGTGCTCTAAGAATCTCCTGCTATAACCACGAAATCCGTTCGTGCCATCAGTGTACCAGAAGTGGCCATTGAGCCAAAGAAGTGGTGCCATAAGCAGGCAGATTCCAAGCTTTCGTAGAATTGGGGTGTTTTTCTCTACCCCTCCGTT
>Ga0214921_10010993_pt1 | contig 11085 bp, 8 predicted proteins | sample LL1505_MetaG_FD_177992 | JGI IMG/M metagenome (GOLD analysis project Ga0214921, IMG submission 177992) | Freshwater microbial communities from Lake Lanier, Atlanta, Georgia, United States - LL-1505 | ecosystem: Environmental > Aquatic > Freshwater > Lake | place: USA: Georgia | collected 2015-05-28
CATCAATTAGCACAACCGCCATGTTCCATCGGACACCCGACTCCAGAAGCTTTTTCATCCACTTTGCCGTCAATGAGGGGCAGTAACTCACCACTCCAAACCCCAATACCTCGATTCCCTGAGTTCCCATCTTCTCCTGCAGGTGCCCAGGCAGGCTTTCCTCGTAAGACAAGCCCCACCCCTCCGCGAAAGAATCCCCGAAAACCGCAACCCGCGGGCTATCGCCCACCTTGGCTACTTCCCGACAGGAAATATCCTTTCCCCCAAGTGAATTGATATAAATCATCCGACGGAGCGGCCCGTACTGCTCCAGTTGGCTTTCCAACGGTCGAAACCCGTGATGCGTGACGGGATCCTTTGTGCGCACCCATGCCTCAGTCCTAGTGATCTTCCAAGCCACCACCGCCCCACCAGACAGATCTAGAAACACCCACAGGACTAGGGCAAAAAGAAGTTTTTTCCTAAGGTTCATAGGCGCAGAGCAGAAAGCCGGAGGATCTCGTCACATCGGTCGCTCAGAAAGGAAACTTCACCTGATTGCCGGCTAGGGAAACGGATCCCACGGGAAGGGCAGCAGGATTGCCTCCCCTGATTTTTGGACGAGGACCGAACCCGAACCCAACCGCAGAGGCTATCCAATACCATAGCAGACGCTCCTGCCTGAGAGCGTTCTTTCCAAAGAATCTGGTGAATCACCTCTATTTGAAGGAAATTTTCTGAGTCGAGCTTGATCCATCCATTCAAAGGTCCGGGTTTTGCCGTTATTTGTTGCTGATAAAAAGATCCCAACCGGTACCTCCAAAAGAGCCGGAGAAACGCACTTTGCTTGGAACAGACAAAACCCATTCAACGACGCTGCCGCGACCGACTGAATAGAGACGGCGATAGATTTGTGAAAATGAGCCGTCAAAGTACATAAGATAATAGGTGTACCCCAAGGGAAGTATTTTCAATATGAAGAAGAGGCTTCTCGGTTGTTTATTTAATGCCACTAATCTACTTTAGAGATCTCAACTTAGATTAAAGTAGCAAGTCCAATCTGCCGGCTAATGTAGACGGGTGGATCAATGTCCTGCATTTTTCTGATTTATAGAATGCAGTTATATGATCAATATAATCTCGATAACGACTTTCTGTCATATGCCTTATGTACTTATATATGTCGGAGATATTTTTAAAGTCGGTCATATGAATAAAACATTCCTTGGGAATAATTTGATCTACGTTTTCAGCTCCTAAATAAATAGGCACTGTGAGATTTCTAAAACAGTTGTACATTCTTTCCGTTACCCATCCGTTGGAATACGTTGGTTTATTTGTATTTTCCGGACAAAAGCAAAACTTGTACTTTTTTAAGGTATCCGATATTTCTCCGACTCTTTCCCCTTTATATACATACGGGTACATCGGCCAATCTCCGTAAAGATGGAAATCATCAATTCGATTACACTCAAAAAACCTTATAATCTCATGCCTTAAACCATACAGATTATACTTGTCTTGCAGTCCGAAGTTTTTGTTTCCTAATATCATACAAGCCAAATTTTCTTTTTGAATATTATCCGAGAATCTCAATTCTAGATCTTCATCAAACATGTCACGGTTCCACCAAATAAACCACCACTGGTGAGGCAGGTGCTCAAAGTCATGTTTCTTGCAAAAGAGTTTATTCCAGCAAAAGGTAATTTTATTAACACTTAACTGCTTGATTTTATCCCACTGCCTGGGATTAACTTGATAGGGTTCGAATATAAATGTGATGTTATCTTTTGCGAATGCATTCGAGCCATCGAGTCCCAGAGTGTAATCGTACTCACCATCTACAACGAAATTATGTCTTTTTGATATCCGATTCAGAACCTGTGCCATATAGCTGCTTTCATTTGTAAGATTCCCGCTTTTTTTATCGCCAAGATATATTTTAATTCTCACCTAGTTAATTTCCTTTTTTTGAGTTCTCCGTCATGCTTTTCCCTAGAAAACCTCTCCTCCTGCGCTGCGCCCATAATCCGCTCGTCCACCACCAGCGCGGCGGCAGAATCGTGATAAAATGCGGCAATTCCAATTGTTTTCAATGTGCAAGCATTTTACCAGATGCTTCCTGAACAGGCGGTCTTATTATTATCATTATTGAACAAGCTTTATTCAAAGTTACAAAGCGATTGCGATAAGGGCCCGTGAAACGTCGAATGTTCCCAAGTGTATCACGGATAAAAAGCAACCAGGAGGTTCTTGTCCTTATTTTCAATCTCCAAACCCCGATTTACCGCCCGAAGATGACAGCCCAGAAATACCGCAAGAGCCGTCCATACCAACGAACCTGCAATCTTAGCTCTTTGAAACGGATCTTTTAACTGATTCGATTTCAATGTATTCAAAACATAGTGCATCCGAACCATAAGTCATTTGCAGAATAAACATATGAATATCTTTGTCTTGGAGTCTGGCCAATCACCGCTGGACTTATTCCCCCGCGGCTCGGCAGGCACCTTCGTTTATTCCCGCTCCTCCCCCTCCTCCCGATGGCCGGAGATATGTAAAACTCTTCGACGCTTGGATAATGAATCTTTTGATTTGGCTGTCGTTTCCCATCGGGAAAAGTCCTTCTTCCCTGAAGGCTCAGGATGGATGCGGGGCTTGGGACAAGCTCTTAAGTCCTTCCTATCTCGCCCCGATGAACTGGCCCAGTTACTAATGTTTTCAAAACTAGTCCAGAAAAACATCCCGATCGCACTTATCAACCGGTCTGATTGCGGTCGCATCCTGCCTGGATCTGAATGGCACTACCGTCGAGCTCACCGCTGTTTTGTCGGGGAGCTGCATCCTCTCCCAGAAATCGCCCTGAAAGACATTTTTACTGCCTCAGGCGGTAATCTTCAGTCGAATCGTCGAGCTCGCCATATTCTTTCACTCTTCGACCCCTCCTCTCCAAAATTCCGTGACATCTCGAAATTGATGCCCATCAGTCTAGGATTGCCTGTGGCAACTAGTCTTGATTTCCCCTCTTCCAGCGAAAAAAAGTGGGACCTTTTTTTTGCTGGCGACCTTCATGAAAAGAGTATTCGGCAAAGGCTTGCCTTAGAGGCACGCGCTTTTGCTGAAAAGAACCGTTGCAACTTCCTGATTTGTGATCGTATGAACCCTGCGGATTACCACAAAGCTCTTACAGAATCCCATTTTTGCCTTTCCCCCCCAGGAATGGGCTGGGAATGCTTCCGCCACTACGAGGCTATGCTGGCAGGGTCAGTTCCTCTTATGACCTACCCAACTATTCTTCAGTACCAAGCCCCAATCCACGGCAAGCACTGCTTCTACTTTGCCCCCGAACCCGGGGGCCTCTCTCGAGCGTTGGAACACGTACTTTCTTTGAAGGCTCAGCTACCCCAGATGGCCGAGGCCGGCCGAAAACTTGTCCTTCAACACCATACGATCCCGAAGCTACGGGATTACGTGATTAGGGAAACGTTGGCGGCTTTCCCTCGCTCAAGCTAGCCCATCGACCATCGCCTTCCACCCACCGACCACTGATACCCCCGTCCCGTTATCGGCTCTCGGCCATCAGTCCACGAGCCAACTCTGCAAATTGCCTCATCAACTTTTCCGGTTTCCAGATTTCCTCGGCGTGTTGCCTGCACCTCCCCCGCATTTCCCTCAGCTGTTCTGGATCTGCCAAGGCTAAAACCAAAGTCTCGGCAAGCGATTCCGGGGATAGCCTGGCGGCCAGAAACCCTGTTTTGCTAGGTACAACCATTTCCGGAATCCCGCCCACCGCAAACGCCAATACCGGCGTGCAACAGGCCAGAGATTCCTGAATCGTGCATGGCGCATTTTCTTGTCTAGCGGGATGCACATACAGATCGGCCGCACGGTAAGCGTCCGCCATGGCCTCATCGGTATCAATGGATCCAAGGCTCACAATCCCTTCCCTCTCCTGTCCATTCCGCCCAAACAAGGCCAGAGTGGCGTCTTTTCTTCCGTGGCTCCACGCCTCCAGTAAAAGATCAAAGCCCTTGCGCTCATCCTTAAGTGAGTCCGCCCCAGCTAAAATCAACACTCCCTTCTCCGGCAACCCAAACCTTCTGCGGGCTGCTGCTTGATCTCTCAGTGAGTACACTTGAAAGTCAATTGGATTTGGCAAATGCCAGCACTTTTGCTCGGTTATCTCCATAGTTAAATCCGCCAACCATTTAGATGGCGCCGTCAAGACGATTGGATATTTACCAACTTCCATACAGAGTTCTCGAACTCTCGGAACTTTAATTCCGCTCCGCACGCTCGTTTCATCAAAGTAACCTTCTTCGCCATCCCCAAGCGCCCACATATCGTGCAAAGTCCAGATCACCGGAGAGTATTGGCGTGCGATGGAAATCATCTCTTCCGACCAACCCCATTTCCGTCCACCCGCAATATTATGGAGCCAGACGAAGTCGGGCTTTCCCTTGGCCAGCAGTTCGCCGAGCCGTTGCTCAACCCTTTTTTTTCTTTCTTTCTTCTTGCCTGTGAAACACTCAACGATCCGCTGCCACCCGCGGGTTGGCTTGCCGGTCAAAGAATTTACGGCGGAGGAAGTTTCGTCACCCGCAGCCTGCATCGCGGTGTGGCCCGCTCTGCCCAGCAGGCAAGCCCACCGACCAGCCGCACGAGCCGCGCCTCCATTTCTATTATGATCTTGTACAAAGAGAGCACTTAACTTCTTCATTTTTTAATCTTTTAACCCTTGCCTAAACACTTCTTGATGGTCTTTTCTTTGGGCCCGAGGATTTTCCCACCTCGATCTGTTAAAATAGGATCAATCGTCGCAGGTTGAGTATTTTTAATAATTTCGACGAATTTCTTTTTAGCAAGATGTGTTAAGGGCTTTTCAGCTACTACGATGCCTTTCTTTTGAGTCGTAAGTTCTTATAGACGTCCAAGGCGCAAATTTTAGCGAAAAGGAATTTGCGATTACGCACACATCGGAACACTCGGCTCCAGTGGAATTGTTTTCGGAAGGGGTAGTCTTGAAAAGTGCCAGATTTCCAGGCCCAAGAAAAGAATCGTTCTGCTCTTCTTTGATCAAGATTTCTTTTGACTTGAGCTTCCACTTTTGTCCCCAGCGAAGCTTCTAGCAGATAATCCTGAAGTTTATCCTCCATGACATGATCCATGCGCTCGGACACTTGACCAGAGTGGCGCCGGTATTCAAGAATAGGCTCGGGCTGATAAAATAACGCGGCCACCCGGGAACATTCGCACAAAAGTACTACGTCAGCCATTTCCACATACTCCTCACGCAAGTTCTTTAACACCTCATCAGCCGGCACGTTAAAGCAAGTGCCCGGAAATGGCACAAAGCTTTTTGAATACCGAAGGCAAACCTCTTCCATTCCGACGAGGATAAAAGGAATCCTATCGCTTGAAAGAATCAAGCTACGCTCAGGCATCTCTGCTGAAAACACTTCAAGATTGTGCGAACAGATCCACCACGCGGACTGTTTTTGTCCAAACTCAGCAAGGGTTTTGATGTAGTTCGGCTTTAAACGATCATCATCATGCATGATAGCAAAGGGGTGCTCGCCTCCCAGGGCCTCCAATCCCAACCGAAAAGCTTTCCACTGACCAGACTTCACACTTTTTGTCATTAGTATCTCTACATTAGAAGTTGTTTGCATAACAACTTTCTCTAAGTCTTTGGAGAACGCCGGCCCGTCATTTACTAGGATTAGTTTACTCGGCGACACAACCTGCCGAGAAACACTATCCAAAGCTTCTCTTAGAAACTCTTCACGACCCGCCGTCAGCAATAAAATAGCCGGATTTTTTAACATTCTGTCTCTTGTTTGTTCCGCATACTTAGATATTCCTCTTACGCCTATTGCTGTGGCATTCTTAGGCTGCCATTAGACTCATGCACACGGCTTGAAGCAAGGGCTACGTTTTTCGGCGCAGGGGCGGATCCCTGAAACATCTTTCCGAATCTACCCCCTTCACAGTCGCCTTTTGTTCAGTCAGCAGGATGATTTCCTTCACATTTTAAGCAGGTTACTTCACTAGAGTTTACCAGATGCCCTATCCCCTTAGTTCAAACTTGCAAAAGACCAAATGCATCTTCGACAAATTCTCGAGTCCATGTAGGCGAACCTCTTTTGCCGATGGCTGAATACATGGCTTTATTTCCTTCCGCTACCCTGGACGAACTCCAACAGAGTTTTTCCTCATTTCAAACAATCCAGCAAAAAGCTACCCAGCACGAAATATCAAGGCGCCAGCATGCGCATTACAGACCCTCTTTTCCCCCCTCAAGTTTGGAAGCGCCGTACCGAGTTAAGGGTTTTGGCGGGTCACCCTAAAAATAAGCGCTTTCCTTTTCCCCATCGAATAGTCGCTTCTACTGAGAAGACAAAGTGCAATCCGGGTTCCTGTGTCTTCTCCACCAGCAAATCTGGGGTTTCTGTGTTCACCTTTAGAACTCACTCAGGGTCATTTTCGCATAAGTCAACGTTCGTCCCTGCCGGACAATGAATCACCGCATCAGGTCATAACTTTCTTAGCCTTAGCACTCTTTGCGTAGGTTTTTCCAGATCGAGTCGCGTCCAGCCGTTCATCTCATATCCAAACCCCATTCCCATTTTTGAAAACTCAGAACCAAGTCCTCCATGAAGTCCAGTCACAAGGCTCTTTCGTTTTGTTTTTTCAACGTTTGGCATTGCGAAAAGCTTTGGAAGCCGAATGGAGTTTTTATCTCTGATTACCAGTTAAGATTAGTATTATATTCTTCCTATTTCACGGGAATTACATTATGGAGAGGCGGCAACCATTCAACTTCCTCAGGATCTCGGGCTCGCTAACACAATTCACGATGATCAATTCTCCTAGGCCAAGACCAAGCGGTTTTGGCTGCGCCGGCCCTGTTTATAGTGATCCTGTAGAAACAGATAATCAGTCGATGGCATCTCGTCTCTTCTCCACCCAGTCCAAGGCAAGTTCTTGATATTTAATAAATCCTCTGACGGAACAAGAGCCGTATCGGTTTGATCCGGAATATTTGCATGGTGATTAAAAAACAGAGCCCCCAAATATCCCTATTGGCCAAACAATCCCAAAAACGATGCCAGCCTTTAAGGGTTTTCGCTCGTTTATACCAATCCATGCTGCCTCCAGTGCTGATGATTGCTCCAATTAAGATTTGCTGCTTGATCTTGTTCGCAGTTTTTAGATCGGGCGCAAGTTCATCAACCACCTCGCGATATCGGTCGAGAAAGAGTAGCGCATTGGACTCCACCGGGGGGGGGGCTGACGCTGATGTCGCATCACCTGCTTTAGGCTTGGGTGGAAAGATCCCCTTCATATGCAGAGTGTATGTGAGGTAAGTCGCCTCAGTATGACAAAAAGAGCCGGTCATTGTCATTCCCAATACCCAAGGATATTCGAAGTACGGGGAACAAGTATACTTAGCCATCTCCATCAATCTCGGATCCACTCGGGATAGTCGCAACATGGAGTACAAATAAAACCCGGAAGCACCAAACATAAATCTGCGAATTTTTTGACCCTCATTTAGCTGGCGCGTCGACCATAATTCACTGTCCTTTCGCGGCCAATCTACTGGCACCTGGTCATCATCCAGGAAGCTCATCGCCGTCGAACAGAGACTGCATTCTGGGTGCCGATCTAGTTCGGCGACACACTCCGCCGCAAAGGAGGGGGCGTGCCAATCATCCCCCGACGCGAGAAAGAACATTTCGGTTTGAGCATTTTTGAGAACGTACTCGAAGTTTTTTGCTTGTCCGAGGTTTTCGGGCTGACGGACATACACGATTTGCGGGTATTTATTTACATATTTTCGGCATACTTCCTCTGTTTCATCTGTTGAGGCATTGTCTGAGATCAGTATCTTGACATTCGGGTGGGTCTGTTCGAGAAGATTTTCAATTCTTCTTTTCATTAGGGATCCCATATTAAAAACAGGGACGCCTGCGGTTACTGAAGTTTGTTTCATAAATAATATTTAGGATTAACCATTAGATATTAATTATTTATGTCCGTATTTTACCTAGTCGCAAGCTATCTTAGCCAGTTCTGGAAGTAGGTTAAGAGGTCTCCACCCAACATGCTTTCGGGCTTTTTCTGTTAGTAGTCCGCCGTAACGAGGTCGGGGAGCTTTAGAGGTTAGTTCTACGGTCGGCTTGGGATGAACGAGTTTCGCATCTAACCGATAGTTTTTGGCAATTTGTTTCGCCACCTCACTCCGTTTCGCGTTGGGTCGCCTGCCGGCAATATGATAAATTCCACGTTTATTTTTTTCCAGCAAGAGGCAGATCCCTTGGGCAAGATCAGTGGCACAAGTTAAGTTGCCTCGTTGATCATCGGGAACCACAAGAACCTTCGTTTTTTGCAAATTCCGAATGACCGTATAAAGAAAGTTTTTTTCTCGGGGCTCATAGCCTACTACCCCCATGGTTCGTATAACCAGTGCACCCTTGCCGCCCTCTTGCCGAACCCTCTGTTCCCCTTCGAGCTTTGATTTCCCGTATATCGAAAGGGGGTTGGGGCGATCCCTTTCCGAATAGGGTCCCCGCTCTCCGTCAAAAACATAACTAGACGAAAGATAAACTACTTTTGTTTTATGCCTTCGACATAACTGGGCTATCTTTCCCGGCAAAATAGCATTATGTAGCCGAGCCCGAGCAGGCTTATTTTCACATCCGTCGACCCAAGTAAAGCCAGAGCAGATCACCAGCACATCAAACTTCTCGCGCTGTAGGATCAAGGAAAGGCCCCGAAGATCGCTCATGCTCAGTCGAGTCATTCCGAGAACCACCTGCTTCCAGCAGGTACCCGAAACACTATGCCCCCTTTGGCGAAGACATGCGACCAAATGGCTCCCCACCAAGCCAGACCCACCGAGGACCATTACTTTCATACTCAAAAAGGGGAAACATAGTTTCCCCAGGATGGCAACTTCTTGTCCCGCTGGGAAAGAATTGGATTTTTCACCGGCCAGACGAATCCGAAACTTTTTGAGTGAATTCCCGCATCATTGGCTGGACTGTTCCGGCGGTTCGTAAGATAGCAAACCAAAGTGTTGTCCATCAGGGAGAGAAAGCCGTGAGCGCATCCCCGTGGGATGAGCAATCCTTGGGGACGACTCGCGGAAAGCTTGAAAGACTCATAACACCCAAAGGTCTTGGATTTTTTACGCATATCAAAAACCACATCAATAATTTCCCCCTGAATACACGAGACAAGCTTGTCGTGATCAAAGGGGGAAAGTTGATAGTGCATCCCACGAAGAACGTTTTTAGCTGAGCGAGTGATAAAGATCTCTTCTAGTTTTTTTGCAGGAAAGATGCTGCGGAAAGGATTTGGGGTAAAAAGCTTGAGGAATTCACCACGAGAGTCTTTTGCCAGATGATAATCAATACAAACTAATCCCCGTATGGTTGTTTTTGATAATTTCACTTTTTCGAATGTACAAATTCATTGATTTTCCCAGCCATTTGGTTGATTTGATCGACATCAAGACCTGGATAAACTCCAAGAAAGAGGGCCTGACCCATAATCTCATCCGCACCAGGGAGAAGTAGTTTAAGAGCTGAATCATTGAGAGGTTCAGAAGATTTGTGGCCGACAACACGGAACGAGTTTGGTTGCTCACGGCGAAGCTGAACAAAAGCAGGTTGGCGAAGAAGGTTCCCGCCAAAAAGCATGCGGTTTCCAATCTTTTGCTCATCTAAAAACGATGCCAGTTCTCGCACGGTGAATTTTGCTGTGGGACGAACCCGGAGCATAAAACCGAACCAACTGGGTGCTGTGTAACATTGGGAGGTATCCCAATGGAAAGTTGAGCGGGCAAAGGAACTATCAGCCATGGGTGGGTAGGGCGTATAGACTTTTCTTTCCAACTCACTTGGCTTCGCCCAGCTAGCCGCGTGCGTCGGAATCATAAATTCAAAAATTTCTTCCAGATCTGCTAATCCTGCCCGCAATATTTCCCAGTTTATTTTCCTCGCGTCGATAAAAGTGTGGAGTTTCTTTAGCTGTTGCCTGCCAATCGCTGCCTGCAAATCCAATGGCTTCAGGTTATAGCCAAGATGACTGTAAATGTATTTATGGTCGTAGCCCCTCGGCAATTCCCCAAGCTTCCAGGCGAATCGCTTCCCGCAGGTGTTGTCCACCCCAGAAGCACACCAGCAGTCCCGCCCCCAATCTCGGAAACTCTCCACAAGTTTTTTCAAGGGCGGATGGGAGACAACATTTACTGCGCCTCCCTCCCCCATGGTCATGTGGTGGGGGGGATAAAAAGACTGGGTGGAAAGATCTCCCCAGGTCCCAGTGTAACGGGTGATGTGAACTCCATCCGAAGGAATGCCGGGTGAATTTTCTGAAAAACCCAGCTCCTTCGCCTTGCCTAAAGGAATTGAGTATGTGCTCCCCAGTGAATCGCAGTTGTCTTCGACGAGCCAGAGGTCGTATTTCCGGCAAAACGATAGAACCGCTCCCACATCGAAAGGGTTCCCCAGCGTGTGAGCCATCATCACCGCCTTGGTCTTCTTCACCGAGTAAGCAGCCTCTAATTGATCCACTCGTGCATTTCCGGTCATGGGATCGTTGTCGATGAAAACTGGCACCAAACCGTTCTGCAAAATCGGCGCCACCGTGGTCGGGAAACCCGCGGCACAGGTAATGACTTCATCACCCGCCAACAGTCTTTTCTTTTCTGGGATTTTCGCACTGGTCAGAGCCGATAGCGCAAGCAAGTTGGCGGAGGAACCCGAATTCACCAGCAGAACATGTTTCACCCCAAGAAATCCAGCCAACTCCTTTTCAAACGATTCTCCCTCTGGGCCTAAGGTGAGCCAAAAATCAAGAACTGAGGAGACTGCAGCCTCCACCTCATCCTCGGTGAAAACACGACCGGCATAAGGGACTACGCTCTCGCCAGGAACGAAGGGAGACCGGGCGGCATCACCGCCTGGCCTCTGAGCAGTATGCACAATTCTCGAGTAGTCGCGGGTGAGGCGAAGAATTTCCTGTCGGATCTTTTTAGGGTCGTCGGTCTGGCTCATGGGTTGGGAGATTTTGAATAATCTTGGATTTGCTCCT
>Ga0214921_10010995_pt1 | contig 11083 bp, 10 predicted proteins | sample LL1505_MetaG_FD_177992 | JGI IMG/M metagenome (GOLD analysis project Ga0214921, IMG submission 177992) | Freshwater microbial communities from Lake Lanier, Atlanta, Georgia, United States - LL-1505 | ecosystem: Environmental > Aquatic > Freshwater > Lake | place: USA: Georgia | collected...
GTCGTATATACTGTCTGACAAAACAAACAAGCAAATTCTAGTTCCTCCAGGATGTGCGAATGGCCATCTCGTTTTGAGTGAGTCAGCGATTTTTCATTACAAGCAATCCACGTATTATTCAAAGAATCAGTTTACAGTTTTATGGGATGATCCTAATTTTAAAATATGGTGGCCAATTAAGAATCCAATTCTCTCAAGGCGTGATGAAAATGGCGGTTATGTAGATTAATGATAGTTAGCAAAACCCCCTTTAGAATATCATTTTTTGGCGGCGGAACAGACTTTCCGGAATGGTACAGCCGCAATGATTCCTTGGTCATTTCTACCACAATTGATAAGTATTGTTATATTGCGGCCAGATTTTTACCACCCTTTTTTAATATTAAGTACAGAATTGTATACTCGGAGACTGAGTTAGCTAGTGAAGTTGAAAATATACGCCATCCTGTAGTTAAAGAAACTATTAAGTACCTCAATTTGAGTGATAAAAGCATAGAGCTTATTCATTACGCAGATTTACCTTCAAGAACAGGCATAGGATCAAGCTCTTCTTTTACTGTTGGCCTTTTAAATTCCTTAACTTCATTGTCTAATTCTAATTTAGATAAAAAAATATTGGCAGAAAAAGCTGTCTATGTTGAAAGAGAATTATTAGCTGAGAATGTTGGTTGTCAGGATCAATTTGCTGCTGCTTACGGGGGTTTAAATTGCATTAGTTTCGCAAAAAATAAAATTAAAGTGGAAAAAATTAACTTATCCAAGAATTATTTAGATACTTTTCAAAAGCATTTGCTGCTTGTATATACAGGAATATCTAGATTTTCTTCAGAGACAAGTAATGAATTCGTCGGGAATATTGATAAAAAACACAATGAACTAAATGCGCTTACTAGAATTGCCGAAGAAGCCCTCGATCATTTGCTCCACGAAAGAGATGTAAAATTTTTAGGAAAATTATTGGATGAATCTTGGCGTTTAAAGTCATCAATGAGCTCTAAAATTACAAATAACTCAATTGATATTTTATACGCTAAAGCTCTAAAGCATGGCGCAATTGGTGGAAAAATATTAGGTGCTGGAGGAGGAGGATTCATGCTTATTTTTGCAGAACCAAAATATCATGAAAATATAATTAAAGAATTAAAAAATTTTTTGATTGTGCCATTTAAATTTGAGTTTAATGGCACACAGCTTTTAAATTTTTAAAGGGAATTATATGCAAAAAGTATTAGTTACAGGTGGGGCGGGTTACATAGGCTCCATTCTAGTTCCAGACCTGCTAAATAAAGGATATGAAGTTACTGTGCTAGATTTGTTTAATAGATCAGATTTTCCTTTGGCTCATATTTGTGAAAATCCACATTTAAATATTATAAGGGGAGATGCTCGAGATCCCGAGCTAATTCATAGCATTATAAAAAAATTTGATATTATTATTCCCCTTGCAGCTCTAGTAGGCGCCCCAATTTGCTCAACAGATAAATTAGGGGCAATTTCTACCAATTATGATGCAATTAAATTGCTGATAAGCTCTATGTCGCCACATCAATTGATTGTATATCCTACTACTAATTCAGGTTACGGCATTGGCGAAAAGGGTAAATTTTGTGATGAGACAACGCCTTTGAGCCCAATTTCATTATATGGAAAAACAAAGGTTGATGCAGAAAAAGCAGTTTTAGATTCTGGAAGAGGTATAAGCCTAAGACTGGCAACTGTTTTCGGAATTTCCCCTAAAATGCGTATAGATTTATTGGTGAATGATTTTACTTTGAGAGCTTGTATGGATAAAGCCGTTGTAATTTTTGAGGGTGACTTTAAAAGAAACTATATACATGTAAGAGATGTCTCGAAAGTCTTTAATCATGCAATATTAAATGCCGAGAATTTTATAGGTGAGGCATACAATGTAGGGCTTTCTAGCGCAAATCTAACAAAATTAGAATTGTGTCAAAAAATTAAGGAACAAATACCCAATTTTGTTTTTCTTGAATCTCCAATTGGTGAAGATCCAGACAAAAGGGATTACATGGTCTCTAATCATAAAATCGAAGCTACCGGCTTTGTTGCTGACTGGACAATCGAAAAAGGCATTTCTGAATTGATAAAGGGTTATAAAATGCTTAACGTTAAAAGATATACAAATGTATAGCTTTATAAAATCCCAGGCCAAATAAAAAAAAATGGAAAAAATATCAATTCGTGAACTTATTTCAAGTTGCTTTTCTTCGGACGAAATTAAGCTTATAAAAAATTCTAATTTAGAAAAGGAATTTAGCGTTTGTAAAATTTTTGACAATAATAATTATATTTTAGAAAGAAATAAAGAAACTCAAAATGTACAAAAGTCTGGTTCTCATAGAATTAAAGATTGGGAAGAGGGATGGAGCGGCTCGGGTGTTTATTACTCAAATGATGAATATAATAACCTACCTTATTATTTTAAAAATGGAACACATGTAAGAATAAAAGGAAATGTTTATAAAGATTGTGATGGCTTTCTAGAGGTTGAGTTATTAAGATGCCTTCAGGAAGTTGTGTTTAATAAATTCATTAAAATCAATAATAATTTTAAGGGTATATTTGAATATGGTTGTGGCACAGGGTCAAATATTCAGTACTTAAAAAAAATATTTTCTAGTTATGAATTTTATGGCTCTGATTGGGCGAAGAGTGCATGTGAAATGCTTGCAAAGAATGAAATTCTTCAAAGGCAAAATATTTTTTGTGTTAATTATTTTGATTCCACAACTTATTCTGGAGGTATTAATTATATTGCTTTTACAAATGCATCTTTAGAGCAAACTGGAAATGATTACCAAGAATTTATGAATTATCTCTTTAGTAACAATAACTGTGTTGGTGGAATTCATATTGAGCCAATAAGAGAGCTTTTAAACCTTAACAGCGAATTAAATAAACAGTCTTACTTGTATTCAGAAAAAAGGGGATATTTGACAAATTTTTTACATTTTATGAAAAAAGCTCCGATAAAAATTTTAGAAGCAAAAGACTATGAAATTGGATCGAAGTATCTCTCTGGATATCAAGTTCTGATGTGGGTAAAGAAATAATTTTTAGGGTGCATTCCATATAATAAAGTTATATTCAGTATATTGCTGAGAAGCTTTTTTTATTTTCTTCAATTAATATAAAATTTTTTAAAATTATGCCCAAGCTTTCAATATTGCTCGCAAGTAAAAATCAGGCAAAATATATTCCAGATTTGCTTTCTTCTCTTAACTCTCAATCTTCACAAGATTTCGAATTAATCGTCGTTGATTCTTTTTCCACAGACGGAAGTATTAATTTATTTAAATCTTTTAAAAAGGCGAAGATTTTTTCCAAGGACTGTAGTGCTGATGAAGCATACGTATACGCACTCAAAAAGGCCAAGGGTAAATATATAGCGATTATGACAACATCCGATTATCTATACAGCCCTAAATGGATTGAAAATTCTATAAGAAGCTTAGATCAGGATGAGACTATATCTTTAGTTTGGGGTTCTGCGATTTATATTAATGAGATTGGAGTTATAAAAGGAATTTGGGGTGGGCATTATTTATATAACCCCCCCCCGAACGGGTTTAGCTATTTTTATTATTGGTTCTTCAATCCTTACTTGCCAGAGTTGAATTATGTCGTCAGAAAAAATGTTTACGAATATTGTTATAAAAATAAACCTGAATTAGACTTTTTATTTATTTTTTTATTGAATTTCACCAAGTATGGCTTTTTACCCCTCTACATACCTGATTTGGCTCATGCTGGCAGAACACACTTAAATAGCCTAACTAAAAAAAAGAGACTGAATGATTTTAAGCAATACTATCTATCATTAAGGATGTACCAGTTTAAATATTTTTTTAACGTTTTATTCTGTTTTGAAAAACATTTTTTTAGGAATGGAAAACTTAAAAAAATAGAGGAATTGAAACCAGTCAATAGACTTCTAATGCCATTCATTATTTCAGTAATTTTTTTAATTGAGGCGCCGAAAGCATTTTTTAGAAAATGTAGTAACTATTTCTCATTGAAACTACATTGAAGAATAGTTACCTAAATTTTTAAACTTAATTTTTGGTCTAAAAACAAAAAATTATTTTTAGGGACTTTTTTTGATTTATTTTTAATAATTCTATTTAAAATGTTTTTATTGATCTCTATAAGATTTGTATCAGCAAAATAGGATTTGTATCCTAGATTCCATAGAATTTGAAAACATTTTATTGCTTTATTATACTTAATTTTTTCAGGCATATGCTCATCAAAACTAATTTCTATAATCCAAGTAGGTTTTGGTTCTAAACTGAGTATTTTTTTTGCTCCCATAAGCATTTCAAGTTCAAAACCCTCTATGTCTGCAATTATTAGAAGTTTCTCATTTTTAAATCTTTGTGAAATACAGCTGTCTAGTGTTGAGGTTGGGGCATATTTGTAATGATAAATATCTGAATTTGCCCATTTTTTTATAAGAGATGCACCAGTCCCAAAACCATATATTTTATTCAGCCGAATTTTGGAACCGATAGCAATTGGAAAAATTTCTATTTTGGATAACCACTCATTCATGGATAAATTTTTATAGAGGATTTTAAGATTTGATTGCAATGGTTCAAAGGCAGTTATAGGCTTACCTGCTTTAGCTGCAACGCAAACGTAGTAGCCGACATTAGCTCCAACATTAATAAAACGATCGCATTTTTTTAGTAATTTTTTAAATAACTCCATTTCTTCTGCTTCGAAGTTTCCTTTTTCCATAAGAAATGTCCCAGAAAAAAAATAGCCGCCCGGGTGCATATTTTTTCTAACAAATATAAAATGGTAGATAATTACCCTTGCCCAGTGTGCGACGTAAGGTATTTTTTTTACTAATTTTTTTAAGGCGTTTAATTTAAGCATAAACTAACTATTTATGTGCTAGGGTAGGCATTATAATATGCATTAATATAATGAATACAAATATTTATGGGTACAGTTAAGTCAGGCGGTGATAATAATGTTTTTCCCGTTATTTTATGTGGCGGATCAGGAACTCGACTTTGGCCAGTTTCCAGAGAGTCGATGCCTAAGCAGTTTGTTAATTTCTCTAAAGAAAAGTCAACTTTTCAAAGTTCAATACTTCGTTCATTAGCTCTTAATTCCAAAGGTATAAAATTAGCAAGCCCTACAATTGTAACAAACGAAGAGTATAGATTTATAGCTCAAAAGCAATCTAGAGAAGTTTGCACTTTAGATCTAGATTACATTTTAGAGCCTACCCGAAAAAACACTGCACCATCTGCAACTCTAGCAGCATTTCATTGTTATCAGAAGAATATAAACGCAATCTTAGTTATAACTTCCGCAGACCATTTTTTGCCTGATACAAATAAATTTATCTCTACAATTAAAAAGGCTATTAAAATAGCCAGCGAAGATAACATTGTTCTTGTGGGCGTTAAACCTTCTGATCCAAATACTGAATTTGGTTATATTGAGTGTTCGCAGGAATATTCTACAAATTCTTCATTTGATGTTTTAAATTTTTACGAAAAGCCTTCTGAAATTTTAGCAAAAAAGTTCTGCTCTAAAAATAATTTTTTTTGGAATGCAGGAATTTTTGTCGTTAAGGCAAGAGTATGGCTTGAAGCAATAGAATTCTTTGATAATAAGCTGTATAGGCTATGTAAAAAATCCTTCGATGATCATTCAAAAGAAAAATCATTTATTAGGCCTAGTCAATTATTTTTTAAAAAAATAATTGGCGATTCGATTGATTATGCAGTCCTACAAAAATGTAAAAAAACTCAATTCTCATTGAAAGCAGTTGTTTTGAAATCTAGCTGGCATGATATGGGAACCTGGAGTGCTTTCTGGAAATTATTCAAACAATCAGCCTCAGCAAACTTTTTTTTTGGAGATGTACTCCAAAGTAACGTTAGAAATTCAATAATTTATTCAACATCTCGTCTTGTTGTTGCCAGCAATATTGAGGATATTGTTTTGATTGAAACCCCTGATGTAATAATGATTAGAAAAAAATCTGACTTAGAGGGCCATAATAAAGTTATTAATTTGCTTCAGTTGAATAAACGACCTGAAAAAAGTTTAAATCGTAAAGACTATCGGCCTTGGGGTTGGTTTGACATTCTTGATTCGGGAGATCGCTATAAAGTAAAAAAAATATTAATAAATCCAAATTCCTCTATAAGTCTTCAAAAGCATATGAAGAGGTCGGAGCATTGGATTGTCATAAAAGGCGAGGTTCATGTAGTTTCTGGCTTTAAAAAATTCAAGTTAAAGGAAAACGAATCTTTTTTTATCCAAAAAAATATAAAGCATAGGTTGTTTAATAAATCTAAAAAACCTGTTGAGATTATTGAAGTTCAGACTGGCGATTATTTAGGCGAGGATGATATTATTCGTTATGATGATAAATATAAAAGAAATTTGAAGGGTAACTCATGAAAAAAGCTTTAGTACTTGGTGGGGGAGGTTTTATTGGTTCGCATATGGTGCGAAAATTAAAGGAAGAAAATTTTTGGGTTAGGTCTGTAGATTTAAAATACCCAGAATTTTCAGAAACAAACGCAGATGATTTTATGTGTGCGGACCTCAGCGACCCCATAGTTGCAAGGGAGGCAATAGATACTAAATTTGATGAAATTTACCAATTTGCAGCGGATATGGGAGGCGCAGGCTTTATTTTTACAGGCGAAAATGACGCTGACATAATGCACAATTCTGCTGTAATAAATCTGAATGTGCTTGAAGCATGCCTAAGGCGAAATTCAAGAAAAATATTTTACTCCTCTTCAGCTTGCATGTACCCAGAGCACAATCAAACCAATCCATCAAACCCAAATTGTGAGGAATCTTCAGCTTATCCTGCGAATCCAGATAGTGAGTATGGCTGGGAAAAACTTTTTAGCGAAAGGCTGTATTTAGCCTTTGCTAGAAATTACAATTTTGATATAAGCATTGCCCGATATCACAACATTTTTGGGCCTGAAGGGACATGGCGGGGAGGCAGGGAAAAAGCTCCTGCTGCAATTTGTAGAAAAATAGCAGCAGCAAAAACTGGTGACACTATAGATGTTTGGGGAGATGGAAATCAGACAAGATCTTTTTTGATTATTGATGAATGTATTGAAGGCACGCTAAAGTTAATGAGATCAAATTTTACAGGCCCAGTAAATATAGGCTCCGAAGAAATGGTAACTATAAACCAATTAGTTGCTATGATTGCCAAAATAAGTAAAAAAGAGATAAATATCAACAATATAAAGGGGCCTGAGGGCGTTCGTGGCAGAAATTCAGATAATAAATTAATTCAAGACAAGTTACATTGGAGTCCTAGCAGACCACTAAGCTGGGGACTTGAAAAAACATATTTTTGGATTGAAAGTCAATTAATAAACGCTGAAAAAATTTAATATTGATAAAGAAAACACTTCAAATCTCCTTCTTAAGTTTCGCTGGGAGCTTGCTTGGCTTTCTTTGCCAGCTTTTTATTGCTAAATATTTTGGAGCAACATCAAGTTTTGATCTATTTGTAGTCGCTTCTACTTACCCTCTTTTTTTGACTGGGCTAATAGCGATTACTTTAAATCATTATTTAATTCCTGAATTAGCAAAAAGAAAAAATATAAAAATACGCTCCAAGTTTTACTTTTTAATTTTTTTAAGTTTCATAGCCTTCTTCATAATTACTGCAATTTTTGGATATTTTATCGCACCCTTCCAATTGTTATATTTTGGATCATCGGAAAATGCTGAATATATTAATGTAGCAAGAATATATTGGGTATGTGCTGCTTTAAATCCGATTTTAGGCTTATTTCAGTCAGTACATATTGTAAAAAATAATATTCTTTATGTTACTAAAGCACACCTAATTCCTATATTAATGAGCTTAAGCTTCCTTCTGGTTTTTAAAAACTCTGATGGCATAATAATCCTAGCTTACAGCTTGCTAGCTGGAACCATTTTAAATATTTTTTTTCTTGCGCGGTCTTGTATATTCGATATGACCCCTTATCAAATAAAATTAAAAGATTATGCAGTGTTAAAATCTTTTTTTAAAAAAATGAATTTAATTGTATTATCGATTCTTTGTTATATTGTATTTCAATCTAGCGACGTTTATTGGTGTAAGTTCCTACCAACTTCAAGCCTTTCTTACGTTAGCTATATGCAGAGGTTTTTAGTAGCTTTTACAGCGCTAAACATGTCAACACCCATTCAATTATTTCTACCATATTTATCTAATCAGATAAATTCTGGGAAAAAAAATGTTGCCTTAATGAGTATCATCAAAATATTTAGAGTGTCTGTTACGTTAATTATCTTTCAATCTATATTCTTTTATATCTATTCTGAGGAAATCATTTCAGCTCTGCTTCAGCGGGGACTATTTGATGAAGTGGCCACACAAAATGTTGCAAAACTTATAAGTATTTCAATCTTTTCGTCAATTTTTTATGTAGGCTCAACGCTACTTTTAAGGTTTTTGTTAGCTGAATATAAATATAAGATTTCTGCAGCATCTGGCGTATTTATCGCTGTCACATATTTTGTTATGTCGGGATTATTTACTATGCACTTCGGATTAATTGGCATACCAATTGCATATAGTATCTCATGGAGCCTTTATTTTATTAAATTATTAATCCACGTATTCAGAGGTCAGTGGAATTTGATATTTAATACTCACAATTTTGTCTTTCTCAAAAATATTTTATTTAATAGTTCTTTATTTGTTCTAATAGGCTTTATTATGAAAAAAATTTACGGAGAAATTATCGGAACCTCGGGATTTGGTATTATATATTTGATGATTGTATTTTTATTTATGGGCGCTATTTATCTGTTGTTGATAATCAAAATATTTCCACTAGAAGATCTAAAATATTTGTACAAGAAATATTTCCATGGCTAAGCCAAAAAGTCTGAGCTTCTTTTTCTTAAATAAACAATGTAATCTGATTTTTCTTTTATTTGTCGGTTTTTTTCACATTACCCGAGGCTTCAAATTTCTTAGCAATTTTCATACTGAGATATTTACGATAGTTTTATTGTCGGTAATTTTTTTTAACTCCCATTTGTTTAAAATTACAGGCAATATAATTAAAAAAAATTCTTTCCTTTTTTTTTATATTTTTTCATGTTTTCTAACTGCCTTTGCTCTCGCCTTAATTGGGGTTCTAAAATTCGATAGGTACTCTATACAAGCTGCATATTCATTCAGCCTGCCACTTTTTTATATCTATGTACTTTTCGCCAACCTTCAAAATATAAAGAATTATGATTCTTATATTAAATATTTCTCTTATTTCACTTTTTTATTATCTTTATTGAATATAATTTTATTTGTTCAAGTGATTTTTTTTAATTTTTCACCCTTGTTCTCTCTTAATTACGGCTCCTTGCAGCCTAGAATTTATGAACATTATTTAACCGGGGTCTTGGCTGAGCCTGGAAGATATATTTCCTACTTTGGTGAGCCTTCTGATTTTGTTTGGATAATGGCAAGTGGTTTTTTTATTCTATTAAAATTCAGACTCTTTTTGATGGCCTTAATTTCTTTATTTTCTATTCTTATTTCTGGGTCTGGATCAGTATTTATCTTTATATTTGTGTTTGTGATATGGGCATTAATTAGAAAGCAATTTACAGCTCTTATAATTTTTGTATTTTTCTTCGCTTTTTCTTTTTTATTAATATATTTATTTTCTGAACTGACGATCTTAAAAATGCTTGCAAGATTTATAGATCCCACAACTCATGAATTTCATATTGCTAGATTTGATTTCTTAAAAAGTCGTATTATTGATTCAATTTCAAGTGTAAACTACAGGGATCAAGAGCCACTTATAAACAAGCAAGGTAATTTAGATGTGCTTAATTACACAAATAATTTTTTCTACTCAATATCGAGATTAGGATTCTTTTCAGTTTTAATTATTTCGAGTTCCTTTTTGTTATACTGTAAGTCAATTAAGAAATTGATAATTAGTCAAAATTACGAATTTTTATTCAGTTTGATTTGTTTTCTGCTCTTATTATTTGTTCGAGAGGCTTTTAATTTTATTTTAATTTTTTGGTTTATTTTTACCCTTATTAGTCGGAATAATGAGATCTCAAAATAATTATATAGATCGTGTTTTTGTTTTTGCGGCTGAAAAAGATTATTCAGTTTTAGAATATTCACTCCCCTCTATAAAAAAATATATAAAAGCAAAGTCTTACTTTTTAGTTTGTGACAATATTAGTTTTAGTAAATTTTTTGTCAAAAATAATCCCATTTCTGGCTTTAAATTACTAAGTGAGAATGAGATTTTAGGTCGTAGCTTGAGGAAAGTGAACCTAATTACGAATAAGTCTTTAAGAAGTTGGTATAAGCAGCAAATCCTTAAATTAATCCTGATAGACTCTTCTAATCAAGATGAAGTCGTATTAATTTGGGATGGCGATACAATTCCGCTAAAGCCATTAAACTTTTTAAAAAATAATACTCTTGGGTATTACATTTCAAATGAATTTCACCAACCTTATCATAATACAATTAACTACTTACTAGGTTTTCAAAAGCCTCAAAATCATTCTTTTGTAGCTCAATGTTTTGTCGTAAGAGTTTATTGGATAAAGTTGATGATTAAATCAATTGAGTCACGACATAAATGTTCTTATATTGATTCCATAATAAAAATTGCTAATACATCAAAGCTACAAAACTTCAGTGAATATGAATTAATGGCTGCATTTATTCAACGATACTTTTTCTTCGATACTTTTATAATTAATAATAAGTGGTTTAGATATGGCTATTCCATTTGCAGAAGTCCTGCGAATGCCTATAAAATGAAAGAGAATTTTGACTATATTTCTTTCGAGTCGTGGGATTTCTCACTTTTTAGAACTATTATTGTTAGAATAATTTTCGCCCCTTCTTTTTTGCTTTATTACATTAAAAAAAATTGGAAACGATAGTATGAAATTCAATTCACTCTTAAGGCACTTTTTTTCAAATTACTATCCATTTAAATTTCTCTATCAAAAACTAAATAATCAATTTGTAAGGGATGTATTTGTTGCC
>Ga0214921_10010997_pt1 | contig 11082 bp, 9 predicted proteins | sample LL1505_MetaG_FD_177992 | JGI IMG/M metagenome (GOLD analysis project Ga0214921, IMG submission 177992) | Freshwater microbial communities from Lake Lanier, Atlanta, Georgia, United States - LL-1505 | ecosystem: Environmental > Aquatic > Freshwater > Lake | place: USA: Georgia | collected 2015-05-28
TGGCTGCGGCCGTCGTGATCGCGGCCCCGCCGTTGATCCTGGCCTTTTTGATCCAGCGCCGCCTGGTGGGCGGGCTTGTGGCGGGAGCGGTCAAGGGATGAGAGCAGCACGGTTCTTCGGCGAGGGCCGGATCGCGGTGGAGGAGGTGCTCGACCCCGCCCCGGCCGAGGGCGAGGTGAGGGTGCGCATCGCCGCCTGCGCCCTCTGCGGCAGCGACCTGCGGCCGCTGCGCCGCGGTTGGCCCTTCACGCCGGGCCACGAGATTGCCGGCCGGGTGGACCAGCCTGGGCATGCGCGCCACGGGCAGCGCGTTGCCGTCTATATTCCCGTCTTCTGCGGGCGCTGCGAGGCCTGCGCCAGCGGCCGCACGCATCTCTGCCAGAACAGCCGCGAGCTTGTTGGCTGGCAGCGTCACGGCGGCTATGCGGAGGCGGTGGCGGTGCCGGAGCGCTGCCTGCTGCCGCTCCCCGACGACGTGCCGGACCATCTCGCCCCGCTGCTGCTCGACACCATCGGCACCACGGCGCATGGCGTGCGCCTCGCGCGGCGGGTGGTGCAGGGCGGGCGCGCCCTGGTGCTGGGGGCCGGGCCGATCGGCCTCGGCGCCATCATCGTGCTGCGTCGCATGGGCTTCGGGCCGATCTCGGTGGTCGATCCCGCCGCCTACCGGCTTGGCTTCGCCGCGACGCTGGGCGCCGAGCCAGTGAGCGCGGAGGCTGCAGCGCAGGGCCGCTACGCGCTTGTCGTGGAGGCGACGGGCAAGGATGCCGCCCGGCAGGTCGCGCTCGAGGCGGTAGGCGTGGAGGGCGTGATCCTGCAACTCGGCGAGTCCGATGCTTGGAACATCACCGAGACGCGCTCCATCCGGCTGAAGGACTTCTTCCTCCTGCGTTCTTTCTACTTCCCGATCGGCGATTTTGCGGCGAATCTTGAGCTGCTGCGGGCCGACCGTGCCGCCTATGAGAGCCTGGTGGATGACCGCGCGGGCCTCGATGGGCTTGAGGCGCTGTTTGCGGCCTTTGCGCGCGGTGAGCGGCTGAAACCTGTGCTGGTGCCATGACAGGACGCGTCGTCTGCGTCGGCATCGCGGTGTTGGATCAGGTCTGGGAGATGTTTGCGCTGCCGCAGAGACCGGGCAAGTTCCTGTCGCATGATTTCCGGCAGACCGGCGGCGGCATGGCGGCGACGGCGGCAGTGGCGATTTCGGCACTCGGCGGGACTGCGCTCTGGCATGGACGGCTTGGTGCCGATGGACCAGGGGCGACGCTGCTCGCGCTGCTCGGGTGCCGCGGTGTGGAGGTGGTGGATGTGGTGCCCGCCCCGCAGGGACGATCGCCCATCTCAGGCGTGATGGTGGATGCCGAAGGTGAGCGTGTCCTCGCCGTGTTTCCCGGCGCGGGGCTGCCGGACGCGTCTTCGCTGGGGGAGGCCAGGCTTGAGGCCGCGGGTGCGGTCCTGGCCGATCCGCGCTGGCCGGCGGGCGCTGAACGCCTGTTTCGCTTGGCCGGGGCGCGCGGCATCGCACGGGTGCTTGATGCCGATGTCGCCGCCGCCGGCACGATTGCGGAACTCGGCACGCTCACGGATCATCTGGTGTTTTCCCAGCGTGGGCTGGTGGAGTTCAGCGGCATGGAGGAGGCCGAAGCGGGCCTGGCCGCCGCGGCCGCGCGATTGCAGGGCATGCCCGCGCTTGGGCCCGCTGGGTCGCTGGCCGTCACGCTCGGCGCGCGGGGCAGTTTGTGGTGGCGAGAGGGCCGGCCCGTGTCGTTATCCGCGCCGCGCGTCGCTGCCCGCGACACCACGGGGTGCGGCGACGTCTTCCACGGCGCCTATGCGCTGGCCCTCGCCGAGCGGCGCGGGAGCATGGAGGCGGCGCGCTTCGCCACCGCCGCCGCCGCGCTCAAGGCCGAACGAGGTGCCGGGTGGTCCGGCATGCCGGATCGCGGCGCCGTTGAGGCATTGCTGCGCAAGGGTTGGGAATGAGGCCGGCACGGCGTGCCGCCGATCAAGGAGAGAATAATGCCACGAACCAACCTGAAGGCTGAGATTCGCAGCCTCGCACGCGCCTCCGGCGCCTTTGCCATGCTGGCGGTTGACCAGCGCGAGGGCCTGCGCGCGATGATGGCAGAGAAACAGAACGGCCCGGTGACGGACCGGCAGATGTCGGACTTCAAGATGGCGGCGCTGCGGGCGCTGACGCCCTATGCCTCGGCGGCGCTGCTTGACCGCGAGTTCGCATGGGACCGGGCCATCGCGGAAGGTGCGGTCGCGCCGGGCTGCGCGCTGATCGCCGCCGCGGATGTCCTTCTGCCTGGCCCGGGCGAATTGGTGGCGGATTCCCGGATCGATGATGAGGTTGTGCCGGCCAAGGTCATGGCTGAGGGTGCGGCCGCGCTGAAGCTGCTGGTCATCTGGCGCCCGGATGGAAATCCAGAGGCGCGTATCGCCCTGGTGGATGATTTTGTCGCGCGGTGCAGGGCCGCAGGCATGGTCAGCATTGTGGAGCCGGTCTGCCGCAAGCCACGCGACGGCCGCGCATGGGACACTGCCGAGGGTATCCTGCCCGCCGCGCAGGAGTTGGGCGGACGCGGTGCCGATATCTACAAGGCGGAGATGCCGCTCTTCGGTAACGGACCGGAGGCAGTGGTCCGGCGTGCCTGCGCCGAACTGACACGCATTGTGAACGGGCCATGGGTCGTGCTGTCCTCCGGCGTCACGCCCGACGCTTTTCCGCAGGCCGTCGAATGGGCGTGTCGGGAGGGCGCCTCGGGCTTCCTGGCCGGGCGTGCGGTCTGGCGCACGGTGATCGGCCACCCCGACATGGAGGCGGCGCTGCAAAAGGACGCCGTGGTGCGCCTGCGGCGCCTCTGCGATGTCGTGGACAAAACCGTCGGTGGCTGAGGCAGGAACGGGCGGGTGGTGGCATTGGCGCTGATGGCCCGGTGCCCGGGGTTGGTGCTGCGGCCCGCGATCCCTGGTCCCCGCTGCTGCACCGGCGCCAAGTCTCGCAGGCTTGCTGCGAGCGATGCCGCACAGGAAAGGCGAAATCGCATGGGGCGCTTCGACCTCGCCTAGGTGGCACTCGTGACCCGTGATGTCGGGCATCGTTGCGCTGTCTGGCCCGGCCCAGCCTGGATGCCCCGCCTCTTGGTCGATCGAATCGCGGCGCTGTTCCGGGAGGTGATGCAGGCCCCCCTGGACGCGGACGCGGCTGGCCGCGCTGGAGGCGGAGCCGCTGATGCCCACGTGTCAGGCCGTCACAAGGATTAAGCATTGCGTCCTCCAGCACTTGTCGCTGCTTCGAGGGTTTCCAAGCGGGCTGTCAGAGCGACGATGAATTCCGGCTGCTGCTGGATCGCTCGGATCGGGTGAAGCACCGCCTCATCGGGCTTGATGTTACAGGTGGCGGGGGGGCATGGTGTCGGGTCGTGCTTGGGATGGTGCAGTGCCATCTCTGTCATTTGCCGTCGCACGCGCTGGGCAACCACGCCTATCTGCACCCAAAGCCGGTCGGGCGCGCGGCGCGCGTGAGCCAGCCCCTCTTCGGTCCGTATAGATTGTATCACATCCGCGGCCGCGATGGCGGAGAGGGCATCCACCGGCTAGACTTTGACCGCGTTTTAGCCACAAATTCTTCACGATTGCCAAGGGACACCCAGGATGACCTCACCCGCCAAGTCGTTCAGCCGCCGCACCGCCGCTGCCGGCGCCGCTTCCGCCGCGATGATGCTGGGCGCCGGGCCGGCCGCGCTGGCCCAGCCCGCGGGCGCGGTGAATTTCATCGGCTGGTCCGCCGCCGTGGACCAGGTGCGCGCACAGATCTCCGCCTTCCAGGCCGCCACCGGCATTGCGGTGAATTACGAGAATTTCCCCTGGGCGCAGTACCGCACCGCGCTGGTCACCCGGCTGGTGGCCAATGCGCCCATCGACTGCTCCTGGATTTCCGATGCCTGGCTGCCGGAATTCGCCGAGGCCGGCTGGCTGGCCGATATTTCCGACGTGTCGGCACTGACCCGCTACAATGCCGAAACCACCGCCTATTGCACCCAATCCATGGTCTATAACGCCAAGCAATACGGGCTGGCCTATTACGGCGACCACATGTCCTTCATGGTCAATACCGACATGCTGGCCCGCGCCGGCATCACCACCCCGCCCACCACTTGGGAGGAGGTGGTCGAACAATCCCTGCGCATGAAGCAGCAGGGCGTGGCCGAATTCCCGCTGCTGCTCTCCCTGGCCGCGGATACTTGGCTGATCGAGTTTGTTTCGGCGCTGAATTTCTCCTTCGGTGGGCGTTTCGTCGATGATGCCGGCAATGCAGTGATGGCCGATGCCAATCGGGGCGCAGTGCGCGCGGCGCGCTTCCTGCGCGAGGCGATCCACACCCACCGCATCCTCTCCCCCGGCGCGGTGGAGACCGGCGAGATTAACGGCCTGCGCGCCTTCGGGAGCGGCGCCCATGCCTTCGCCATCGTGCCAACCTATCGCATCCGCGCGCTGAACGACCCGGCGCAATCCAGCGCGGCCGGCAAGATCCGCCTGGCCCTCATGCCAAAGGGCGGCCCCTCGGGCACGCATGAGACCTGCGGCTGGATCCGCTTCTGGGGCATGACCCCCGGCGCCAAGGCTGACCGGGCCAGGCGGGAGCGCACGCTGCGCTTCATCGAGTTCTTCGGCGGGCGCGACACGGCCGGCAATTACTCCATGCAAAAGCTGCTGCTGACTGATATGGGCCTGCCCTCCTGCGCCGTGCCGCTGGCACAGGACCCTGAGGTGGTGCAGTTCTGGCAGCGCTGGGCCGGTGGCGGTGCGGTGGTGGCGGAGCAATCCGGCCTCGCCCGCAAGAAGGACGTGATCTCGCCCTGGTTCGGCGAATGGGTCGAGACCTCGAACCAGGCCTGGCAGAATATCTGCCTCGGCCGCGCCGAGCCGGAGGCGGCGATGCGCGCGGCGGGGGCGAAATGGACGGAGCTGAAGCGGGCGTTCCGCTGAGGTGACCCGCTTCGGCTATGATGAGCGCAGCGCCGCCCTGCTGGTCTTTCCGGTGCTGGCGGTGCTGCTGGTCGTGGCGGCCTTCCCCATCATCTATTCCTTCTGGGTCAGCCTGCATGACATTGTGCTGACCCGGCCGCTGCGCCGGCCCTTTGTCGGCTTCGACAATTACTTTCGAATATTCGATGATGCGCGGTTCTGGACGGCAGTTGCGCGAACAACCGTCTATACCCTGGTCTGCGTGGTGGCGACGACCTTCCTGGCCGTGCTGGTGGCCCTGCTGTTGAACGAGGTATTTCCCGGCCAGCGCCTGCTCTCGGCCCTGCTGCTGGTGCCCTGGGCCACGCCTTCGGTCGTCAATGGGCTGATGTGGAAATGGATTTATGACCCAACCTATGGCCTGCTGAACGGGCTTTTGGTGCAGGTGGGCCTGCTGGAGCGCTATCGCGTCTGGCTGGGTGACCCTGACATCACCCTGCTGCTGATCGCCAATGCGGCGATCTGGAAACAGATGCCGCTGGCCGCCCTGCTGATGATCGTGACCATGAAGGCGATCCCTGAGGACCTCTATCGCGCAGCACGGGTGGATGGCGCCAATATCTGGCAGCGTTTTGTCCATGTGACCCTACCCGCGCTGCGGCCGGGGCTAATGCTGGTGCTGGTCTATGAGACGATGATCTCGATCCGCCATTTTGACCTCTTCCTGATCATGACCCAGGGCGGCCCGGGCGATGCCTCCTTCACCCTCTCCTGGCTGATCTATGTTGAGACATTCCGCTCGCTGCGCTTCGGCACCGGGGCGGCCATGTCCTATGTGCTGGCCATCACCACCTTTGCGCTGAGCTGGGCCGTCATTCGCTTTCTGGGCAAACGGATATGAAAAAGCCGCTGGCACCGCGAGTGACCCGCGCCATCCTGCTCACGCTATTCTCCGCAATTTTCGTGCTCTATGTCGCCGGGCCGGTGGCCTGGCTGGTCTCCTCCTCCCTGCAGAGCGAGGCGGAAATCACCCGGGTGCCGCCGAATTGGCTGCCGCAAAACCCCAGTATCGCCAATTTCGAGGCGATTTTTTCCGCGGCCGACCGGGTGGTGACCTATGAGAACCGCCGGCAGGGTGAGGCGCTGACCAGCACCTTCCTGCCCTCGGGTGCGGCCAATCTCTTGCCGGCGATGCGCAATTCGCTGGTGATCGGTCTCTGGGTGGCGGCGCTGAACCTGCTGCTGAGCGTGACCGCCGCCTATGCCATTGCGGTGATCGATTTCCGCGGGCGCCGGGCCACGCTCTACACCGTGCTGGCCACCCGCGTGGTGCCCGATATCGCCCTGGTGGTGCCGCTGTTTCTGGTCATCCGCAATCTGGGGCTCATCAATTCGCTCGGCGCGCTGGTGGTGACCTATCTGGCCATCACCGTGCCCTTCACCATCTTCATCCTGATTTCCTATTTCGAGGGAATCCCGCGGGACCTCTACCGCGCCGCGCGGATTGATGGCTGCGGCCATGGGCGGGCCTTATGGCATGTCTATCTGCCGCTTTCGCTGCCCGCGCTGGTGGCCTCTCTCACCTTCGCCTTCCTGACCTCATGGAATGAATTCGTCTTCGCCCTCGTGCTCACCCAGAACGTGGCGGCGCAGACGCTGCCCATCATCATTTCAGGCTTCATCATGGACTTCACCACCAGCTTCTCCTTCGTCAATGCCGCAGGCGTGATCGCGATCATCCCGCCCGTGCTCATGGCAGTGGTGTTCCAGCGCTATATCGTCTCCGGCCTGACCGCCGGCGCGGTGAAGGGCTGAGCCATGGCACGGATCACCTGTGCCGCACTGACCAAGAGCTATGGAGCCGTCCTGGCGGTTGATGCGCTCGACCTCAGCATCGGCCATGGCGAGTTTATGGTGCTGCTCGGCCCCTCGGGCTGCGGCAAGACCACCACGCTGAACATGATTGCGGGGCTCGAGGAAATTTCAGCCGGCCGTCTGCTCTTCGACGAGACCGAGGTGACCTGGACGCCGCCGCATAAGCGCGAGGTGGCGATGGTCTTCCAATCCTATGCTCTCTACCCCAACAAGACGGTGCGCGAGAATATCGCCTTCCCACTGCGGTTGCGCGGCCAATCAGCGTCGGAGATTGAGCGCGCGGTGGGTGCTGCCGCCGAACAGTTGGAGATCACCCATCTGCTGGGCCGCCGGCCGAACGAGCTTTCCGGCGGGCAGCGGCAGCGCGTGGCGCTGGGCCGGGCCATCGTGCGCAAGCCTTCGGTCTTCCTGATGGATGAGCCGCTCTCCAACCTCGATGCCACGCTGCGGCTTTCCATGCGCGGCCTGATCAAGCGGCTGCATCAGGAGCTCAAAGCCACCTTTGTCTATGTCACCCATGACCAGGCCGAGGCGATGACCCTCGCGGACCGGATCGCGGTGATGAAGGGCGGGCTGATCCAACAGCTCGATACGCCCGAGGGGATTTATGAGCGCCCGGGCAATATTTTTGTGGCGGGGTTCCTCGGCAGCCCACCAATCAATCTGGTCGAGGGTGTGATCGCGGACGGCGCCTTTATCCGGGGCGATTTCCGCCTACCCCTCAGCAAGCCACCAGAGGAGGGGCGCGCGGTGGTGCTCGGCCTGCGGCCTGAGGACGTCTCGGCCGGGGGGGATGTTGCGGCGCGGGTAGAATTGGTCTCGCCGCTGGGTTCAGAAACCCATCTGGATGTCTTGGCTGAGGGCGGCGTCGCGCTCACCCTGCGGGTGCCGAAGGAATGGCGCGCCGCGCCGGGCGACAGGCTCAGCTTCGGCATCGACCCGGCGCGGCTGCACATCTTCGACAAGGCGAGCGAGACGCGACTGTGACAGCCCTGGGCCAGCGGCTGCGCCGGCGCGAGGATGCCCGGCTGCTGACCGGCGAGGGCTGCTTTCTCGACGATATCCCCAGCCCCCCCGGTTGCCTGCATGCCGTCTTCATCCGCAGCCCGCATGCCCATGCGCGCATTCTGGGCATTGATACAGCCGCCGCCCTGGCCCTGCCCGGCGTGGTGGCAGTGCTGACCGGCGAGGCGCTGGCCCGGCTCGTGGCCCCGCTGCGCATGGCGCCGCCCATCGAGGGGCTGCGGCCGATGGAAATGCCGGTGCTGCCCTCTGAGACCGCGCGTTTTGTGGGGGATCCGGTGGCCATGGTGTTGGCTGAGGATCCCTCCCTCGCCGCCGATGCCGCCGAATTGGTGGAGGTATCCTGGCAGCCCCTGGCCGTGGTTGCCAGCATGGCGGATGCGGCGGCGCCCGGCGCGGCGCTGGTGGACCCTGCCTTACCGTCCAACCGCGTCTCGCACCAGGCTTTTGCCTCGCCGGGGCTGGATGCGGCCTTTGCCGGGGCGGCGAGCATTGTCACCTCCCGTTTCGCGCAACACCGGCAGACCCATGCGCCGATCGAGCCGCGCGGTGTGCTGGCACAGTGGAACCCCGGCCGTCAGCATTTGACCATGCGCGTGGGCACCCAGGCGCCGCATCCTTATCGCTCGGCGCTGGCAGGCAGGCTGGGGCTTTCGGAAGCGCAAGTGACGGTGGAGAGCCCCGAGATGGGCGGTGGCTTTGGCCAAAAAATCATCCCGCTGCGCGAGGATTTTTGCGTCGCCGCCGCGGCCCGCCTGCTGCGTCGCCCGGTGCGCTGGCGCGAAAGCCGGGGCGAGAATCTGATGGCCGCGCTGCATGCGCGCGAAGAGACGATCACCACCGAAGCCGCGATTGATGAGCAGGGCCGCATCCTGGCTCTGCGCGCCCGGATGGAGGCCGATTTCGGCGCATGGTCCTTCTTCCCGGCCAATTACATGGCCCGCGTGGTGGCACTGATTCTGCCCGGCCCCTATCGGATTCGCGATTACGGCTATGACGTCACCGTCTGGCTGACCAATAAATGCCCGAGCGGGCCGATGCGCGCGCCCATGGCCATCACCGCCTGGGTGATGGAGGGCACGATGGACGCCATCGCCCGGCAATGCAGGCTCGACCCGCTGGAGCTGCGGCGGCGCAATAGCCTAGGCCCGCAGGACCTGCCGTGGATCACGGCCACCGGCGAGCATTATACCGCGCTCTCCCCACGGGCGACACTGGATGCCGCGGCGGCAGCGCTGGGCTACGAAAACTGGCGCGCGCAACCGCCCCGCCCTGGCATGCTGCGCGGCATCGGCCTGTGCAGCGTGGTGGAAAGCACGACCTATGGCAGCGCCTTCTACAAGGCGGCCGGCATTGCCGGTTCGGGGCATGAGGTGGCGAGCCTGCGCATTGAGCCCTCCGGCGCCATCATCGCAGCTTGTGGGCTGATGGGCTCCGGCCAGGGCTATGAAACCACGCTGGCCCAGGCGGTGGCCTCAGGACTGGGCGTGGAGGCCGGGCAGGTGACCATGCAACTGGGCCACACCGATATCGCCCCCTATGGTATGGGCAGCCGGGGTAGCCGCGGTGCTGCGGCGGGCGGTGGGGTGTTGCGCCTGGCCGGGCTGGCCTTGCGCCTGAAGCTGCTGGAACTGGCCGCCCATCTGCTCAACCTCAATAGCGCCGACGGGTTGGAGATGCGCGCGGGCCAAGTGATCCGCCGGGTGGCGGAGGGCGAACTGGAAACCGGGCTCAGCCTGGCCGCCCTGGCGCGCATCGCGCATCTGGACCCGCTGCGCCTGCCGCCGGGCATGGCGCCCGGGCTGCATCATATCGAGGCCTTCGATCCGCCGGCCATGACCTATTCCAATTCAACCCATGCCTGCGTTGTGGAAATCGACCCGGAGACGGGCGCGCTCACCATTCTGCGCCACGTCATTGCCGAGGATGCCGGCACCCTGATCAACCCAATGATCGTGGAGGGCCAAACCCATGGCGCCACCGCCATGGGCCTGTCCGGCGCCATCATGGAACACGCAGCCTATGGCCCGGATGGCCAAATGCTGGCGGGCAGCTTCATGGATTACGCGATGGCCCGGGCCGGCGATCTGCCCTGCTTCGAAGTCAGCCATCACACCACACCAGCCATCGGCATCCCCGCCGGGATCAAGGGCATGGCGGAGGGCGGCACGATGGGCGGCATCGGCGCCGTGATGAATGCGGTGAATGACGCCCTGGCAGGGGTGGGCGTCTATTTGCCCGCGCAACCAGCGACGCCAGACCGGATCTGGGCAGCACTACAACACAGGACAACCTCATGAAGCCTCGCATTGGTTTTATCGGCCTTGGCATCATGGGCGCACCCATGGCGGGGCATCTGCTGGCGGCGGGATATCCCCTCACCATCGCCAATCGCAGCCGTGGCGCCGCAGTGGCCGCGCTGGTGGCCGGCGGGGCCGCCTGGGCAGAGAGCCCGGCATCGCTGGCGGCGCAGAGCGATATCATCATCACCATCCTGGGCTTTCCGGCCGATGTGGAGGCGGTGTGGCGCGGCGGAGATGGGCTGATCGCCAATGCCAAGCCTGGCACGCTGTTGATCGACATGACCACCTCCTCCCCAGGTTTGGCCCAGCTTTTGGCGCGGGAGGCGGCGGCGCATGGGCTCGGGGCCTTGGATGCCCCAGTCTCCGGTGGCGAGGCCGGGGCCCGCAATGCGGGGCTGTCGATCATGCTGGGCGGCGATGCGGCGGATCTCGCCCGTGCCCTGTCAGTGTTCGAGACACTGGGCAAGAATATCCGCCACATGGGCGGCCCGGGCGCCGGCCAGCACACCAAGATGGCCAATCAGATTGCCATCGCCTCCACCCTCCTGGGTGTGGCCGAAAGCATCGCCTATGCCCGCGCGGCCGGGTTGCAGGGTGGCGCGGTGCTGGAGGCGCTGGGGCCAGGGGCCGCGGGGTCCTTCCAGCTGGCCATGCTGGGGCCGAAGATGATCGCGCAGGATTTCGCCCCGGGCTTCATGTTGAAGCATTTCATCAAGGATCTGGGCATCGCGCTGGCCGAGGCTGAGGGCATGGGCATGGCCCTGCCCGGCTTGGCGCAGGCCCGGCGCCTGGCCGAGATGGCGGCCGCCACCACCGGCGATGATGCCGGGACCCAGGCCATTATCGCTGCCCTGGCCGTCCCTTAAATCATCATCCGTGCGACCGGCCCGCCCATCCTCTCTCACCG
>Ga0214921_10010998_pt1 | contig 11082 bp, 10 predicted proteins | sample LL1505_MetaG_FD_177992 | JGI IMG/M metagenome (GOLD analysis project Ga0214921, IMG submission 177992) | Freshwater microbial communities from Lake Lanier, Atlanta, Georgia, United States - LL-1505 | ecosystem: Environmental > Aquatic > Freshwater > Lake | place: USA: Georgia | collected...
ACTGGGAGCTTTGGAGTATTGCTAGTGGTGGCATGAAGCCACTCAATGTACTTAAAACAGCAACTATATTGGGTGCAGAAGCACTTGGATTAGATAAAGATTTAGGAAGTATTGAATCAGGCAAACTTGCAGATATGGTAATTATGAATGATAATCCATTAAGCAATATCAGAAATACAAACAGTATCAAATACGTACTTAAAAATGGTCGTTTGTATGATGGTAATACGCTAGATGAAATTTATCCAACTGTGAAAAAATTAGACATTAGTTCTTGGACTAAAGCGGCACCGGTTGTGAATACACCAGTGAAGCAATAGTTTAGTACTTATTCAAATAAAAAAGCGGCATCCAATTTGGTGCCGCTTTTTTTATGTTGTAAAAGACAAATTAATATTTCGGATGTATGCCCGTATAATTATGAGGGGTTATCTTTTTTAATTCAGCTTTAATAACTGCACTTACTTTTAATTTACCAATAAATGCATGGATCGATTTTTTATCGATACTATTATTGCCTCTTGTTAAATCTTTTAATGCCTCGTAAGGATTAGGGTAGTTTTCCCTACGTAAAATAGTTTGAATCGCTTCAGCAACAACTGCCCAGTTGTTTTCTAAATCTGATGTTAATTTAGCCTCGTTGAGAACGAGTTTGCCAAGGCCTTTTTCTATAGATTTAATAGCAATAGTCATATGGGCAACAGGTGTTCCAATGTTACGAAGCACAGTAGAGTCTGTTAAATCTCTTTGGAGTCTACTAACCGGTAATTTAGCTGAAAGATGCTCTAATAGGGCATTGGCCATTCCTAAATTACCTTCTGCATTTTCAAAATCGATGGGGTTTACTTTATGTGGCATGGCACTTGAACCCACTTCACCTTTTTTGGTTTTTTGCTTAAAATAATCCATTGAAATGTATGTCCAAATATCACGAGACATATCTATCAAAATATTATTGATACGTTTTAGGTTATCAAAATGAGCAGCAAAATAATCGTAATGCTCAATTTGTGTGGTAAACTGCATTCGCTGAAGTCCAAGTCTATCTTCTACAAATTCGTTACCTAATTCTACCCAGTTTCTTTTAGGAAAAGCAATGTGATGGGCATTAAAATTACCGGTAGCGCCACCAAATTTTGCAGCATAAGGGATGTTCAAAAAGAGTGCAATTTGATTGTGCAAACGCTCAACAAACACCATAAACTCTTTACCTAATTTAGTTGGAGAAGCAGGCTGTCCGTGTGTTCTAGCTAATAGTGGAATGTTTTTCCAGCTAACAGCCAAGGCTTGAATATGCTGCATTAAATTAATAAGGGCAGGCAAATAATCAAATTCCATACTATTTTTCCAGCTTAATGGAATAGCGGTATTATTTATATCTTGAGAAGTTAAGCCAAAATGAATCCACTCTTTTAATTCACTACAACTCGCTTTATCGAGTTGAATTTTTAAAAAATATTCTACCGCCTTAACATCATGGTTGGTAGTGGCTTCAATTTCCTTAATCGTTTTTGCATCCGCTTCACTAAAATTTTCTTTTAGCTCTTGTAAAAAGGCTTTTGCTTTTGCAGGAAGTTTAAAAAACTTCTTATCTGCTAAAAAAATAAAGTAGTCGATTTCAACAATGACCCTGTACTTAATCAGCGCAAATTCAGAAAAATATTCGTCTAATTGTTGTACTTGCGTTCTGTAACGGCCATCAATAGGCGAAATAGCGGTTAATTGACTTAATTCCATAATTTGATATCGATTAATGGGTAATTATTGTTTCTTTGCATGCAAATCTACTTCAATTGAGCAAAAAAATACGTGTTGGAGCTGTAAGTTATTTAAATACAAAGCCATTACTCTATGGTTTACAGCATCATGCCGTATATGAAAGCATTGAATTAATAGAAGATTATCCATCCAATTTGGCCAAAGCTTTACAAGATAATACCATCGATATTGGCCTAGTGCCTGTGGCGGTAATACCTGGTTTAGCGGTGGCAAATTTGATATCAGATTATTGCATTGGTGCTACTGGGCCTGTTGCCTCGGTGTGTATTTTTAGCAAAGTACCTATGAATCAAATAACAACCCTGTATCTAGATTATCAAAGTAAAACCTCGGTTAATTTGGCCCGAATATTATTAAAAAACTATTGGAAAAAAGAGGTACTGCTACTGGAAGCGCCTGAAAATTTTATAGATTTAATTGATCATACCACTGCAGCAGTCATTATAGGGGATAGGGCACTTGAACAATACAATAGTTACGAATATCAATATGATTTAGCAGAAGTTTGGATTGACTATGCTGGAAAACCATTTGTATTTGCCACTTGGATATCTAATAAACCAATTGATACAGGTTTTATTACTTCATTTAATGAAGCCAACAAATATGGAGTTGATCATATAGACGAAGTCATAAAAACAATTGATCCGTCAAATATTGACTATGATTTACACACTTATTTTACAACAAATATCAGCTACAATTTAGATGCTTCTAAAAAAGTGGGGATGGCCCAGTTTTTATCTTTGCTGTAACTATTACTTATAGTTTTTTGTGATCCTATTTTTTATAAATTTCCAGATGTATTGAAAAGACACCCTGTTTTCGGTATAAATCACTTCTTTATGATGAATGAGTGTTTTTAAGTTGTTGAGGTACCAATCTTTGTGTTTGTCAACAATATAATCAATAAGAGCAGCTCTGTTAGGTAGGGTATCGTTTGCGAGGGTAGATTTATCTGTTTGTCTATAAAATAACAAGTGCTCTGGTATAACATGTACGTTCCAATTTTTTTTGGCAATTCGAATATAAAATTCCCAATCTTCATAACCCATTTTCATGGCTTCATCGTAACCACCAACTTCATCCCAAACGCTTTTTTTAACCATCGCACAAGCAGGACATTGATTGGAAAATAAAAAGTTAGCTGCAGATCCACCTCTTGGCTTGGAACTTCCTGTTTTATTTCCAAAAAACCTGATATAACTCGTTACTACAGCGGTTTGTGGCGCTTGTTCAAATACTGCTAGTGCTTTAGCAAAAAAAGTATTGTCAAAATAATCATCCGCATCTAACGCAGCAATATAAATGCCCTTAGCATGTGTAGCGCCCGTATTTCTAGCCGCAGACATACGTGCATTGGTCTGATGAATAACCTGTATTTGCGGGTCGTTAGATAAAGTATTTAAATAAGTAATAGTAGCTTCTTCAGTGGATCCATCATTTACTACAATGATTTCAAAATTCAAGTAGGTTTGTTGCTTTAATTTAGCAATTGTTTCCGGTAAATATTTACCATCATTATAACAAGGAATAACAACACTGATGTGCGGATTTGTCATGTTTGATTTATTTACCTGTAACAAAATATATTGAGTTGAACATCGTAGATACTACCTGTTTGTTTTTGATAAAAAGGCATATCTAAATTGTCGGCAGCCATTTTAATGTAGCATTTAAAACCAGCTTCCGAAACAATGCGTAATATGGTTTCTAGTTTATAGGTTTCTGATGCTAATCCATGGTACTCGATAAACAAATGTTGCACTCTGTTTAGTTCTTGTGCAATATCTTGAATTACTGGATATTCTGCTCCCTCAATATCAATTTTTAATAGATCAATAGCTGAATACTCCGATAATATAGAAGCTAATTTAACCGTAGGAACTTTTGATTGACTGTTTCCAGAAACATCAATGCTACTTGCTTCAGAACCCATGTTATTAAAAGAAATGGTTCCATTTTCTGTCCATACAGCTGCTTTATGTAGTATAAAATTAGTGATGCCGTTTTGCAGCATATTTTTTTGATATACTTCAGCTAAACTCTGGTCTGGTTCAAAAGCAATTAGGGTAGCATTTGGGTAGATGGTTTTAAAATATAAACTGCTTATACCAATATTAGCCCCACAATCAATAATGACTGGATTTGTATGCGTAGTATCAAAACGGTATATTTCACATACAAATATTTCATTATACGTTTTTAACAATTCATAGGGCCTTTTATACAATACTGAAATAGGACCAATGGTTCTTAATTTAAGCGTCGTATCATTTTCGTGCTTGATAATTTTACTTGTGAACCATGGGATAGGGGCAAACCTAGTTGCACCAGTTTGCCAATTGAGTTTTTTTCTAATGCCTTGCAGTATATTTGTAATCAAGCCCATAATTACGTTCCATTAATGAATCAACCACTTGTATCTATATGTATTCCCGCTTATAAAAAGCCAGAATATGTTGTTCGTTGCATTGAATCGGTGCTCAAACAAACCTACAAGCAGGTTGAAATTGTCATTTCTGATGATTCTCCCAACCAAGATATAAAATTAGCAATAGAATCTTACAATTCTAGCATCTCCATTAAATATTATCACAACCATCCAGCCTTAAAAAGCCCCATTAATTGGAACAATGCGCTCAATAAAGCAAGTGGTGGTTTTTATATGCTCATGCACCAAGATGATTGGTTTGAAGCAGAAAATGCAATTGAAACCTATGTTCAAACATTTGAAACAAACCCACAAGTAGATTTTGTTTTTTGTAGAAATACGGCCATTCAACCAGATGGTCAGGTTTTGAAGTTACAAGCAATACCTTCTTTACTAATGGATATGCAAAAGCATCCCAATCATTTAGTAAGAGCAAATGTTATTGGCCCACCAAGTAACACCATGTTACGCAGCAATGTTACTGTTAGGTATGACGAGGCGTATATATGGCTTGTTGATGTTGATTATTATGTTCAGTTATTAGAAGCTGGACATGCATACAAATACCTCGATGCGCATTTAGTAAGCATTGGACTCCACGAAGATCAAACTACTGTTTTTTGTAGGAATAACGAGGATGTTATTATTAAAGAAAATATCTGGTTTGCCACAAAAATTGGCAACAAAGCATTTAAAGATATTTTAATGTACGATTATTATTGGCGCCTGCTCCGTAATTATAAAATACGATCTATAAACGATATGACCATTACTGGCGTAGATCAAGATACTATTTTGCCAGTGATACTTCATATGTTAGGATTGCAAAAAAACATTCCACTATCTATATTAAAAATGGGTGTAGTATCTAAGACCCTAATGTTTTTTAATTATTTGTTCAAACCCAATCATTAAAAAACAATGCTTTCTGTTGTAATTGTAAATTATCATTCTACGCTTTGGATAACTAAGCTATTTGCTTCTGTTGAGCAGTTGTATACTTCAGAAAATATAGAATGGATGGTAGTGAACAATGCAGCTAACCCGGGCGATCAACAAACTTTACAGCAGCAATTTCCGTTTATCAATTGGCTCGAAATGGGCTACAACGCTGGCTTTGCAAGGGCTTGCAATAAAGGTATTGCTGCGTCTAAAGGAGACGCTGTTTTACTTTTAAATCCTGATACTTATTTTACAGACAATAGTTTAGTTACTTGTTACAACAATTTAAAAGCGAGTAAAGCTGTTGCATGTGGTGTTCAACTATATACCCCTGAAGGCCTCCCTCAATATAGTGCTTCACATTTTATGCGTGGAGGCTTAAACTATTTATTAAAAATACCTATTTGGGGATCCATCTTAAAAAAATTAGCCAATACTGCACAGGTTGCTAAACCTAGTTTAGATAAAGCATCTGGCACACAACAGGTGGGTTGGATTTCTGGCGCATTTTTAATGGCTAAAAAAGATGCTATTGATAAAGCCGGCATGTTAGATGAATCGTTTTTTTTATATGGAGAAGAAGTAGAGTGGTGCTATCGACTTGGTAAAATTGGAGCTCTCGAATTATATGGCAATTTAAGCGTTGTTCATTTAGAAGGCGTAAATATTTCAAATGCAAGTGGGAGTATAGTCAATGATTACAACCATGTCTTTGATCAAAAAGGCTTGCAACTAATGGTGTCCAATCATTTGTTGGTGCGCAAAGTTTTTGGATTTGGCTGGTGTTTATTTCATTATTTCAATTACATATGGGGGGCGTTCATATGCCTTATTGCTAGTCCAATGAACCAGAAAAAAAATGCATTAAGGTTTATGGGTAATTGTTTGCAGTTAACAATTTGGATGCCTGCGATTCTTTTGAATGTAAAAAAGTTGTACAAAATTTTATAGCTTTTATAGTCCAATTAATCCTTTTAAAGTATCAATTCTAAATTTGACAATAGGCCAAAACTGTTGTGGTTTACCCTTGCATGTATATCCGATGCCTAATACGATAGCAGCACCTAATTTGATTAAATATTCAATAATCTTTTTAACATAACTAATCGTGCCAATGGCCAGTGTTCTGGTTTTTTCGCCACGGCCCATACCGCTTGCTACATTGTATAAATACGTAGAAGTAAGCCTTTGGGTTTCTACAATATGATGCACAACAATAGATGGATCATAATAAATCGTATACCCAAGTTCCAAAATACTATAAAATAGCGCTTTGCCTTCTCCACCAATTCTTACCGTTCCAACTACTCCCGGAAGGGCTTCATTAAAACCACCCACTTTATCATAAATATCTTTTCGAACAATCATATTTGATTCGAGCGGGTACTTGCCATTTTTAAATGCTGTATAGGTTTCGCTATAATGGAAATGACCCACCATCGATGATACATAATAACTCATCCAGCTAGGTTCTGCTGGTATATATTTTGGAATAATTCGGCCTCCAAAGCCAACACGGTCTGGGTAGGTGTTAATATGCTTTAAAATATTTTGTACAAAATCAGGAAAAGCTACAGCGTCATCATCCATAAAACAAAGCCACTGACCTGTAGCTAGGTTAGCCCCTGTATTTCTTGCATAAGAAGCACCTTGCTTTGTTTCTGAAGTAATAATAAAGTTTCCAAGTGGGTGCGTGTTTCTCCAATCATTTGCTATTTGCAAACTGTTATCGGTAGAGTTATTGTCTACAAAAATTACTTCAAAATCTTGCAAACTAGCAGCACCCTCATATAAACTGGAGAGTGCTCCAGTTATATAACTTGCTCTATTATAACTACAAATAACAATCGAAAGCATTATACTTTATTTGATCTTGACCTTACATATATTACCACAGATCCGATAGCCAATAACCATACAAGGCCAACAGCTACAAGTCCTAATTTATTTGCCAAAATAACTTCGGTAGGTTCAAACTTAAATATAATGGTATGTTTGCCAGCAGGCACTTCGATGGTTCTTAAAACATAATTACATTTATAAATAGGCGTTTCTTTATCGTCAATAAAAGCTTTCCAACCATAGTTGTAATAGACTTCACTAAATACAGCTAACTGTTTGGAGCTCGAAGTACTAGTATATTCCATTTGGTCATTTTGTTGACGTACAAGTTGAATACTAGCCAAACTATCTTTAGCATATACAGTATCTAATTTCCAGTCTTGTTTTTCAACAACCGCTTGAGTGGATGGATCAAAACTAGTGATTGCCTTCATTACGGCAGCTGCATTTGGCTGAATAGAAACATTGTGAACAAACCATGCATTGCCCAGCGCCTTGGAATTGGCAATGGTATCTTTTGAAAGATCCCCCTGAATAAAATACTTGGTATTTAACATATTGGCAGTAGGCATACAATTAGGAAAATTATACCACTGGTTTTCAATTAAGTCCTGATAAATACTAAGCTTAGCTGGATGGTAACCTCCAACACTATGGTGAAAATAAGAGTTTAAAGCACCTGCATTAAATGCTGCATTGATACCTCCACGTAAATCTAGTACACGGTAATAGCTGGTGTCTTTTAAGATAGCAGCATCCGTAGCTGTTGGATTAAAATTAGCTTCGGCTTCTACAGCATCTGAAAAATTTGATTCATTAAAATACTGTAAATCCACTTTAAATAAATCAAAAAGTGCAACAACACCAATCGCTACAACAAAAATTATTTTTGAGATAAACTTTTTATAATATAAAAATATGGCTACAAACAATACAGCTGCTAGTCCAAGTGATTTAAATAAATCTGCCGAAAACATAGCTTGTCTGTCGGCAGCTAAACCATCCACCAAACTTGCTACCGGTGCCTCAAAAGCAGCGCGTTGACTGGCATCTGGAATTTGTTGTACCTGCTTTATTAAATCAGCTTCTGTGCTGCTTTTAAAGTTTTGTGTGGCATAAAAATAAAATGCAAGTAAAAATAATCCGGCAGTGATAAAGAGTGCTGGTTTTATTTTTTGCATAAATGACTGCTTGTTTTCTGCAAAATTATTTAGTATTTCTTGTGCACTTAAAATGCCCATCATACCTAATAATAAGGTTGGAATCACCATAATCATACTAGGTGCTCTAAACTTATTGTAAAAAGGTAAATGGTCTAACATAAACACGTTAAAACTTTCGAAGTATAATCCATAAGAAAGTAATAGTGAAAGCAGTATGGCTCCACCCATCCAAAAACGGTGTTTAATATTTTTAAATCCAAAGCCTATGAGTGCTAATAAACCAAACAAGAATCCAATGTATGGAGGGCCAGCAGTATAACCAATACCACCCCAGTAAAAACGAATATAACCTTGTAATTGCTGTGCAACTTGTTGCGGCATAGATTGTAGTGCTTCTATGGCTTTAGAACCTGCAGGATCAATATTGTTAGGGTCGCTGCCGCCACCATAAATATTTGGGAATAATAATACAAGCGGTTCTGGCTTAAGCATACTGTAATCAAGCGCATAAGCTTTGCTCAATCCCTCTGTTGCTTTGGTGCCATCTGCTTTTGCAAGAACAGAGCCACCTCTAATAGATGCTTTTCCGTAATTATAGGTACTAAAAAGCATTGGTGCATTGCTTAAAATCCCAAGCAGTATAACAATGGCAGCACCTGCAAAACATTGCACTATAGATTTGTAAGATTTTGCTTTAATCCAACCTATTAAATAATACACCGAAATAAAACCTGCAATAATAAAAGTATAATATGCAATTTGTAAGTGGTTGCAACCAAATAATTCGGTACTAGCAATTGCTAATAGTATTAAGCCTACAATAAATTTACGTTCATACACGAGCAGTAAAGAACCAATAAAAAATGGCATATAAGCAATGGCGTGTAATTTGGTGATGTGACCAACAATGGCAATGATAGGGTTGTAGGTTGCAAATCCATAACCTAATGCCCCAACGATGCCAATTAAATAATGAACCCCTAATACCTGAGATAAAAAGTAAAAAGCTAAACAAGCCAAAAAGAAGTATCCCATGGGTTCAGGCAAGCCCATTTGAAATACGGCGTCTAATTTACCAAGTGAAAATGCAAATGGAATAATACCTGTTATTTGATAAGCAGGCATACCTGAAAACATACCATTTGTCCAATAGGGCAATGATCCCGTTGCTTCCTTACTTTTAAGCGCATCCTGTGCCATCCCTTTCCACTGCACCACATCCGATTGTTGCAATACTTTACCTTGTAAAATGGGTTTACAATAGAGTGCAGCTACAATTAAAAATATGCCAATGGCAATAAGATGGGGAACTATTGATTTCAGGTTAAATTGCTTCATGTATGTGTTTTTGTCAACAGTCACAAACCTAACAAAATTTACCTTAAAATATCCTTTAAATCAGGTTAAATAAACTGCTATCACGTATTTTTAAGGTATTATTACAAACATGAAAAGATTTCATTTTTATTCTAAAATTACATTTATTTGTAATATATTATTTTGTATTTGTTTATTTATTAGGGGCGTTAAAATAGGTAGTGGATCTAGTGATATGGTAGTACCTTTTAGTTCAGCCATTATAATATTGGGTTGGTTTGTTGCTCCCGTACTTACCTGTATAGAAAACATTTACCTGTTTTGGTTGTTTATTAGAAAACAAAACCCAGCACTGCCAGCTTGGAGAATACTAGCAACTGTGCTTTTTTTAATTATACAAATTTTTGTTCATTTTATATTACCCGCATGATTCATTCCATTCTAAAAGATAAGCCTACCAAACTTTTTATTAGCATTGCCGCATTTTTTGTAGCCAATGCAATTATTGCCGAATGTATTGGTGGTAAAATATTTTCTCTTGAAAAACTATTTGGAATAGCGCCATCTAATTTTACCATTTTTGGCCAAACCGGATTGGCTTTTAATCTAACCTGTGGTGTTTTGTTATGGCCCCTTGAATTTATTGTAACAGATATCGTTAATGAATACTACGGCCCTAAAGCTGTTAAACGAATTAGCTACACCGCCGTGGTACTCATTGTTTATGCATTTATAATGTTTTATGGAGCTATTCATGTAGCACCCGCCGATTTTTGGATTGGTTCCAAGCAAGGAGAGGGTATCGATAATATGCAAACTGCATTTGGCGGCATTTTTGGACAAGGTATGTGGATTATTTTAGGAAGTATTTTGGCATTTTTGGTAAGCCAATTAATAGACGTAACCGTATTCCATAAAATCAAAAAAATAACGGGAGAGAAGTGGGTTTGGCTAAGGGCAACTGGCTCCACAGTTGTTTCACAACTAGTAGATAGTTTTATTGTATTATTTATTGCTTTTAAAATAGGCAATGGTTGGACCTGGCAGTTGGTACTTGCTATATGCCTTGTAAATTATGCCTATAAATTTACCATGGCCATTGTTTTAACGCCTGTCATATACCTAATCGAAAAACAAATTGACACTTACCTTGGTCATGAAACCGCACAAAAAATGAAACGTGCAGCCATGGGCATCGAAAACGAATAGGATTTACAGTACTAGTAATATTTTATTAATCACAATTTTATCGATGGGCAAACTCATGTCTGCTTCTGATAATTGCTGAAGCGGTATCCACCTTGTGTGCTCGGCTTGTCCTGTAATATCAGCTACTTCCTCTGGTTTGAAATCAAAGGCAATAGCTCTTGTTTGTAATGGCTCTAAACTTATTGGGTGAACATAATAATAAATCGATAAAATTTGATCACCAGCCCTAAATGCAGAAGGTTGATAAAAATCGGTAGTATAAATATGATCGCCAATTGTAACATCGAGCCCTGTTTCCTCTTTAAATTCTCTCACCAAACAATCACGCGTACCTTCTCCAAATTCGAGACCACCACCAGGCAATTTGGTATAAAAATTACCTCTAATAAATTCATC
>Ga0214921_10010999_pt1 | contig 11081 bp, 12 predicted proteins | sample LL1505_MetaG_FD_177992 | JGI IMG/M metagenome (GOLD analysis project Ga0214921, IMG submission 177992) | Freshwater microbial communities from Lake Lanier, Atlanta, Georgia, United States - LL-1505 | ecosystem: Environmental > Aquatic > Freshwater > Lake | place: USA: Georgia | collected...
AATATGACATCGGCTTCTCTCCTAATGGATCCACATATTCATATAAACCTACCTTCATACGGTCTGATATCGTTCCGTATTTACCTCCTTCTGACATACATTCATCACAATAATCTCCCTTTGTTTCTACATTCTTCTCACATTGCGTGTACAAACCTTCATTTTTTTTCAATGCTATACATTTGCTGTCATCGCATTTTCCATTAAATGGCATCAATATCTCCTTCTCTTTTTTTGATTTTTTTACTACCTTTACCCGTTCCTTACCTTTTACCCTTTCCTTACCTTCTTCTTCTACACTCGCTTCTATATTCACTCTCGACAACGCTTCTTCGTAATCGAATTTGTATATTTCTGATAATTCTTTTATTATTGATTTTATGCTCTCTTTCGAGGCTGATTCTATTCCTTTTAGGATTGAGGATTTTATTAATAATAATGCGTTCATTTTTTCAAATTGTTTTATCTTATTTTTTGCTTTGGCACACTTCAAATTTATTATTATGTTTTTCATCTTTTTCTTTTTTTTCTTTTCAATTTTTTTTCTTTTTTACCAATTTTTTTTATTACTAAATTTTTCTTTTACTTTCTTTCACATCTTTCTTTTACTTTTTAGCTTTTTTTGCCTTTTTGTTTTTTACTTTTTTAGTTTTTTATTTTTTTCATATTAAAAATAAAAAATTGAAATGAATTTTATTTTTTATACTTTCTATTATTATTATTATTATTCGCCTTTACTTTGTTTTACAATTTGCTTCCTTTTTACACTTTTGCACTTTTGTACTTTAATTATGAATTCGTGTAATATTTTAAATTTTTATACATCTATATCAAGAGAAACATCTATTTGCGAGGATATTTTAAACAGTTTATCTAGTTTATCTGATTTCGACATCAATATTCTTAAACAAGAAGAAGGGCATGGTATTTTTGGTTATGATAAAGAGTTTGAATTAAGTGAAATAGCCCGTTATAATCTACCACCAGATTTTGTTGAAGCCGTATATTTATTGTCCAAACAAGAATTTTGGGATTGTTTTAGATACAATACATTTAAACCTTTTGAACGTTTATCACCATACAAAACATTAACTCATCCAAGCAATCCGGGAAAAACATATAAAGTTAAACGATCTTTTCGAGATAATTCTGGATACAATTATGAAGACTGGATCTATAAAAACCGATTTAATTTGTTGTACATATCAAGATTTGATTTGCTAAAATCTTGTATGCAATTTATCACCTCTGAAGAAGCTAAAGATTTATATAACAAAATAAAGGTAAAGTATCCAGATTACGATTGTGATAAACTAGTAGACATTTCATATTCATATTATGAATCTGATGACGAAGAACCCAAAGAAGAAGACGAAGAAAAAGAACGACAAAGAGAAGAAAAATATGAAAGATTTTTAGATAAGATAAAAAGAATATAATTATTTTGTATTGTGTATTGTATTTATATGTTTAACAAATGGGTTTCCGTTAAGTGTTGTAAAACTTGATCGCCTCATAAGAGGGTAAAGTCATCCCAGACCATTTTTTTATTTTATTTTTTTTATTTTTTAGTGTATAAATATTAAGCATATGAATTTAAAATATAAATTATAATATTTCACGTAATTTAGTTATTTGTTCGTTTGTTAAAGACTCTGGAAAAATAGTGTTAAATTGTATTATCATATTTCCAACATGAGTGTCACGAATTATTCCCATATTTGGAATTATTTTACGATAATTGGGAGTAATTATATTACCGCTATTATTGTTTAATGTATATGTTTTTCCATTTAAATGTTTTATTTCAAATGTAAATCCACATAATGAATCTTTTAAAGAAATAGTTTTATCAAATACTAAATCCATTCCGGATCTTTTAAAGCATGACTCATTAATTATTTGTATAAATATTTTAACATCTCCTTTATTGTTGAAATTTAAAATATTTCCTTTATCTCTCAATATTATTATTTCCCCATCATCAATACCTTGAGATATATCTACATACAATGTTTCTTTTTCAAACATTTTTAATCCATTTTCCATTATCCATCTTTCAATATCAACTGATATTTTAGTTCCATTATAAACTTGTTCTAAAGATATTTTTATCGTTTTATTAATTGGAACTGGTTTTTGAAGTGCTTGATTCAATCCCATATTCATATGCATAGGCATATTCATATTTATAGGACCACCATTTCCATTAAATACATGAAATTTAGCATTTAATGGCATTCCAGAAAACCCATTTTGCATACTAAATGACATATCGCTAAATATTGCCCCTAGTATATCGTCTAATGGAATATCAGAATTCATATTAAATGTTTTAGGAGAAAATTGTTGTCCTCCAAAAATATTTGCACTAAAATTTCGTGTCATATCATATTCTTTTCTTTTTTGTGTATCTCCTAAAATTTCATATGCTTCGCTAATTTTTTGAAATTTAGATACTGCTTCCGGATCTCCACCATTTTTGTCTGGATGATATTTTAATGATAATGATCTATATGCCTTTTTAATGTCAGACACATCTGCATTTTCGTTTATTCCTAATACATTATATAAATTTTCAGACATAAATATATTATTATAAAAGATATACTTAAACAATTATTAACTTATAACATTATGAATAATGAAAATACATTATTTATTTATAAATATCGTCCTATTTTTCTAACTGATTATGGTATGGATAATGATACTTTTTCTTTATTAAAGATGTTAATACAATCTGATAATCTAAATATATTACTAATTGGTGATGTTGCTTCTGGTAAAACATCACTTTTAAATACGATAATTAAAGAATATTATGATGGGTATAATTATTCACGCTATGAAGAAAATATTTTACACATTAATAATTTAAAAGAACAAGGAATAAACTATTATAGAACAGAAGTCAAAACATTTTGTCAAACTTCATCTGTTATTAAAGGTAAAAAAAAAATTATTGTATTAGATGATATTGATTTAATAAATGAACAAAGTCAACAAGTATTTAGAAATTGCATTGACAAGTATAGCCATAATGTACAATTTATATCTTCATGTAATAATTTACAAAAAGTAATTGATAATTTACAATCACGGTTTATTAGTATTAAACTAAAACCAATACAAAAAGAACAAATTATAAATATTTTTAATAAGATTAGGTATAATGAACATATTGATATACATGAAGATGCAGCAGAATTCATTGTGAATATTTCAAATAATGTAGTTAAGGTTTTAATAAATTATATGGAAAAATTTAAACTTCTTAACGAAAAAATTACATTACAAATTGCAAATAAATTATGTTCTAATATTAGTTTTTATATATTTGAAGAATATACTTTGCTATTAAAACAAAAGAATATATACAAGGCAATTGATATACTATATGGCATATATGACAAAGGTTATTCAGTTATAGATATTCTTGATAATTATTTTATATTTGTTAAAAATACTAATATGTTATCAGAAGATGATAAATACACAATTATACCTTACATATGTAAGTATATAACAATATTTAATAATATTCATGAAGACGAGATTGAATTATCTTTGTTTACTAATAATTTAATAAATAATTTGTCAATATCATAAACTATTGTATTAAGTTTATTTTTATAATAAATAATATATTTTTAATAAATAATATATTTTTAATAAATAAAATATTATTTAATACTATATTTATTATAATATTTTTATAGGTATATATGACAAATGGCGTATTCATAAAAGATGTATCTAAAGATGCGTTAAAAGATATTTTAATATATTTTATAGTTACAAATTGTTTTAAAGAAACAAAATATTATGTTTTTTCTTTGTCTTCATACAAAAAGGGTATATCCAACAATAGTATTCATCAATTCATTGAAACTTGTAGACACTATTATTGTGTTTCTAAACATCATTATTTAAATGATGCAACCAGTTATAAAACATTTATAACTGTTTTAAGACAAATATGTAATTTGTTAAATATTGAATATCATAAAAAAATTAAATATGAAAAATCTTCATATGAAATTATTTATTATATTTGTACGTGTTAGTTCTTTTAGAATGTAAACTTTTTTTGTTTCGTTTTGTTTTTTGTCTATTATTTTTGCTCATGGTGTCTTTATATTTTGGCGTTATTTCAGACAGTATGTTTTCTTCATCTTGCATTTCGTAATTATCTTGTTCTTTATTGTTTAATTCATTTTCATTATCGCTATCGTTATCTTGTGATTTATACATATATAATCCTATTCCACCAGCAGTAAGAAGTGCTGCTGCAGAAACTAATGAAACTATGTCTTTCATATATAATATAATTGTATAAATACTTTATAATTATATTAACGCGTTTACTAAGGCGATTGTCTTTAATTTGTTTTTATTAAATTATTACCTAAATAATTTGGTTTTAACCCATATAAATCTGGATAATTTGGTGTTTTCCAGAATCCTACAAATTTATTTTCAATTTGATTATTTCTAGTTTGTTCTAAAGGTTCTAAAATATGGTTACCTCTTTCGCCTAATGTGACTAAAATATAGTTTCCTATTATTGTATTACTTTCCAGCACTTGTTGTTCAGATAGACGTGTAAACCACTCATATTTTCTTCTACTAATTAATTCTTCATTTGGAATAAGTATTCCATATAAATTTCTGTATAAATTAATATAATAATTAGACATTAAATTTTCAAGCAATACTGGCTTTTCATCAATTGTCTTTGTCCCTATTTCGATTCCATCAATAAAATTTATTTGGTTGCTTTTAATACGTTTTTCACACCATCTATTAAAGTCTCCTAAAAACACAGATTCAGCCGTATAATCAGATGAAATTATTCTTTGCATAAATTCAATTAATTGGAGCAATATATCATTTTCTTTTGGAGAACCACAAAACGATAAATTTGGATAATAATCGAAAGTGGTTGATGTTATATTGCGATCTACAGTTTCACATAAAAACATTTTATTTCCATTTGTTCCTTTATTATAAAGTCCATTTAGATCTTGAATACATAAAAATGATATTGGACATATTAAACCTCCATATATGTATAGTAATTTCATTAGTCCTAATTTTCTTGTATTGTCTAGTATTGGGTTCGATATTTTTGTCATATCTATTCTCCAATTTGGAATTAATTTTTTAAATGAATTGTCATCAATAATGCATATTGTAAAAGATTGTTCACATTGTTGAATTATGCTTTTTACGGTTAAATATAAATATGGTTGATTTAAATCAAAAGAACTCCTTGATCCAAAACTTAGCCATCTGCGTGAATTATATTCATAAGGAACATGAATCCATAATATTGGTTTTTTACTTTTAGCTAAAGTAGTTTCATCCAATAAATAATTTTGTATTGCTTCATGATTGTATGTATTTTCTTCAATACTTTGTTTGTATTCAAATCTTTTATATAATATCATAAGAAATATTAAAATTACAAAAAGCAATATATAATTAAAAGTAAAAATTGACTTCATATATTATTATTATATAATATTATTTATTATTATATTTTGTTACTTGCAATGAATATATATTATGTTGTTGGCATATTTATTTATATTATTTTTATATACGTATATTATGGATACTAATATTCCAGAAATATGCAACGTTTTATTGGATTATAAATTTGAAGTAAAAATACCTTTAACAAAATTTACTATTGATATTGACAAAAATAAATTAAATGGAATAAAAGGATGTATAGATAATCAAACAAATTCTATAGATTTACAATATCCAGAAGTTGAAACTAATGTTGGTTATAAAGTAATATATTCATTAATTGAAATAGATGTTGTTCCAATATTATCAGTTTTTATACCGTATGAAGCATTAGGAATATTTGAAGAAATTATAAATGCGATTAATGTGCCTAAAATTTATACTGATTATGTGTTTAAGCATGATAGTGATGTATTTAAATGTTTTAAACAAATGTTGTATAGTACTGAAAAAAATATTAAAAGATTTACACATTATGAAACTGAAAATGATCTTGAAACTGAATATATTACAGACGATTATGTTCTTGCATTTATTTTTACTGGGAACACACGATTTACAGATGATAGTGATGAGATACATAAACAATATAGTGTGTTTGTTAAATTAGTATCTAAACAATATGAGTCTGTTACTAAATCAAATGAGTCTATTCCTAAACCAAATAATAATGATATTACAATTGTAAGAAGAAGTTTAAGAATCCCTACAATAGCAAAATATAAATATACAGAAAAATATAAATATACTAAAGGAGGAAAAACAAAAAAAGTAAAGAAGATGAAAAAGAGTAAAAAAGGGAAAAGAATAATAAAAAGTAAAAAAAACAAAAAGTAAAAGAAGTAGAAAGTAAAAAGGTATAAAAGTAATTAACTTCGTAATGGCGAATTTAATGCACTATATAAATGAGCATTACATCTTTTAAAAAAATTATGTAGTTCTTTTGGATCTGCACCAGTAACTGCATCATCTGGTATATATGTTGCATTTCCTTTTTTATAACACAAAATAACTGGAATTCCGTTTACCATTTTTTTACTTTTTAAAAATGAATATACATCAAAACACTTATCAACATCTATATCACAACAAATGACTTCTGGCGGAGAACTCGCAAAAAATGCATCAACAACATGTTTTATTTGTTTACATGGACCACACCATTCTGCTCCTAATTTTAAAATAATTAATCCAGTATTATTTTGTAAGAGAGAAAAAAATAAATCTCTGTTTGGAATTTCAGATATAACATTTTTTGAAGTCGGCATATTATATTCTATGTAATTTATATTTTATGTTTATCGCATTTTTTATAATTATTTTTTAGTTTTGTTTGAATATTTTTTGTGTTTTCTTAAATACTTTACACGACGCCTTTTTGTCATATTTTTACCACCTAATTTAGGAGTAAGATTTTCTGTATATTCTGTATTATTTTCGTCTTCCGGAATTGTTTTATACATAGAAGTTCCATCTAATCCAAATTGTGTTTCTTCTGGTTCAGTAGTACCATCTATATCAGATTCGGTAACATCTATGTATTCTTTAGGTTCTTCATTTGTATTTGCTTCTTTAAATAGTCTATCATTTTTTTTACAATACGAAGAACTATTTTTTGTTCCAAAAATTCCTTTAGGACAGCATACTTGATAATTATTATACAATGATTCAGTATTCGTGAGATTATCTAAGTTATTAGTTCCACATTGTCGCTTGAGATATTTTTTAAAATCTTTACAATACTCTGAATCATTGCCTTTGGGACAACATTTAGCATATTTACTGTATAATTCATTTGGATTATTTGTATTTATGTTATATGAATTTAATGGGCTATCTTCATCTGAACAACTATTATTTTTTGACAAGGTATACATTTTTGATCTCACCGAGTTGCAATAGTTACTAGTATTTTCTTTTCCGAAAATGCTTTTAGGACAACATGTTGAATAATTTTTTTGAAGTTTGTCTGGTGTATTTATTTGTACCAATTTACTCATGTCACAATATTCTCCTTTACTCATTTTAGGTTTAAACAGACTTTTAAAAAATCCACCCTTTTTGTGTTTTTTACTGAAATATTTATTTTTGTTGGTAGTGTGTTTATTTTTTCTGCTTTTCATATATTATTATTATATTATTTTTTTAATAAAATTATAATCTTTTTATAATAAAATTCATAATATTGTATTGCGCTAGTAAAAATAAAAATTATTGTTTATCACCATAAACAATAACTTCATCGTCATATATATTATCTGGATCTATGTATATCTTAGTAGTATTATTTTTTATGTATTTCCAAATATAATAGCTAAATGTCGAACCATTATTTTTTGACATATTAAAATTTCCAATAAAAATATTATTACAACATTTAGATACAAGTAAATCAATTATTGCATTTTTCTCTCTATCATCAAAAAATTTATTTACAGACATGTATTTATAATTTTGTGTATTTAAAAAATCGATAACGCCATTAGATAAAGAACTAGATAATATTATATTTTCATCATCTTTACTTATGTATTTTTTAATTATATTAATGTATTTTTCTTCTAAATATGATTTATATTCATTGTATGTAATATTATTTTGTATAGACCAATGCAATAATCCATCAAGTTCTAATCTTAAATGTATAACATTTATTTTATTAGATGTATTTATATCTTTTAATACTAAATTAGATTTTAATATAAAATCATTGTTGTATTTTATATTTGTTAATATATTGTCGAACATATTATTATTATATGCATTAATCCAGCCATAACCAACGGAAAATGGTGAATTAAAGTCAATAATAATATCATTCATTAAATATTCGTTATATATTTCTTCCACTATATAGTCATTTATCTTGTATTTCAAAATAAATTTTTTCTCTTTTCCTACACATGGATCTCCTTTTATTTCATTAAAATTAAACGTCTTTTTGATAAACAATTTATTATTTTGAACATATTCGCTTTTAATAAAATCAGTTAAATCAATATAATCTACATCATTTGTCCCATACTTAGCAGATACTATTTCAAAAAATATATCATTTTTATCTATTACTATGATATTATATTTTTTTTTTAAAAAAATATTTATAGCATCAATATTAAATATATTACTTATAGCTGTATATTTTGTTTTATTAATATCATTAAGAAAATTATCTACAACTACACAATTATGACCTTCTTTGTATGCATTTATTATTCCGGTAATAAATCCAAATATTTGGTTTGTAAATCCGAAACCTTGAATACAAAATTTTAAGTAATACATATTATTATAATATAATATTATATTTAACTTAAAATATCACATAAAAGTATTATGTTACTAGATAAGCTAAAAAAATATTGGGGAAATAGTAAATTATGAATTATTTATTTATAATAACTTCTTTTGCAATGTTTTTAATTATTTTATTTTCCTTTTCTAAATCATTATCACCTCTACCTCCCATAGATTCAATAATTAAATTATTATACTGATCTGATTTTTTTGAATCACTATAAACACAATCCGGATATTTATCTTTAAATTCCGAAAGTAATTTTGTATTTTTATGTGCAATATATTTTATTGCTTTTCTTAATTTATCTTTTTCAAAATTTTCTTTTTCCCATTTATTTTCATCTTTAATATATAGAACTTCTCTCTTAAAATCACTACAATGAACTGGTCGTTTATTCATTTCTAATGCTTTAAGATTTTTAATAATTATATTCGAAATGCCTTCTATAAAGCCTAATTTTCCAACATTTTCTAAATCACACAACTGCAATTTGAGGGAATTTACAAAATCCATAATATTCATTGCATCTTTACATTCTTCATTCAAAAATATGTTGAGATTAAATGTTTTATTACTTATATTATTTATATTATTATTATTATTAATATTATTTGTTATATTTGATGTATTTTTACAAATATCAACAATTAAATTTTTAAATTCGTTATGTTGTTCAATCATAAATTCTTTTAAATTTTTATTTTCTTCTATCAATAAATTTACTAAATTATTTGTATTGGTTTCAGAATATTTGGTTTTACATATTTTTTTATGTGCAGAAAGGGTTGATTTATGTTTATATATTTTTCCACATTCACATTGAATAATATTTTTGACGCTTTTGACGCTTTTTAAGTTAGGATTTGTTAGGATTTTGTGTTTATCGGTTGAAAGGTGTCTTGTGTAATCACATAATCGTGAGCATTTATAGTGACAAACAATACATTCATGCAAAACGCCGCTTTTTGAGTTAGGCATATTAGGCTAACTAAAAAAGCGTTTAAATTATTTTTTATATTTTTTATTTTATAAAAATGTATAAAATAAAAATTTATCGTAACAAAATTAAAAATGTTAAGTTACCGATGACACCATAAATTTTTTTATGGTAAGAAGGAAATTTTTTTTCCAAGACTTTTTTTGGATTTTCATTTTTGGACATTTTTTTTGTCCAATTTTCATATTTAAAAAAAAGTCTTTGAAAAAATAAAAATAATTTCATTTTTATAACTTCAATAATCAAAAAATCAAACAGCTTAAAAAATTAAAGATGTCATTTATTTATAATAACCTCTTTTGCAATGGTTTTTATTATTTTATTTTCTTTTTCTAAATCATTATCACCTTTACCTCCCATAGATTCAATAATTAATGTATTATACTGATCTGATTTTTTCGAATCACTATAAACACAATCCGGATATTTATCTTTAAATTCCGGAAGTAATTTTGTATTTTTATGTGCAATATATTTTATTGCTTTTCTTAATTTATCTTTTTCTGAATTTTCTTTTTCCCATTTATTATCGTCTTTAATGTACATAATTTCTCTTTTTAAATCACTACAATGCATTGGACGTTTATTTATTTCTAACTCCTTAAGATTTTTTATAATAATATTTGAAATACCATCAACATATCCTAATTTTCCAACATTTTCTAAATCACACAATTGCAATTTGAGTGAATTTACAAAATCCATAATATTCATTGCATCTTTACATTCTTCATTCAAAAATATGTTAAGATTAAATGTTTTATTACTTATATTATTTATATTATTATTATTGTTAATATTTGTTACATTTGTATTTTTACAAATATCTATGATCTTTGCATTTTGTTCAACAATAAGCGATTTGAATTCTTCATTTTGTTGAATTAGTTTAAGTATCAAATCTTTTTCTTGTACTTGCGAACTATTGTTTATGGTAACATTTTCTATATTTGTGCATATTTTTTTATGATTAATTAAGCTCTGTTTATGACTATATTCTTTTCCACAATTACAAATATTCCCCTTTTTTGGTAAGTATTGGTAAGTATTTAGGTGTTTTCGTGTAAAAATATGTCGTTCCCATTTCCATTTATCTGAGCATATGAATGCGCATTTTTTACAAACAAACTTTTCTTCCCCTTTTTCCCCCCTTTTTGTAAGCATGTTATACTTACCAAAAAAGGGTTTAAATTATTTTTTATATTTTTTATTTTATAAAAATGTATAAAATAAAAATTT
>Ga0214921_10011000_pt1 | contig 11080 bp, 12 predicted proteins | sample LL1505_MetaG_FD_177992 | JGI IMG/M metagenome (GOLD analysis project Ga0214921, IMG submission 177992) | Freshwater microbial communities from Lake Lanier, Atlanta, Georgia, United States - LL-1505 | ecosystem: Environmental > Aquatic > Freshwater > Lake | place: USA: Georgia | collected...
ACAACGCGGTAATTTCAGATGACTTGAGTCGCTGTTTAAATTCCGGATACAGCAGGTTAAAGACTTGGTAGTTACCAAACTCGTCACCACTCAAGTGCTGGTCTATTTCTTTATTTGATTTAGCTCCGATCAATATTGAATCCTCAATAGCCAGTGTGTCGATCATGGTGACCCAGTGCGTTAGCTTGCACTGGCTGAGCTCTCCCGACATGTTTGAGCCAACGACCACAGCTTCCACAAGGCTAAATCCGTTTTCGCGAAGCCACTTATGCACGCGGATCTTGTTTGGTCCGATCTGCCCACCCTGCTGCGCTAACTTCTGCAAGGACAGGGTAAACAGGTTCAGCTTGCGCTGCATGGGCGTAGCTTCAAAGTGCAGGCTCCTGAACAGCATCTGCTCCAGCACGGCGATGTATTTAGTGATGGCTTTGTGCGCAGAGGTCGCAGGCTTGGGAAAAGCCTTGTTCAAGGCTTCATAAACTGCGCTGTTTACGGTGATCTTGATCATCAGCCACTCCACTGCTTCAGGACTTGTAGAAATCCTGGAATTTCAATGTATTTAGCAGGTTTATACAGGTTTCTTGGGAAATCTCAAAAAGTCACACGCTTATAGTAATTTCATCATCCAAATGACCTGACATGTGCCCCATATGCCGATTGCTTGGTAATTGAGCTAATTCAGGCAAGTCCTTCCTTTGCACCTGGATCACTTCGCGACGACCCGACAGCACTTGCATAAGTACTAGATGCATACCTATCAAGCTTCAGTACGCGTATCCGTAAAAGGAAGAGCCCAATCAGTCAAAACCGAAGTCAGAGCCTTAAACGCGCAAGATGCGCGTTGGTTACTATGGGCTCAGTACGGTTTTCATAGCATTCAAGCTGGACCTACCCAAATATCGATGATCTAATCGATTGCGTTGTCCCACATGTTTAGATGTCTGCTTTCGGCCAGAAGCAGTCGTTGAATCAAACACTTCCGACTCAAGTTACGGGGCAAACCTGCCTAGGTACAAATGATTGATCTCGGCTTGGTCTGCCCTCTTCACAACTTATCGTCAGAATCCAAATTGGGCACCTGCACCCATCAGGGTAGCTATACCCAATGCTGCAAATACAGCTGCCGCGATAGAGTGCACCAGTTTCATGGGAATCTTGTTGGCCAACTTGTCGCCAGCAAAAACGGCAGGTACGTCTGCGATCAGCATACCTAGGGTCGTACCGATCACCACCATCAGAGGTGCCGAGTAATGAGCCGCCATGGCCACCGTAGCGATTTGCGTTTTATCTCCCATCTCGGCCAAAAAGAAGGTGATGAATGTGGCACCAAAGATGCCAAATCTCTGAGCTACCAGTGTTTCTTCTTCTTCAATCTTATCGGGAATCATCGTCCAGATCGCCATGCCAATGAACGAGGCCCCCAGCCCCCACCGCAATACTTCGGGACTGATATTTGATGTGATCCAAGCCCCCAGAGCGCCTGCGAGCCCGTGATTGATAACGGTTGCCGCCAGGATGCCGAGAATGATGGGTAAAGGTTTTTTGAATCGCGCCGCTAGGATGAATGCCAGCAGCTGCGTTTTATCGCCGATTTCTGCAAGTGCGACGACGCCAGTCGAGACCAGTAGAGATTCCATTGTGTTTTCCCAGGCCGGTACAAAGACAAATGACCACAAAGCATCCCCGGCCAGAAATCGGAGGCGTTGTGGTCAAAGGTCTTGCCAAGCTCGGGAACCGCTTGCGCCATGTCCTGCGGGACAAGTGTGTTGACGCAAGCCTCTTCAATGCAAAGAGAGGCTACTCCCCAATGACGAAGCTGATTTTAACAGGCGCGTGCAGGCGGCTACATTGGGTCGATTGCACCTGTCAGCCATAAGCCGTCATGATGGACTCGGGCACTCAATTAATAGGATCAAGATGCCAAGGCTCAGCTTGTAGAGTTGTCTATTTCTCTACGCCACCGTTTCTTGTGGCTGCCGCATTGTTGTTCCTTCCGCAGGTTCGGCCGGAACAGCGGCCTGTATGGTTGCGCGTTCATGGAAAACTGAACAAATATTATCCTCCCCGGGAGGATACGGTAAACTTCAATCACAATGAAGCACGAAACTCATCCCGGTATTGCAAAGCGACTGAAACGAGCACAAGGTCACCTTAAAAGCATCATTGAAATGCTTGAAACAGAGCGAGGTTGCTTGGAGATTGCACAACAGTTGCAAGCTGTCGAAAAAGCCATCACCAATGCTAAAAAAGCGCTGATCCACGACCACATCGATCACTGCCTAGAGCATACCGTTCACGACGGTGCCTATTCTTCGGATGAGACGATTCGCGAATTCAAAGAAATCACTAAATACCTCTGACAACAGAAAGTGCGTCATGAACAGTACCAATCTCACAGAGTGGATTCACGATCACATTTTTGATGAAGGCAGTGAGGCGGCTGAAAATAGTACCCGCATCGTTATGTGGATTACCGCTGCCATGATGTTGGTAGAAATTACAGCGGGCTGGTGGTTCAATTCGATGGCGCTATTGGCTGATGGATGGCACATGAGTTCACACGCAGTGGCCATTGGCTTGAGTGCATTTGCATATGCTGCTGCGCGCAAATATGCCGAGGACAAACGTTTTGCATTTGGAACTTGGAAAATCGAAGTTTTGGCAGGTTTTACCAGCGCCATCTTTTTACTGGGCGTAGCGGCCATGATGGTGTTCGGTTCAATTGAGAGACTACTCTCCCCTGAACCTATCCACTACAAAGAAGCCATCATCGTTGGCGTTTTAGGTCTTCTAGTGAATTTAGTTTGTGCATGGGTTTTGGGGCAGGCTCACCACGGCCACGGTCATCACGAGCATAACCATCATCATGATCATGAGCACCAGCATGATTTGAATTTGAAATCTGCATACCTTCATGTCATTGCTGATGCCGCAACCTCTGTTTTGGCCATCATCGCATTGGTGGGGGGATGGATATATGGATGGTCTTGGCTTGATCCAGTCATGGGTATCGTCGGAGCAATCTTGGTAGCAGTTTGGGCCAAAGGCTTAGTGAAAGAAACTGCTAAGGTATTACTGGACCGAGAGATGGATCATGCAGTCGTAGATGAAATTCGAGAAGTCATCACTGCTGAAAACAGCTCTGACACTACACGCATGACAGACTTGCATGTTTGGCGTGTGGGTAAAAATGCATATGCATGTGCTCTGAGCATTGTCACTCGTGACCACGGAATCACGCCAATGGTCATAAGGCAGCAACTATCTGTTCACGATGAAATTGTTCATACGACCATCGAAATCCATCGAATTTGAATTAGCAACTTTCTGATGCACCGTGTTTATTACGCAAGCATTCTGGAATAAATCAACCATTGAGTAAGGTTGCGTTGATATGCAAATGAGCAACTTCAAGTCATGGTCAAAAGCGTTGAAACGTGACGTCATGACACTTTGGTTCGCTATGAAACACCCACAAACGCAGTGGTATGCTCGTGCTTTCGCTTTCGTGCTTACAGCATATGCCTTGAGCCCCATCGATCTAATTCCGGACTTCATTCCAGTATTAGGGTATTTGGATGATCTGATAATTGTTCCGGTTGGTGTCTGGCTGCTACTTCGAATGGTCCCAAATCAGGTATTGATTGACAGTAGAACTCAAGCAGACCAGTGGTTTCAGCAAGGCAAAGCAAAGCCTATGAGTTTATTGGGCTTCGCCATAATTTTGGTTATATGGCTCCTCGCAGCATTGGCGGCTTACGCAGTCATTTTTGATAATTAACCAAAGCTCCGAACGACCGCTATGGGTCGGCAGCAGCAGTTCACTTAGACACCCAATAATTTCTTTTTTACAGTGAATTGTCATAATTTTTTAACAATCAAACGCTCAAATGAAAACGTTTTCACTTGGAGCAGTTTTGTGAGCATTAGAGAAGTAGCGGAACAGGCAGAGGTATCCATGGCCACAGTGTCAAGGGTATTCAACTTGCCTGAAAAGGTGAATGCCCAAACGCGTGCACATGTCCTCCAAATTGCCAAAAATATTGGGTACTACCCAAATGCAAGTGCTCGGACACTGCGAACACAACGCAGCCGCGTCCTTGGCGTCGTATTACCTACGCTTCTCAATCCAGTTTTTGCAGAATGTTTGGATGGAATTGCCCAAGCAGCGAGCGCTCATGGGTATGCCATTCTTCCAATGACTACCGATTACAAGCTTGACCAAGAAGAACAAGCAGTTAATCAACTACTAGCGGCAAATGTTGATGGCATGGTGTTGGTGGTGTCTAACCCCGCAACATCTATGGCACTTGTTCGATTACAAACAGCGCAATTGCCATATGTGCTCGCCTACAACCGACAGGCTAACCACCCGTGTGTGTCTGTTGACAACGAACTTGCTATGCGCGAAACAGTCGAAAGACTGGTCGCTATGGGACATCGTCGCATATCACTTATCAGCGGTCAGCTTGCCGCATCAGATCGCGCACAACAACGCAAGCGTGGTTTTTTTGAAGGAATGCGGGCACAAGGTATAGATGAAGTTCATTGTTTGGAAGTGCCGTTCGTTGAAACAGCCGTTCAAGAGATTTCAGAACTACTTAGACAAACCAATCGCCCTACAGCATTAATTTGCTCGAACGACTTAATTGCGATTCGAAGCATTCGATCAGCCCATCTAGCTGGCTTGCGTGTTCCTCATGACATCAGCATCACAGGCTTTGATGGGGTCTCCATAGGCGAAGACTTAACCCCAATGCTCAGCACGGTCACGCAACCTAACAAGGAAATCGGTCAATACACAGTTGACCTTGTTGTAAGTGCATTGATAAACGGAGCACCTCTCAAACCAAATGACAGTTTGTTACTTAAGCACGGGTATCGCCAAGGCGAATCGACTGCACGAGTTTCAAGCACAGTTATCCATTCATAACAAAAAGAAGCTACGTTCGTTTCATCCTCTTTTAACTCTCGGAGTCTTTATGCGAAAACCATTGAAAAATCTTGCACGCACAGCACTTTTGGCATTAGGTCTTGCCGCCAGTGTTAGTGCATTTGCCCAAAATGCTATTTGTTACAACTGCCCACCTGAGTGGGCTGATTGGGCAAGTCAGATCAAAGCGATTAAAACAAAGACCGGTATCACAGTGCCACCAGACAACAAAAACTCTGGTCAGTCATTGGCGCAATTGGTTGCCGAAAAATCTAGTCCGGTTGCTGACGTCACCTATTTAGGCGTTACTTTTGCTATTCAAGCGCAAAAAGAAGGCGTCGTTACTGCATACAAGCCAGCAGGCTGGAATGACATCCCTGATGGCCTCAAAGATCCCCAAGGAAATTGGTTCACGATTCACTCGGGCACTATGGGCTTCATGGTCAATGTCGATGCTCTTAAAGGCAAACCAGTCCCTAAGTCTTGGGCTGACTTGCTCAAGCCAGAGTACAAAGGGTTGATTGGTTACCTCGATCCAGCTTCAGCTTTCGTGGGCTACGTTGGCGCAGTGGCTGTTAACCAAGCACGCGGCGGCACCTTGGACAACTTTGGTCCCGGTATCGACTACTTCAAAGCTTTACAAAAGAACGAACCAATCGTTCCAAAGCAAACTGCCTATGCACGAGTTCTATCCGGTGAAATTGCTATCTTGCTGGACTATGACTTCAACGCATACCGCGCCCAGTACAAAGACAAGGCTAACGTGCAATTCGTGATTCCAACTGAAGGTACTGTGGTCGTACCCTATGTGATGAGCAAAGTTGCAAATGCTCCGCATGGTGATAACGCCAACAAGGTGTTGGACTTTGTACTGTCGGATGAAGGTCAAGCCATTTGGGCTAATGCATATTTGCGTCCTGTACGTGCAGCGGCTATGCCCAAGGAAGTGCAAGCTCGCTTTTTGCCTGCTAGTGAATATGCTCGCGCCAAAAGCGTGGACTACAACAAGATGGCTACAGTGCAAAAAACCTTCTCTGACCGTTACCTGAAAGACGTTCAGTAATCATTGACAAAGGCGCCCCGCATGACTTCTCCATCACGTCTGCTGAGCGCCTGCGTTGCGCCCGCTGCAGCTTTCTTTGCAGCCTTTTGGCTTTTGCCAGTAGTACGACTATTTGCATTACCCGCTGATAAAGGATGGGCTACATATTTCGCTGTTTTAACCAACAGCCGATATTTACAAAGCCTGCTCAATACGTTGGGACTCTCCCTTGGCGTGACGCTCATGACCTTGATATTGGGAGGTCTAGTGGGCATCACTCTTGCGAGGCTTAATTTTAGAGGCAAGCCATTGTTGTTATCTTTGCTTACCCTACCTCTCTCATTTCCCGGTGTGATCATTGGTTTTTTCATCATCTTGCTCGGTGGGCGTCAAGGCTTGGTAGCTGACGTTACCGAGTGGATGGGACTAGGACGAACTACTTTTGCATATGGCTTCACCGGGCTTTTCTTAGGGTATTTGTATTTTTCACTTCCACGTGCAATTGCTACTTACACAGCAGCAGCGAGTGCTATGGATGCACAACTTGAAGAAGCCGCCAGATCACTTGGTGCATCGCGCTGGCAGGTTGCCAAAGACGTCTGGATTCCTGAACTGGCACAAACAACATTGGCATGCGGTGCTATTGTTTTTGCAACATCCATGGGGGCCTTTGGGACGGCATTTACATTGGCTAGTAAATTTGATGTGCTTCCCATCACTATCTATAACGAATTCACAAATTACGCTAACTTCGCCTTGGCTGCTAGCTTATCGATTGTGCTGGGACTCATCACCTGGGTAAGCTTATTTTTGACACATCGTGCAGCTGGCCCTGCAGCTGCAGGAGCCTGAAGTCATGTCGCATCCACGTCAACTTCCCTTGCTACTGCCAGCACTAACTGTGTTGGTTAGCTTATTCATGATTGCGCCTATCGCCTTGTCAGTTATGGCTGGCTTAGTCAACAACTACAGCGCAGGACTGGCGAGCGGTTTGACTTTACGCTGGCTTGGTGAGGTGTTGGACGTCTATGGCAGCACCATTACTGCCTCACTACTGCTTGCACTACTGTGCGTCATTGGCAGCTTAATCTTAGGTGTGCCTTGTGCGTATGCGATGGCACGCAGTAAATCTCGTTGGGCTAGATTGTTTGAAGAATTACTAACCTTGCCTATTGCTGTACCGGGCCTTGCTACAGCACTGGCACTTGTATTGGCCTATGGGCAAATAAGGGATTTTCGACAAAGCTTTGCATTTATTTTGGTAGGTCATCTCGTCTTTACCTTACCGTTTATGGTTCGCACGGTAGGGGCTGCATTTCGTCGCCATGAACTCATTGCTCTCGAGGAAGCAGCACGCTCATTGGGTGCAAACTTTACTCAACGATTCATAGGTGTCTTGGTTCCTGCTGTTTTACCTGCAATCGTGGCGGCAAGTTTGATGGTCTTTACTTTGTCAGTTGGCGAGTTCAACCTAACTTGGATGCTTCACACACCACTGACTAGAACCTTGCCAGTTGGACTGGCTGACAGCTATGCATCAATGCGTATTGAAATTGGCTCAGCGTACACGTTGGTTTTTTTATTCGTCATCTTGCCTGTTTTGTGGGGCTTGCAATGGCTTGGCAACTTAATCGAGAAACATCATGGAACTTGAACGTACTCGCGTCGACATCATTGACTGCTCAAAAACCTATCCTGATGGAACCCGTGGATTGCAAACTACAAACTTAGTTATAGAACCGGGTGAGGTATTGGCTTTGCTCGGTCCATCAGGTTGTGGAAAAACAACGTTACTACGCTTGATTGCTGGCTTGGAAACTCCAGATGCAGGCAGTCATATTTTGTTTGGCGACCAAGACGTAACTGTTTTACCAATTGAGCAACGCGGGATTGGAATGGTGTTTCAGCACTACGCGCTGTTCCCACAAATGTCTGTCGAAGCGAATATTGGCTATGGTCTGCGCATCCGAGGTACACCTCAAGAAGAGCAGCGACGAATTGTGGGCGAACTCATAGACTTGGTTCGACTTAATGGACTTGAAAAGAAGAGACCGGCTGAACTCTCAGGTGGTCAGCGCCAACGAGTTGCGTTAGCGCGTGCAGTCGCTGTTCGCCCTCGCGTTTTGTTGTTGGATGAGCCGCTTACTGCATTGGACGCTAAACTTAAAGAATCACTTCGCAATGAGCTTGCAGAACTCCTGCGGCGCTTGAATATCACAGCAATTCACGTGACCCATGATCAGCAAGAAGCGATGGCAATTGCTGATCGTTTAGCGGTAATGCAGGCTGGGCGTATCGTTCAAGTTGGTGATGGAGAAACGCTTTATCGTTCACCAGCACATCCATTCGTTGCGAGCTTCTTAGGCCGTGTCAATCGACTTCAGCGTGACCAAGCCGCTCGTACCAAACACATACTGAACTTTGGTGGGCACGAGTACCCTTGTCTTCCTGAATGGGACGTTCACGCTGAGATGCTTGTACGACCTGAAGACATTGAAGTTGGTATGGTTCAGACCGGCTGGGGTGAAGCGACCGTCACTCGACGCAGCTTCTTAGGTGAAAGAGTACACCTCACCCTTAATGTCAAAGATCAATCAGAATTATTTGCTGACGTTGACAGAGATCATGCAGCTCAATTGGGACACAAGGTCGGAGTCCGTATCCGCCCCAATCGCCTGATGCCTTGTCTTGAGTCCATCGTTAATTGATACACAAACTCATGTCTTACACCTTCTTAGTTCAACTTTCAGACACTCACATCCGCGAACCTGAGCGGTTAGCTTATGGACGACTCGACACAGCTCCCTATTTGAAACAAGCCGTTTTAGCAATCGGTCGGTTGTCGCAAAAACCTGATGCGGTTGTCATCACAGGAGATTTGACCGACTTTGGACGCGCTGCGGAATACGAACATCTTCGAACCCTTATCAAACCTTTGGATATGCCCGTTTATCTCTTGCCGGGGAATCATGATGACCGGCAACAAATGCGCTCTAGTTTTCCTGAGCATGCGTATTTGGGCGCGAAAGGTTTTGTTCAATACAGTGTGCCGATCGGTGATATGCAGTTGATAACGCTTGACACAGTCGTACCGCTGGCAAGCGAAGGTTCATTGTGCGAAGAACGACTGAATTGGCTTGCGATTGAATTAGAAAAATACAGTCACCGGCCAGTGGTTTTAGCAATGCATCACCCCCCCTTCAAAACGCTGATTGGCCATATGGATGAAATCGGTTTGCTAAACGGAGCGGAAGAATTAGAAGCTTTGTTGAAACGCTTCCCGAACGTAGAGAGGGTGATATGTGGTCATTTGCACAGAGCTATTCAAGTGAGCTTTGGGGGCACTCTGGCTGTTACCGTTCCATCTCCTGCGCATCAGGTTTGCCTCGATCTCTCGCCTCAAGCAGCTTCTGCTTGGGTTTTAGAACCGCCAGCTTTTGGTATTCATACATTGCCTCAAGGGGGGCGTATGGTTAGCCATACAGCTTACTGCGCTGCTTTTGACGGTCCTTACCCGTTCCACGAAGCCAGTGGGCAATTGATTGATTGAATTAGATGCGTGTAGCTTTTCTAGATTTAGATCACACACTTCTCGTCGCTGACAGCAATCAACTCTGGATGTCATTTTTGTTGTCACAGCAAATGATTTCTGTCAATGATGTTGCTACCCATGAAAAGTTCATGGATGACTACTCTAATGGTGTGCTTGATTTTTCAGCGCTACAGTCTTTTCGAATCAAACTGGATGCTTCTTTACCAGTTGAACAGATGGACAAATGCAAAAAGATATTTTTCAAAAAAATCTTGCTTCCTGCCATCGCACCATTGGCGTCTCGTTTGTTGGAGGAAATAAAGAGCCAAGGGGTAATGACTGTAGTGGTGAGTGCGACACGAGCAACATTAATTGAACCAGTTGCCAAGCAACTTGGTGTGGACCATGTACTTAGCTCCTGCTTTGGTCAAGATAAGGTTAATCAAGTGGAGTTTTGGCTTGAGAGCTATGGAAAGTCATTATTAGATCTTGACGAGAGTTGGTTTTACAGTGACTCCCACAATGACTTACCTCTATTTGAGGCTGTTAAATTTCCAATTGCTGTGGATCCAAATTCGCAACTGAAATCAATAGCGGACTGTCGTAACTGGAAAATAATCTCACTGCATTCTTAGCTCAATCAATACCTACTTAAGGATGTTCGTTAGAGGCGGCTGTCTTTCTATGTTCCGCATCCATCCTCAATCAGGCTAATGTTACGGAGTATCAATACTCACTTGGGAGCATGATCACCCAGTGCTCTCCATCCCAGCAGGCATACAGCGAGACCGCTTCCATCGGAAAATCCAAGTACGGGATCTCTTGCCTTGCTAGTTCTTTGCCATTTCCGTCGTCATAGATCATGGTTGCTTTGATGCCATGCACCTGCACCTTGATCTGTACGAACCAGTCATGTGTATTAATTTCGCTGACGTGACTAGCAATCGCGTCCATCATCCAAAAGCACTCCGCCTCCTCTGCCAAGTACTTGGCGCCATCAGTTAGCAAATGGCGTCGGCTGATACGGTAGTACCGCTCAGTACCAGTGAAGTAAGCAAGTTGTGAAGCGTCGAAATTTTTCATTAGTAGTCCTTTGTCTGTGACTTAAGTTTGTTTTCAGACACGCACTTGGACAACCGAAATTTGGTAACCCGACATCTTGGCGGGGTACCGAGTAAAAATAACCAGGCTGATTGGAAAAGTACTGGTGCTAAAAAATCCGCAGCTCTAGAAATTAGGTATGCAGACCCCATTCGAGCAGCAGATACAAACCGCACTACTCGGCAAAATTTCACCGCTCAAGCGCAAAACTCGACACGTTTAAAAGCCCTACAGCACGCGAATTTCCCTGCCCGAATACTCTGGGTGCTGAGAACCCAGATCAGCGCTTGTAGGGCTTGCTCGCCAATCTGCGCTGGTTATCCACAGAGCGCGTGAGTTATCCAAGAAAAATCACGAAAAATCGTGCTTTTAATAGATTTCAAAGTTTGAGCGTTGAAATCATTGAAGATTTTTTCAGCGGAAAAGTTATCCACAGCCAGTTCATATCGCGCTGCTCCAGCTCAGAAAACCG
>Ga0214921_10011001_pt1 | contig 11080 bp, 5 predicted proteins | sample LL1505_MetaG_FD_177992 | JGI IMG/M metagenome (GOLD analysis project Ga0214921, IMG submission 177992) | Freshwater microbial communities from Lake Lanier, Atlanta, Georgia, United States - LL-1505 | ecosystem: Environmental > Aquatic > Freshwater > Lake | place: USA: Georgia | collected 2015-05-28
CGCCGCGGCAGGATGTATCCGGTCGGCTCCAACGCGATCAACGATCGCACCATCGGTGAGAGCGCGCAGGGACTGGCCGACTATGTGCGGAGCGTCATGACCGCCGGCATGGAGCCCTCGTGCGCGATCGCCTACGACACCCGTCACCGCTCCGAACACTTTGCCAAGCTCTGCGCCGAGGTGCTCCTCGCGGCGGGCTTCCGCATCTTCTTCCTCCGCGGCTTCCGCAGCACGCCGGAACTCTCATACGCCGTTCGCCATACGGCGAGCACCTGCGGCATCATGGTGACGGCTAGCCACAATCCGCCGAGCGACAACGCCGTGAAGGTCTACTGGGCCGGCGGCGTGCAGGTGCTCCCGCCACACGACAAGGGGATCATCGACCGCGTGATGCGGTGCGACGCCGTGCACCGCCAGAGCTTTGACGCGGGCGTCGCCGCCGGCCGCGTGGAGTTCGTGGAAGAGGAGATCGACCCGGCATTCATTGCCGCGGTGCTCAGGCAGTCGACCGCCGGCCCGCGAGACATCTCCATGCTGTACACGCCGCTGCATGGGGTGGGCGCGAGCGCCGTTGTGCCGGTACTCGACGGCGCCGGCTTCAAGAAGCTGCGGCTCTACGGGCCCCAGGAATTGCCCGACGGCGATTTTCCGAACGTGCCCGGCCACGTGGCCAACCCTGAAAATCCAGCGGTGCTGGAGGGAGCCATTGCCGAGGCGATGGCCCGCGGCGACGACCTCGTGATGGCCAGCGATCCCGACTGCGACCGGCTCGGTGCGGCTGCGCCGCTGACGGCCGCCACTGGCAGCGACTGGCAGACATTCACGGGCAACCAGCTTGCGGCCCTGCTCGTCGACTGGGTGCTCTCCAGTCGCAAGCGGCTTGGCACGCTCTCAACCACCGATCACGTGATCACCACGCTTGTCACCACCGGCCTCGTGCGTCGCATCGCCGAGTCGTTCTGCGTGACGACCGTCGATACCCTGCAGGTCGGCTTCAAGTGGATCGGGCAGGCGATCGACCAGACCGGCCCCGAACATTTCGTGTTCGGCTGCGAGGAGTCGCACGGCTACCTCGCGGGCACGCATGTTCGCGACAAGGATGCGAGCGTGGCCTCGCTCCTGCTCGCCGAACTCGCCGCTTCGCTGAAAACCCAGGGCAGAACCCTGCACGAGCAACTCGACACGATCTTCTGCACGCACGGCTGCCATCTGGAGCGACAGGTGGCGATCACGCTGCCGGGTGCAGCGGGCATGGATCGCATGCGAGAGATCATGGCGACCCTGCGGTCGAAGCCGCCCGCGTCGCTCGGCGGGCTGCCGGTCGCCCGGGTCCGCGACTACGGCAGTCTCACGACATCGACACCGGTCGCAGCGGCCGTTCCTTTTGCCGGGTCGAAGGGCGATCTCGTGATGTTCGATCTCGCCGACCCCGCCGCGCCGATGCCGAGCCTAGCAGCCGCAGACATCGCGGCCGGCCGCTTCCCGGAGCTCGCCAACTGCGTCGCGGCCCGGCCCTCGGGCACGGAGCCGAAGATCAAGTTTTACCTCTTCGCCGCAACGCCCCCCTGCAGCCAGACGCAGCTCGCCGCCACGAAGGCTGCGCTCACCCAGCGGCTCGACCTGCTGGAACGCGACCTGCGTGCGCTCGCGGGAGTATGACGCTGTGTTCACGCCGGGCACGATGCTTGCTGTGCTTTCACCCGTGGCAACAAGATTGCATCTTGTGGGTCCGGGGTCGTATTCGGCACGTTGAAAACGTGCCGCCACTGGGCATGGGCAGCCCCGAACCGTTGCCAGCAAGCTGTGTCCCAGCCGCTAGAATGACGTTGTGAGCGACCACCACCCATCCGACGCCGCCGAATCCACGCCCGCCGACACCGATCAGGCGGCGACCACCGGCGACCGGGCCGCGGCGGCGAAAAAGGTAAAATCATTCCCCACGACGCCGGGCGTCTATCTGATGAAGGACGCCGCCGGCCGCGTGATCTACGTCGGCAAGGCGAAGAACCTGCGGGCCCGCGCCGGCAGCTATTTTCTCAAGGCCGCCGAGCAGGATCGCCGAACCGCCGATCTCGTTCAGGAGATCCGCGACATCGACTACCTGGAGGCCGACAGCGAGGTCGATGCCCTCCTGCTCGAAAGCCGACTCGTCAAGGACGTGCAGCCGCGATTCAACTCCGACCTCAAAGATGACAAAACATTTCCCTATCTCCAGATCACGACCCACGAGGACTACCCGCGGGTGGAGTTCACCCGTACACCAAAGCAGAAGGGCGTGAAGCTCTACGGCCCGTTCACGAGTGCCGGCAGCCTCCGCGGCGCGATCGTGGTGCTGCAGCGGATTTTTAAGTTCCGCACCTGCTCGCTCGACATCGACGCCGACGACGAACAGTGGCGTTGGTTCCGCCCCTGCCTGCTCGCCTCGATCGACCAGTGCACGGCACCCTGCAATCTACGAATCTCGAAAGAGGACTACCGTCGCGACATCAATCGACTGAAGACGTTTCTCGACGGCGGCAAGAAACGCCTGCTCGAGGAGATGAAGCAGGAGATGCTCGCCGCCTCCGGACGGCTCGAATTCGAGCAGGCCGGACGGCTCCGGGACGAGATCCGACTCCTGGAAACGCTCGATCAGCGGGGCGATCTGGAGGAGCACGTCCAGCCGGAGGTGTTTCTCGTCGATCCGAAGAAGGGGCTGGCGGGCCTGGAGAAGGTGCTCGGGCTGCCGCGGACACCGCGGGTGATCGAGGGCGTTGATATCGCCCATCTTGCCGGCAACGAGACGGTCGCGAGTCTGGTGCAGTTCATCGACGGGCTGCCGTTCAAGCCGGGTTACAAGCGATATCGCATCAAGACGGTGTCAGGCATCGACGACTTCAAGAGCATCCACGAGGTCGTATCTCGCCGGTTTGCCCGGCTCGTCCGCGAGGGAGCCCCGCTGCCGGACATCTTCCTGGTGGACGGCGGCAAGGGGCAGTTGTCGGCGGCCATGGATGCACTCGAATCGCTGGGGATCGAGCCCCCCTGCGTGATCTCGCTGGCGAAGCGGGAGGAGGAGGTGTTTCTCCCCGGCCGGAGCGAGCCGCTGCGGCTCTCTCGCGATTCGTATTCCCTGCGGCTGCTGGAATATGTCCGCGATGAGGCTCACCGCTTTGCGCAGCACTACCATCACCTGCTGCGGAGCAGACGGTCGTTCAACGAGGAGCCGTGAGAGGCTCACGACCGCCCATCACCGCCTCCAGGAGGCCGGCGATCTCCCCAGATCGTTCGAGGGGCAGTCCGAGGCGTGTGCGGCCAACAGCCGCTGCCTACATCCGTCGCAGTCGTGTGCCCAGAACCCGTGCATTCCCCGCTTTACGACCGCGAATCCGAGAATTGAATGGACGTTTTCTCCAGCCCCAGCTGAGTACGCAAAGCGTCTGAAAAATAGGGGAAAACAAGCGGCAAGCAGCCAGGAACTCGACACTATTTTTTCGTGACGAAGCGACTTTGGCATCAATGTTGCTCCATTGCACTGACAGCGGGCTGCCAGGCCCGCTGCCCGGAAGACACGCGTTACGGAGACGCCCTTCTGGTGCTCCCTGTCCTGCCTTCTGGAGGTGAGCGATGCGCGTGCTTCTACCCAGTGCGGCCCTGCGGCCGTGGGTTCATTCGTTGTTCTCCCGGCCGTATGACGGCGGGCTTGCGACCCCCTCTTGATCTCGCATCGTGTCCGTCCGGAGCCCTCGGTGGTGTTCGGTCGCACGGTGCGATCGACGCTCGTCGTTGGGAGAACTTTTTTAAAAGGATCCAGTTCGATGGTGCGAATGATTCCCCTTCTCATGGCTCTGTTCGTGGGTGTGTCGTGGTGCGGCGAGGTGTGGGCCCAGGAGGCCGCTGCACCGCATCTCAAGGGCACCTACGACACCGGCTCGATAGCGTGGATACTCGTCAGTGCGGCCCTTGTGTTCTTCATGATGCCCGGCCTGGCGCTGTTCTACGGCGGCATGGTCCGCGCGAAGAACGTTCTCAACATGTTCATGCTCGTGATGGTCTGCGTACCACTCATCGCGATCGAATGGGTGGCCTATGGCTACAACATGGCGTTTGCCGTTCCCTCGGCAATCGCGGTGGACGCTGGAAAAGGCCCGGATGGCAACGATCTTCCCAAGCACAGCTATCTGGGCTGGGATCCCGGTCTCGTGTTCATGAAATCGTTCGCCGAACTCAGCGTCGATGGAGCGAATTCCTACGAGCGGATCGTGACGAGCGGTGATACGGTCGAGGCCTCTCCGAACGGCGTGCCGGAACTGCTCTTCGCGATCTATCAGATGATGTTTGCGATCATCACACCGGCCCTCATCGTCGGTGCGATCGCCGAGCGTGTAAAGTTCAGCGCCTGGTGCCTGTTCGCCGTTCTGTGGGCCACGATCGTGTACAACCCGGTGTGTCACTGGGTCTGGAACGTCAACGGCTGGTTGTTCCAGAAGGGCGTTCTCGACTTCGCTGGCGGCACCGTCGTGCACGTGCTCGCGGGCGTGTCGGCCCTGGCGCTGTTGCTGATCCTTCCAAAGCGGCGAGGCTATCCCGGTGCACAGTTCGTACCCCACAGCGTCGGCTGGACCCTGATCGGTGCCGCCATGCTGATGGTGGGCTGGTTCGGGTTCAACTCCGGATCCGCCATCGCCGTCGGCAAGGACTTCCTGCCTGTGGCGGGTGGTGTTGCCGTGCTGGCCTTCGCCACGACGGCGATCGCGGGAAGTGCGGCGTCAGGAGCATGGTTGTTCGCCGAATGGCTCAAGGTTGGGAAGCCGACCGCCCTCGGCTTTGCGTCCGGCATGGTGGCAGGTCTGGTGGCGATCACTCCCTGTGCCGGTCACGTGAGCCCGTTCAGCGCGTTGATCATCGGGATTTTGGGCGGAGTTGTCTGCTTCCTCGCCGTGCAGGCCAAACCGTTGCTGGGATACGACGACTCGCTCGACGTCGTCGGTGTCCACGGTGTGGGCGGAGCCCTGGGAGCGCTGCTCGTGGGACTCTTTTCCATGCGACCGGTCATGGGCGGCCTTGGGCAGTTCATGATCCAGTTGGAAGGACTGCTCTGGAGCGGCGGCTATGCCTTCCTGTGCACCTTGGTGCTCGGGTTGCTGATCGAGAAGACCATCGGCTTCACGGTGCATCCGAATGTGGAAGCCGAAGGACTCGACATCAACGAGCACGGTGAGTCTGCCTACCACTTGACCTGATTCCGGGGTGAGGCCCGGTCTCCAAGCCAGAAGGGTGCCCCAACGGTCTGGGTGTGTACTCCGCAATTACACACCCAGACCGGGGCATTCCTTGGGCCGATCAACTCCTCGTTCCTTCAAACCCGTTCAGCCCCGTCCGTGTGCTTTGGCTCCGCCGCAGCATCGGCACGGGGCTGAGCGTTTTGATGTAACCACCTTGCCTCGCAGGCAGACGTCCTCGTGACATGCCGCGGGACGCGAAAAAACCGAGACGTGCCGCTCCTCGTCGCCTACATTCGAACCGCCCAATCGCTCTGGATTCCGCCGAGCCATTTCGCGATGCTCCCGCCCCGCGCGAGGATCAGCGCGGCTCATTGGACCGAGGAGCAGTGCCGTGGTTGGAACTGGCAAACATCACTCGTACGAACGGCCAGTCGCCGGCCGGCCAACTGCCTGGCTCGGCAGGTTGCTCATGACGGTGACCTGCCTAACCCTCTGCCAGACCGCAGTCGCGACCGACTCGGCGGCCGCGCCCGAGCCCATGACGGTCATCGACGCTGGCACGCCCGTGGATGATCCGGGCCGCGAACGCTGGAATCGGATCGTGCTCCTCGCCACGCCACGGTTTACCACTGGCGACACCGACGACGTTCCCGCATCCATCAAGGACACCGTCACCGGATTCACGTTCGCGATCCTGGCCACCGTGCGGCGCATCGAACCGCCGTCCGAGGAAGGCACACGCTCTGGCCATGAACTCGTGGAAGTCGGTGTCGGCAACTGCATGTCGGTGAACGACCGGCTGACCGTGGTCGCTCCCGATGCCGCGATGGAGGGCTGTTCGCTCGACTTCCTCGGCAGACAAGTGCTGAACGCCAAGCAGAAGAGTCTCGGCGAGATCACCTGTATCGGCAAGGACGATGCGGCAGTCGTCTTCGACGTGCCCACGCTCATGCTGCAAGGCGACGAGCACGAGGACCTCGTCGTCCGGCACTTGGTACGGATCGATCCGCAATCAGGCCACTGTACAACCTGCGCCTGGCTGGTGGCGATCACCGATGACGGCAACTCCACTCCGGTCGATGAGCCGCTGCGGCTCATCGACGGCGGTACCCGCGAAGACCGGTCGATCCACGTCGATGGCCGACGCTTCACCTTCGGGCTTCCCACCAAACGGGCCTTCGCCGTGGTGGATCTGCCGCCCGGCCAACGGGTCGACTGGTCCACCTCCCTGCGGACCGCCGCCGACGCGCCCACCTATTCGAAGGCCGCACTGGATCGTCTCACCACCGAACTCGACACGGCGATCGCCAGCCTCCGCACGCTCCGCTCAGCGGAGCGCTGAAGCCTCGGACTTACCGGCTGTGCATGTCGGACGACACGCCACCGGCGGCCGGCACGTAACACATCCGCGCGTAGTCCATCACCATTCGGTGTGCACTGAACCTCCAGGCCAATGAACTGATCGAGTTCATCATCATCCTGATCCATGCCCGCGGCAGGCCGTCGCTGTCGCGATCGTAGAAGAGCGGGATCACTTCCTGCTCAAGCACCTTGTAGAGTGCCTCACCGTCGCGGCGGTCGGTGATCTCGTCATTGGCATGGGTCTCACCTCGGCCGATCGCAAAGCCGTTGCGACCGTCGAAGGCCTCGGCCCACCAGCCGTCGAGAATCGAGCAGTTGAGGCCGCCGTTATAGACCACCTTCTGACCACTCGTGCCGGAGGCTTCGAGCGGCCGTCGCGGGTTGTTGAGCCACACGTCGACCCCCTGAATCAGGTGCCGGCAGACGTTGATGTCGTAGTCCTCGACAAAGACGACCCGGCCGGCGAAGCGGTTGTCGTGCCGCAGGTTGGCGATCTTGCGGATCAGTGCCTTCCCTGGTTCGTCTGCCGGATGCGATTTCCCGGCATAGATGATCTGGATCGGTCGCTCGGAGTTGCTGATCAGCCCGTAAAGCCGGTCGAGATCAGCGAGTACGAGATCCGCCCGCTTGTAGGTGGCGAACCGCCGCGCAAAACCGATCGTGAGAATGTTCGGATCGAGCACCGACCGTGCCGATTCCACCGCTTCGTCGGACTCGCCCCGCCGCCGGCACTGTCTGGCCAGCCGCCGCCGGACGAACTGGAGGAGCAGGTTCTTGAGCGCGTAGTGCGTTTCCCAGAGCTCGCCCGGGTCGCACTCGTGGATCTTCTGCCAGATGTCAGGCTCGCCCATCCGGCGAAACCAGTTGGACGGGAAGATGCGGTCGTAGAGTTGCAGCATTTGCCAGGAGAGCCAGCTCGGCACATGCACGCCGTTGGTGATGTGGCCGATCGGCACCTCCTCCTCCACCCGCCACGGCCAGAGGGCCGACCACATCTTGCGGCTCACATGGCCGTGCAAGGCACTGACGGCATTGGCCCGCCGTGACATCTTCAGCCCCAGTACCGTCATGCAGAACGGCTCGCTGTTGTTGTGGGGTTCGACCCGTCCCAGGCCCATCAGCTGGTCGTGGGAAATGCCGAGCGCATCCCGCATGGGGCCGAGGTATTCCTCGATCAGGCCGCCGTCGAACCGGTCGTGTCCGGCGGGCACCGGCGTGTGGGTGGTGAACACCGTCTGGCGGGCCACCCGGCGAACCGCGTCGTCGAACGAATAGCCGTCTCGCTCCATCCGCCCGCGAACCGCCTCCAGCGTGGCGAAGACCGAATGCCCCTCGTTGAGATGATAGACGCCGGGCACGATTCCCATCGCCCGAATCGCCCGCACGCCGCCGACGCCGAGCACGAGTTCCTGACGGATCCGCAGCCGGGAATCGCCGCCATAGAGGCGGCTCGTCAGCTCGCGGTCCTCGGGGTTGTTGACCTCCACGTCGGAGTCGAGCAGGTAGAGATTGATGCGGCCAACCGCCATCCTCCAGACCTTGGCGAAGATCGGACCTGACCGGGTGTCGATCTGGACCGTGATCGGCTGGCCATCGGCGCCGACGGCCGGCTCGATCGGCAACGCTTCGGTCCGTGACTGCAGGTATTCCTCGTGCTGGTAGCCGTCGATGTCGAGCTGCTGTTTGAAGTAGCCCTGATCGTAGAACAGCCCCACAGCGATCAGCGGTATGCCGAGGCCGCTGGCGCTTTTGATGTGGTCGCCCGAGAGCACGCCCAGACCGCCAGAATAGATTGGCACCGATTCATGGATGCCGAATTCCGCCGAGAAATAGACCACCGGCTTCGAGCCGAGCACGCCGGCGTGCACCGTGCTCCAGGTCGATTCGCCGGCCATGTATTCCTTCAGCCGACGGTAGGCCTGATTGATCCGGCTGTAGAGCACGAGTTCCGCAGCCCGCGCCTCCAGACGTTCAGGTGTGAACTCGGCCAACAGCGCGATTGGATTGTGGTCGAGCTGCCGCCACCGGATCGGGTCGAGCTCCCGAAACAGGTTGGTCACCTCCGGGTGCCAGCTCCACCAGAGGTTGCGGGCCAGCGCCATGCACTTGTCGTAGAGATTCTGCGGCGACAGCTCATCCAGCCGCGGCGGGGCGTGCTGAGGAAGGCTCGCGACACCGGTGGTGGCAGCGGCTGGGAAAGGGCTTCTGGACGCACTGGTAGCGCCGACTTCTTCAGCCTGGCTCATGGAATGGCTCCGGACGGGAGGTGGAGAGGTGGGTGAGGAACCTGCCAGAAGGACTCGGAGTATACCGGCCGGCGATTTTCAAGCGACCCCCGCCCGGCATGACCCTCTCTCTGCATAATGGCGACATGTTCACCCCCGGCTGTCGCCATCCCAACCCCGTTGCACTCTCGGCCCTCTGCCATGGCTTGGCCGCCATGGCGACTGAGACCATGGAAATCGGTCCTTGGCGGAGCGGCGCCTTCGTGGCCCTGGCGCGATCGGGCGGCTTGGCCGGATTCATCCCCGCCGACTGCGGCGGCACGGAGGCCGGCGAACCGGCACTCCTCGAGATGCTGGCCGCGATTGCGAGTCGCTGCCTGACGACCGCGCTCGCCCTCACCCAGTGGGCCAGTGCCTGCCGGATCATCGCGGGGGGCGAGCCGGCCCTGCGATCAGCCCGACTGCCCGCCCTGGCACGTGGCGACACGCTGACCACCGTGGGCATCTCACAGCTCTCGACCAGCCGCCGCCATCTCGGCACGCCGGCGTTGATTGCAGCCCGCAGCAACGGCACCTGGCGGCTCACAGGCCTCTGCCCCTGGGTCACCGGCGCCGACTCGAGCGACACGATCGTCACTGGTGCCATGACCGAATCTGGCGAACAGCTCTTCTTCGTGGTGCCGACCGACGCCGTGGGTCTCGACATCACGCCACCCATGCAGATGCTCGCGCTCTCCGGAAGCCGGACGTCGAGTGTGTCATTTCAGCAGATCGAGCCGGCCGACGTGATCGTGCCTGCCGAGGCGGGCGTACGGACGGGCGGCCTGGCGACGACGGCGCTGGCAGTGGGCTCCACGCGGGCGGCCATCGCCATCCTCGAAGAGGAGTCCCGCACGCGACCAGCGCTCGAGCCGGTTGCAGCCGGGCTCCGCGGTGACGTGGACCAACTCGCCCAGCACGTCGACGCGGCCGCCGAGCATGGCATCGAGCCAGCCGATCGCGACCGACTGCGGACCCATGCCAACGGCCTCGTGGTGCGGGCCGCGCAGGCGGCGCTGACCGCCTCGAAAGGGGCGGGCTTCGTGTCGGGCCATCCGGCGGAGCGGCTCGTCCGCGAGTCGATGTTTTTTCTGGTCTGGAGCTGCCCCCAGTCGGTTTCGTCCGCCGTGATGTGTGAACTGGCGGGCATCGGCATCCCATAGCGTTCTCCACCCACGTCTGTCTCTCGAAAGGAAGCAATGAAGCGCACACGCAGACACACGCTCATCTCGGCCACCCTTGCAGCCTTGCTCATGCATGCCGGGATGGCGTCCGCCCAGCTTTCCCGCTTCGAGGGCTTGAGCAGCCTGCCGTTCGCAGAGAATCGGCCCACGCCTGAGACTGCGGCGACGTTGCGGGACGAACTGCTCTTCCAGCGGGCGACACAGACCTACCTCTGGGCGCTGCCGCTCATCAACACGCTCGGCATGAAGGTCGGCTCGGAGAAGGTCTTCGGCGCCGGCTACAACGTGCTGCCGGTCTGGAAGAAAAGGCTCGACGCCAAGACGCTGATCACAACCCCCAACTCCGATGTCATCTATGCGATGGGCTACGTCGACCTCGGCACAGCCGGCCCGCTCGTGTTCGAGGCCCCGCACAATCTTCAGGGCATCCTGCTCGATGCCTGGCAGCGGCCAATCCCGGTGGATGGCGGCAGGTTCTTCGGGGACGTCGGCCTTCCCGGCCCCGACGCCGGGAAGGGTGGAACGTTTCTGCTCCTGCCTCCAGGCTACGAGGGACCGGTGCCAGAGGGCTGTTTCGTCTACCGTTCGCCGACCAACACCGTCTTCATTTTCCTACGAGCGTTCTATCAAGACCCGAAGAACCTCGCGCCTGCCGTCGCGCTCATCGAACGATCGAAAATCTATCCTCTCAACGGCAAAGAAAACGCCAGGCCCATGCAGTTCCCCGATGCCTCCGGCGTGTCGGTGAATATGCTGCCGATCAGCGACGGCACCGCCTTCGACGAACTCAAGAAACTGGTGGAGAGCGAGGGCACTGATCTCGCCGACTCCGATTCGCTCGGGATGTTGGCATCGATCGGCATCGCCAAGGGCCGGCCTTTCGAGCCCGATGCAAAGACGCGGACAATTCTCGACCACGCCGCGAAGACGGCCTACAAGATGAGTCGCGTGATTGGCTTCGAGGAGGCGGTCGGGGGCCGCTCCCTGCAGATCTATCCCGATCGCCGGTGGATCAACCCAATGGCCGACGCGACCCCGGAGAATCTCGGCGGGCCTTTCGATCTCG
>Ga0214921_10011003_pt1 | contig 11077 bp, 9 predicted proteins | sample LL1505_MetaG_FD_177992 | JGI IMG/M metagenome (GOLD analysis project Ga0214921, IMG submission 177992) | Freshwater microbial communities from Lake Lanier, Atlanta, Georgia, United States - LL-1505 | ecosystem: Environmental > Aquatic > Freshwater > Lake | place: USA: Georgia | collected 2015-05-28
CGCTGTATTGTGTACCCAGAGTTCTGACGTTCGTGATTTTGAACGAAAGCCTTCTCAATTGGATTAAATCGATTCTGTCTAAGGACATCTGAGATTCTTTTTTGGACAACTGGCGCGTCTTCAGGAACTTGTCCGATATCTGGATTTCCAAGATCGACACTCTTTATATTCGTTGTCGACTTTATGTTCACGAGGAGCGAGTTTCCATCGAAACTCTTTCTTCTCTCATCAGACCCTATCCTCTTAATATCAGTTTCCTTGAAGGGATTGTCGTTCTTTACATACTCTGAGTTCTTAGTATCATCAAATTTCTCTGCTGCACCGCTACCGTAACCTCTAGAGAGGTCTAGGAAGCTACCAAGCGTTGATCCAGCAGACTGCATTTCTGATTTCGCAACACTTGGATTCGTCCTGCTAGACATATTTGGATTCACAGTCATTGCTGAACCCTGGGTGTCTTGAGAATCTCCTGGTATTTGAAATGAATTTGGCTGTCCTGCGCCTCTATTTACCTGACCTCGAGAAAGAGCGCTAAGATAATTTCCGAGTGTTGTCTTTGCAGGACGAGACAAGTCCTGAGAAGTGCCTGGTTGTAGAAGAGGATCACGCTCAGGCGCATTACCTGAGTCGGCGAATCCTGGATTGTATGTTATCTCAGGATTCTGCTCAAGCTCATGTCCTGACTCGTTGCCCTTTCTAGTCACCCGTTCACCTTTGTTCTCTTCCTGAGCGCTGACTCAAATTGAGACTTACCCTGCTCAGTGCTAAGTATCTTTCTTAAACACTCCTCCATTTTATCAGCAATAGATAGAATCTTCTTCTGGTTCTCGAGGATCTCCTTCTGTGCCTCAGGGCTCAGATGTGAAACGGAGTCGAAGAAAATTCTTGCAACAGGATCATTGGCACGCGACCAACGAAAGTTATTAAATGCGTTGCTGTCTAATTCTTTCTTCTTTGATTCTTCTGACATTTTTTTATCACGTTGTTGAGGTTGTTGTTGAGAATCTCTCAGTCGGAAGATCTGTCGTGTTATTCACGCTGAGTATGCCTCTTGCAATTTGCTCAGCACTCATTTGAACTGTTATGTTCACATTAATCTGTACGTTTTCGTGCTCAACTGTAACACGTCCATCGCCTGAAAGTGCATTACTCATCTGAATAACTGTAGCAAGCCCAGGATCTGATCCGGCGCGTGCCATTAGAGCCGATAGTTCATTGAAAGAGTTTTTCGCTGTTGTTATTCTAGTTGATATTTCTTCTGGGATTGTTGCGAAAACATCTAGCGCAGATTTAATGCTGTTGGCATTTGAAACGATATTCGCAGTTGCAACTGAATTTAGAGCAGATGACATTTCTCCGAGTGACTTAAACACGTCTGAAAGAGATGCAAGACTTCTTCGATTTGAAATAAGAGAAATTACAGATCTCTGCGAGATCAATCCATTTAATCCCTGCGATATCCAAAGAATTGGACCGTTGCCCGATGTATCATCAAATAGGGCACCATTTATTGTGGAAAGTATTGTTCTCAACTGCGATGCGTTTGTTGCCCCACCCTCTCCTGCTGTGACTGACAACAAATCTTTAATTGATGTTGAAAATTTTCCAAGCACACCAAATATTTCACCAACTGCCTGGACTTTTCTCAGGAAAGCTCTGCCTCCAGTTTCAGGTAGACTATCAACAAGTGATTTCAACTTGTTGAATGTGTCTGTTAGCGCACCTCCATTGCCTCCATCGCCTATTAATGCATCAGTTATTGTTGAGACTGTATTGGTAAGCTCTTTAAGGCGTGCAGAATTTGTTAGTGCCTTTTTTCCTTCTCCCGGAGGTGGCATTAATTTAGAAACATCTCCAATAGCACTAGCAAAACTACCAAGGACTGAGAACAGTGAAGCAACAATCTTAACTTTTGGCTCAAGCGCTGCAGGGTCCTGAATAGATGTAGTAAGACTGCTTATGCCATCAAACGATTTTTTGAAAGCAGAATTATCACCTGAGAATAGTGATTCATTGATTCCTTCAACAGTTTCTCTTAATGCTGCTATCTTTTCTTTTGTTGAACCCTTTTCACCACCTAACGTCTTTGTCACTGTGCTTATTACATTTGCAAAACTACCAAGCACATTAAATGAATCGGCGATGATTTTTATTTTAGGACCCATTATAGCAGGATCGCCTACAGAAGCAGCAGCAGCTGAGATTGCGGTAAACAGTGGTCCAATATTGTCCTTGACAACATTAATTGTGTCCTTCATGCTGTCTGATATTGCCTTCAACTGCTCAGGACTTGCTCCCGTTTCAGATCCAAACATGCCTTTTGACTTGAGCGCAGCAACTGTCTGTGGATCTGGCTGAAGTGTCTTTATGAGATTACCCACTGCACCAAGAACATTTCCAAATGCGGCAGCCGATTTTATCTGAGACTCATCAAGTGTGGAGCTTGTGAGTGTAGTCATCAGTGATGTTATATTTGTAAATACTGAGTCGAAGAACGACTGAGCAGCTTCAAGTGTGGGACCCACATGAGTGCCAAACATAGAAATGTCTATGTTGCCAAATTGCTTTGCAACAGCACCCATTCCGCTTATAGTGTCTGCAACACTTAGAATTAACTCTATCTTATTATTGAGTTCACTTGCGTCTGCTTCAAGGCTAGAAAGTGAACGTAATGTGGGCATTAGAGCTTGTACAAATTTGTCTAGTGAAGGCAGCAAACGATCAGCTGCGTACTTAAAAAAATCTGAGACTAGAGGAATAGCAATCATTGCTGGAATAGCTGCAACTCCTGATGCTATAAGAGAACCAGCTATGACTGCAGTTGCTACTGCCACTGTAGCCAGATTTGTCATAACTTTTGCGATATTCTCATATGACACACCTGCTGTTGTGGAGAAGAACGCGTTAAGCACAGGCAGGAAGCCCTCGTTAAGAGCAATCATGAACATCGAGGCCCAACCCATACCAGAAATTCCAAGTGGTCCAGCAACAACCATTACAGCTGATGCTAATGCAAGTGCATCGAGACTCAACATAGTAACAGCAAGAAGTGCAAATGATCCCGCCGCAGACAATGCGTCAAATTCTTCCAATACACTAGCAGATTTCTCAAGCTGTGGTAGGAAACTATTATTTAATGCCATCATAAAGAGCATTGCCCAGCCCAGCCCTGAAATGCCTAGAGGCCCTGCGACGATCATCAGCGCGGATGAAATTGCCATTGCAGCCATAGACATCATAATCGTAGCAAGCGATGTATACGGTTCTGGATCTATTTTATTAGATGAAACTTCGTCACCAAATTGCTTGATATATGGAAGTAAGAAAAATAAAACACCCATAAAAATTGCTGCCGTAGCTAGACCGACAATTGCTGTTCCGAGAACAGCGGGTGTAAGAAGTGATGCCGCATACATCATAGCAACAATTCCTGCAGTTGCTATCGCCATGCCCAAAAGACCTATCCCTACACCCATCCAGTCTATTCCATAGAACATGCCAGAAACCATCCTGAGTGCTCCTGCAAGCACGAATGCTCCTGTCACAAGAAATACACCTGCAGCAACAGCTCCCAGTATTGCTTTTCCTATAAGACCTGGATTGACTACAGCAAGAGCATTAATTGCCATAGACATACCTGCTGCTGCAATTGCTAATGCAGTCATTGCAAGGACTGCAGTGACCGCTGTCTCCATTGTGAACATAGAGCTCACAAGAGCCACACCAACAGCAAATACAAACATCGCAGGAAGGAAAGTAATTCCTATAAGCACAAGTTTCGCTGCAGCAGTTAAAACATCTTTCACACCTATTTTTGCGAAAGCTTTAAAGAAATCGCCTAGTCCTTCCACGAATCCTGTCAAGCCACCTGCCATTGAGCTGCCAAGAGCACGACCTGAATCAGATGCTGCTCTCGTCGCGTCAGTGCCCGAAAAAGCTTTAGTAAAAAATCCTCCGATCATCTTTCCAACACCGCCGACGGCTGCACCGATAAGTGCACCAGTGACAGCAGTCAAAATCATCTTTCCTATCACTGCAGAGAGCAAAACAGCTCCCACTGTCTTTATGACAGGTAATGATTTCTCAAATAGTGACTTAAACATCTTAATCATCGACGGTGAAATTTTCTGCCATAGCGTTGACAGCATTGTTCCTGCAGCAACTGCAAGCTTACCAAACAATTCACCGAAATTTGTCTCAAGCTGAGGTGGATTTTTTATAAATTCAGACACCTTTTCAAAGATCATCACAAGGCCGTCGACTGCGATTGGAAGCAGAGCATTGAAGATCTTTCCAAGTGTTGTTATAAAAGTTTTTCCACCTTCTAAAAATGTCTTTGCTCCGGAGCCTCCTGCGCCGAAAAATGTCTTAAAAAGATTCTTAAATCTTTCGATAAACTTTTCAACGCCTGCTTTTGGATCAGTCTGAAGATCCTTAAAGAAGTCTGTGAACACGCCCTTTAGTGCAAACATCATTGCTCTGTATCTGGCAGGATCGAACAGATCCTTGAGACCACTTAGCATTTCTTTCACACCCGGAAAGAATTTTACAAACTGTCTTCCAATTTCAACTGCGCCCCAGTAGACAGCCTTTAATGACTGTCTAATTGCCCTGGAGACCGCCATGAACTCTTTTGACTTTATAATGCCTCTCGCGAATCCTTCAGCGAAAGCGTCGAAGAATGACTTAAACTGTGTTCCGCCGCCGGATCCAAACACTCTCTCGATCGAATCAGCGAGCTTTTTCATCACCTCCACTTGGGAGAGCTGCTTCTTCTCAGACTTAGATCCAGCCTTCTGCACCTGATCGTAAGACATCGATAGGCCACGCTGACTGAATGCGATCTTTGCAGTTTCCTCAGAGATGCCTGCCTGGGTGGCGAGCAGCTTAAGCTCTGTCCGGTTCATTGCATCAACAGACTTTCCTGTCTCTCGGAAAGCCTTCTGAAGTAGTGATAGACGCTCAGCGGCATTCTGGGCATTCATCATCTTCATAGTGTCGATATTCATTCCCATCGACTGAGAGAGTTTCGCAGCATTCTGGGCCGCGTCCTCAAAATTGTCAAAGGCACTTATGAGGCCTGTGAGAGATTTTACTTCGATGCCCAGCTTTCTTGCGTAAACAGAAGTCTGTAACAGCTCTTTAGTGCTTAACGTTCCAAAATTTCCAAAGTCCTGCCTCATCTGTGCAACATCGCCTGAGATCAGCTTTGCGTTTATTCCAAACTGCGCTCCCATGTTAATTGCACCAGAAGCTAACTCTCTCATCGCGTCGACAGGATCCTTACCTGCCGCCTGCGCGAGTTTCATCATTTGTGCCTGCTGCTCAGCAGTGAGACCGAGGCCCTTGCGGTACATCGCAAGTTCAACAGCAGACTTCTCAATTACAGCATTGAAGTTTCCAACAGCAGGTCCGAGGGCCTTCATGAGCTCAGTGTTGTAGGCCATTGCCTTCGCAACACCCTCACGTCCCATTCCGAAGACTTTTCGAAGTGTGAGTCCTGTTCCAGCGAGATTGGAGGCCTGCGCCCTAAACTGAGCGAGCGAAGACGCGCCAGCTTTACCCTCATTAGTAGCTAGTGATCCGAACTCCTTTCTAATGTTCTCAAGCTCTAGGCGTATTGGAGACACACCGCCGCCTGTTGCCTGAGCGACGCTGAATAGTCCCTCGAGAAGTCTAAAAGGCAGGGCAAAGATCGCCTTTCCAAGACGTCCGAATGAGCTTAGAACCCCAACGATGCCTGATCCGAAGTTCATCAGGGTCTGAAAGCCCGCTGAGAATGCTGTCACAATTCCTGCGCCGAGGCCTGCAGCTGCGCCTGTTGTCGCATTTACATGCTCAGATGCTTTACTTAGAGCAGCTGAGAGCCTAGACGATCCTGATACACCCCGCTCTGCAGCGGTCTCAAGGTCGTCTCCCATTCTAGACGCCTCCTCAGCTGCCTTCTTAAGCTCCTCCTGGACACCTCCAAGGCGCTTCTCAATGTCATCGAGCTGCTCACACTTGAGCGCCTTACAGAGGTCGACAGCGAGCTGCACCTGATTTGACAGGGCTTTCTCCTGTGCTTTGAGGAGACCCTGTCTATCCTGCAGAACTTTATTGATCTGGACCTGCAGATCAAACTGCGCTTGCGTTTCCTTCTCGTCTGCCATGGCGTTTAATCAGGCTCATCACCTCGTGATTAAGTATCAAGAAACGCAAAACGCCCTATCACAGAGACCAAGTGTTTCCAGTTATACGCTTAAAATTTTCTGCAGCGCTTCTCTTTGCTTCAATGAGCTGAGTTATAACGGACATCGGCTTCTGATCACAGAGCGCCTCGTATAGTGTTCTGCTCGCGACTACAACATCCTGAAATGCTTGCACGCGCTCTGCTGAACCCTTTATTTTCACACCTGTGGATTCTCCGAGAATATACCTCGCAGACGCCTGCATCATCTTGTCGTACGTATTTGTGGTGGACATCAGATTGTGATCCTCTCGTCTCCATCTAGGAGGTCGTTAACAATAATCTTGAGGAGCTCTTCCTCATCTCCAGGAAGAAGATGATCAGTTATACCAAGTGTGTGTAGGAATTCGGAAAAAGCTTCTTTGACTTCGCTAGTGAACGCACGACGATCCTTTGTCTGTTTCACATCGTCTATCGCTCGCTGAACGTCATCGCGCATATCGAATCCCTCCTCACCGAACGCGACCAGAAGGTCATCTAAAACTGCGTCCTTTGCAACCGCTGGATCTACACCGCTCGCTGCGTGCTGTCCAGATGCGTACGCCTCTAGATTTGAGAGAAGTTTTTCCCTTGAGAAATCTCTTCCCACATAGACGTCCTCCTGTAAAATGTGCCTAATCAGCGCCCTGAGAGATCTCTGGTTTGTCATATTGAGCTGTTACCTCTGAGCGCTAATTATGCATCACATCAGGTGAACCTACGCAGCTTTGACGGCACTTGAGATCGCGCTCGGCCCAGCATTGCACGAGAGTCCGCAGAGTTCGCATGCGCTGCATGGGACTGACCCTGTGAAGCCTTGAGCTCCTTGTTGATGCGCTTGATGAACCAAACACGCTGCCAGACAGGGAGATTATAGGCCTCGCTATAGGAGAATCCCATGTAGTACATCAGGAGGAATATGACCTCCAGAAACATTTCTTTATCTGTCGGAGTCAGGCCAAAAGAAGGATGCCCCGATCGGCAGCCTCACTTCCGCGTGCTCGAGGCAGGATGGGCAGTCCATCCATGACTTCATCTCAATTCCAGGCTCGTTGTTGTCAATAAAGCGCCTAAGCTCAAGGGAGTCACGGGCGGGCATGTTGCGGCAGAAATTGGCAATCTTTGACTTGTCTGAAATGCCGTCGATCGTCTGGATCGCGAACATGAGGCGCTGCGTGACTAGATTGTCAGAGATCATTCCCTGCTTCTTCTTGCGCTCCTGCATGACAGCGAGCTCGGCCTCGTCTGCACCCGTGAGGAACTTGAATCTGACCTTCTTCTTGGTCACAGGAAGTGTGAAGTCAAAGAGGTTCGCGCCCTCGGCAATAGGCTGGACCATGAGACGCTTGATTGGAAGCGATGCGAGATCGAATGCCTGCTTTGAACGCTCACCGCAAGCAGGACAGTCGACCTCGACGTTGTAGTCGGAGCCGTATCCCGTGATGCGGATTGCTGTCATGAGCGCGTTTCGATCGCCCGTGAGCATCTCATCCGGATCAACAGTCTTGTTGATCATGCATGACTTGAGAAGGTGGGTGATAACAGTTCCCTTCTTGATGAGGCTTCGAGACGTGAGGATGTCCTCCTCCTTCGCTGTCATCGCCTTTATGTCGACCGTCTCCTGCCTGAAGAGGGGGGAGTCGGATCCGTACACGACACCAAGTGATGGAAGTGGCACAGACTCAACTGGCACCTCAAAGTTGAAGTCGTCCTTCATTACGTTGCGGACCTGGAAGCCTGCCCTTGCAGCATCAGATGCAGTAAAGACCTCGTTCTTCTCAGCCCTGGTAAGTTCCTCTTCTGACATTTACGCTCCTATTAACTGTAATCGTGTTATACAAACGATAGTGAATCGTATCCGCGTATTTGTTGACAGTAAAATCAAAAGTCATGACTCAACCAACTTCACAGTGTGAAAAATATTATGTCCCGGAGACCTCTGGGTGATCTTCGGGACACTCTTGTCTGAGCTATGGGTGGAATCAGGTCTTAACAGCGCGTGCTGTTCTAAGGATCTTCTACAGGGCTATCTCTAGCTCAGACCGATCGATTCCATTGTTGGTGACAATATCGAGAACAGGCTGGAGAGATGCTTCTAGGTCTTTGGATTTAGCATTGCCTTGAGAGCAGTGTTTAGCTCTCTCTTATCAATACCTTTTTGGGTAAGCATTTCCAAGAATTTCTGAAGCACTGCTTTTGCACCATCTACAGTGCTGACTTTGTCTAGGACTGTCTTAAGCGCTGCGCTGCTGTCTAGCTTTTTTTCTGCAGCAGTTGCAGCAGATCCTCCTTGTACATCAGTGCCTAGTGTTGGAGCCTGTTCGGTTTCACGAAGGATCTCCTCACGAATGATCTGTCTAATCTGCTTCTCTGTGATTCTCATGATCTTATCTCCTACAGCGTGCGCTCTGTGTCACTGCTGCGAATAAGTATGGAGCACTGCAGGAGACTGACCGTAACACCCTGCATGTGGATGTGTTTACGGTTGGATGGTGTGAGAGAGGGTCACCGTTTGTCACCGTGTGACACGGATTGATATTCTGTTTCTATTGATTCTGGTGGGGATTCGAAAGAAATGTGTGTGTCTTTTCTGTCCAGACTTCAAAGGATAAACCGTTCTCCTGCGCAAACTTGGCAGCTGCGGAAAACTTTGTCTGATTCTTTGGATACGACAAGAAGCAATTCGGCTTAATCTCAACAATTACTCTTCTACCATCGTTGTACTCAATTAGACAGTCAACGATGTAGTGACGTGCATTGCCTTCGTGTTGGTACTCAATTCTATACGGCTCGAATTCAAATGAAATCACACTTGGATTCTCTTCAAGGTGAATAATTGTGTTGAGTTCGAACAGTGACCTATAATACAAATTTTGAGACGACTTCTTTGCATTCGAGAAATATCCATGAACACGCGTGGCTTTTGTGATCATGCCCTTCTTTACACACTCTGCCTGCCTAAGACTCTGTCGACTTCTATTGTCTTCATTTGACCAATATGACGACATGTTTTCTGATATCTTCTTTCTATGAGAATCAGACTTGCACTTTCCTAAAAGTGAAGCAGATATTTTTTGAGCGCGCTCTGGCGTGTTCATCTTTTTAACAATCGCAGCAATGCGCGGATCCTCTTTTGTAAGGCCTGAACACCAGCCCTTTATCTCGCCGCTCTCCCACATCTTCCTGCGTGTGTTAAGACTTTTTTCGAATGCAGCCTCGTTGTGGCCCCAGTTGTTGCTGACTCGGGAGGCGTGTCCCTGGATGAACTCGTTGTAGCCCTTCTGGAGGCTGATGAACGAGGTAGTCTCACCACAGCCGCACTTGCACGTGGTCTTGCTACCGCCGGAGACAACTGCTAGGTACAGTTCTTCGGACGGGAACTTGTGCTGCTTGGCAGCATGAATTCTAAGAGAGTTGATGTTATCTACTTGATAGTCACACTTAGGGCACTTAAGCATAAAAACCTCCGCAGTTTCCTACGGAGGTAATTATACCCTTACCTATAACTTCGGTAAAGGACTTTTTCTAAAACTGAAGCACGCAATTATCGAAACGAATTGTGAGTGAGATCTCTGTTGGATCCTCTGTTCCGTAGTCGAGGTCACCGAAGGCTGCCGCTGTGAGGAAGCAGCCCTTCATGTCCCAGAGCTCGACGACTGTACCGACTGGATCGAGGAGCTTGAGCTGGCAGTCACGCTTGTAGAAGTCAGCGTATCCGGATCGACCGGAGACTGACTCGAAGTGCGTGCGCACCCACTCCATGACCTGCTGCGCGCCTGATGGTGCGATGGGATCGTAGAGTGTAACGCTGACCGCGTCGAACTTTGTCTTGCCGGCGAGGTAGCGCGTTGAGTTGAGGAAAGGCATCTCGACCTCAGCCGTGTTGATGGTGGGCCGGGCGGCGGTCTTCATGAGGAAGGCGTCTATGCCCTCGACAGCGAAGACCCACCGAAACTTGCGCTTCGGCTCAAACTTATTCGGTAGCATCTCTGAAACTGAGAGTGTGTCAGCCATTTCTTATCTCCTGAATCCTTTGTTAAGTATGTTGATCCCTTGAACTTATTCCTATCAGATCTCCGCGCCCTGGTTTGTGACCACGAAGTCGAGGGAAACGAACTCCAAGGAGCGTGTGGGCTGCAGGTAGATCTTTCCTCTGATCGTGTTGTTCTCAACGTCCGCCTGTGTTGTGGTGGTCGTGTCGATCTGCACCTTGTAGCGGTCGAGACCGCGCTGTGCCTGGATCTGCTGCATGACTGGATTCACTGCAGCTGAGAAGCGTGCGAGAGTTGTCTCTCGATTTGGCTCGAATAGGATCGTGTTGGCGATCTTTCGAACGCGGCGGCGGACCTCGATGAGGAGGCGGCGGACGTTCACTCGATCGAGAGCGCTCTGTGCGGCGAGGAGTGTCTTCTGACCGAAGACCACGACGCCGTTGGAGTCTGGGAAGCTTGTGAGTGGGTTGATGTCCACTTCGTAGAGGTCATCGAGGTTCGTGCGGTTGAGCTTCACCTGTGTCTCGAGGACACGTGGAAGTGCGCCGCGTGTGAAGCCCGCTGGTGCGAACCATGGGTGAGCCACAGTGTCGTTGAGCGCGAAGGCACCAAGGACTGCGACTGTTGGAGGAGCGACCACGTTCGTGAGCGTGGTGGGATCCTGCATGACGACGTCTGGGTAGTATGCAGCGCCGAAGCTTGTGTTGAGATTTCTCTCAGACATTCTGTTCACTGTGTTGATGACGCTTGGCTTCTGCTCAGATGTGGATCCCGTGATGAATGCGTTGTTCTGATCCTTCTCCTCGACATCCATGAGGAGGAGCGCATCGAAGCGTCCCTCGACAGCATCGATCGCGTAGTCAGTGATCGAGTAGTG
>Ga0214921_10011005_pt1 | contig 11076 bp, 4 predicted proteins | sample LL1505_MetaG_FD_177992 | JGI IMG/M metagenome (GOLD analysis project Ga0214921, IMG submission 177992) | Freshwater microbial communities from Lake Lanier, Atlanta, Georgia, United States - LL-1505 | ecosystem: Environmental > Aquatic > Freshwater > Lake | place: USA: Georgia | collected 2015-05-28
CAGTAGTTCCACAAACAGTAGTTCCACAAACAGTAGTTCCACAAACAGTAGTTCCACAAACAGTAGTTCCACAAACAGTAGTTCCACAAACAGTAGTTCCACAAACAGTAGTTCCACAAACAGTAGTCCCACAAACAGTAGTCCAACAAACAGTAGCTCCACAAGCTATAGTTAGGCCTATATATTCTATAGCTGGACCTACACATCTAGATTTATCAATTAATGAGCAAATAAAAGATCAAATACAAACACAGGTTAAAATAATCCAAGAACAAATTAAAAATCAAATAGAAACACAAATACACGATCAAATTAAAACACAAATACAACAAATACCACTTCAATCATTACAACAACAAATACCAATTCAATCATTACAACAACAAATACCAGTTCAATCATTACAACAACAAATACCAGTTCAATCATTACAACAACAAATACCAGTTCAATCATTACAACAACAAATACCAGTTCAATCATTACAACAACAAATACCAGTTCAATCATTACAACAACAAATACCAATTAAATCATTACAACAAATTCAACCACAAAACTATTCAATGCAATATATGACAGTATCGCCAGTATTATCATCACAAATACAACCAAATCAAGTTATAAGATCATCGCAACTCCAACCAAACCAAGTTCCAACATCATCACAAATGCAACCCATCCAAGTTGCAACATCATCACAAATGCAACCCAAACAAGTTCCAACATCATCACAAATGCAACCCAAACAAGTTCCAACATCATCACAAATACAATTTTGCAAAACACTTTTATCTCAAATATAATTTATATTATTCACATTTTATTAAATATTAAATAATGTTATATGAAAGAATATAACATTATTTATAAAAATTAAATTTAAATATTTAAAATATTTTATAGATATATAATAATGATTAATAAAAATGTTATAATTATATTATTACTAGGATTAATATTAAGTTTATTCCTTAATTATAATGAAACCTTTGGTGTCACTAAACCTGTCCCAAAAAACGTACCTACTAATAAACCAGCTACCAGTGGTAAACTAGCTACACAAGCTGTAGGTGGTAAACCAGCTGCACAAGCTACCGGTGGTAAACCAGCTGCACAAGCTACCGGTGGTAAACCAGCTGCACAAGCTACCGGTGGTAAACCAGCTGCACAAGCTACCGGTGGTAAACCAGCTACACAAGCGGTAGGTGGTAAACCAGCTGCACAAGCTACCGGTGGTAAACCAGCTGCACAAGTTGTACCTGCTAAACCAGCTACACAAGCGGTAGGTGGTAAACCAGCTGCACAAGTTGTACCTGCTAAACTTTCTTCACAAGTTGTACCTGCTAAACTTTCTTCACAAGTTGTACCTGCAAAACCTTCTTCACAAGCTGTACCTGCTAAACTTTCTTCACAAGTTGTACCTGCTAAACCTTCTTCACAAGCTGTACCTGCTAAACCTTATTCACAAGATTTACCTGCTAAACCTTATTCACAAGATTTACCTGCTAAACCTTATTCTTCACAAGCTGTACCTGCTAAACCTTATTCTTCACAAGCTATACCTGCTAAACCTTATTCTTCACAAGCTGTACCTGCTAAACCTTATTCTTTACAAGCTGTACCTGCTAAACCTTATTCTTTACAAGCTATACCTGCTAAACCTTATTCACAAATTGTACCTGCTAAACCTGTTGCACAAATTGTACCTGCTAAACCTTATTCACAAATTGTACCTGCTAAACCTGTTGCACAACCTGTACCTGCTAAACCTGTTGCACAAGCTGTACCTGCTAAACCTGTTGCGCAAGCTGTACCTGCTAAACCTGTTGCGCAAAACATAGGTGATAAAATTGCTGCAGAAATATTAGCTAATAAAAATGCTGAAAAAACTATATATGAAAAAGCAATTAATAAACCAATTATACATAAAATTATAGATTTACCTAGTGTGCAACAACCTGTTCCAAAATATGTACATTCAATTAATCCATCTATACATGGATCTAAGATACCATCAAAAAATGTAATAATTCAACCTGTGTCATCACAACAATATATACCATTAAAATCAGCATCAACACAGTATGAAACTATTAATAAACAACATATAATAACATTAAAAGATACATCATCTCAAATTATTAAATCACATACTGCTTCTTTACAAGTTGCACCTCGTACATCTTCTCAACTAGTTGGTTCTTCACAAGTTGCACCTCGTACATCTTCTCAACCAGTTGCATCTTCACAAGTTGCACCTCGTACATCTTCTCAACCAGTTGCATCTTCACAAGTTGTACCTCGTACATCTTCTCAACCAGTTGTTTCTTCTCAAGTTGCAGTTTCTTCACAAGTTGCACCTCGTACATCTTCTCAACCAGTTGTTTCTTCTCAAGTTATACCACGTACATCTTCACAAGTAGCAGTTTCTTCACAAGTTATACCACGTACATCTTCACAAGTAGCAGTTTCTTCACAAGTTGCTTCTACACAAGTTACACCTCGTACATCTTCACAAGTAGCAGTTTCTTCACAAGTTGCTTCTACACAAGTTACACCTCGTACATCTTCACAAGTAGCAGTTTCTTCACAAGTTGCTTCTACACAAGTTACACCTCGTACATCTTCACAAGTAGCAGTTTCTTCACAAGTTGCTTTTTCACAAGTTACACCTCGTACATCTTCACAAGTAGCAGTTTCTTCACAAGTTGCTTCTACACAAGTTACACCTCGTACATCTTCACAAGTTGTACCAGCTAATTCTTCTCAAAAATTCTTAATTTAAAAAATAATTATATATAATATATTTTAATATAACATATTATATATGAATAAAATAATTTTAATAATATTAATTTTATTAATTTCAATTTTAATATTTAATAATAATGAATATTTTGCAGTTACTAAAAAGACTCCTCCTAAAAACCAAGTACAAGCTACAAAACCCAGTACAACTACAAAACCCAGTACAACTACAAAACCCAGTACAACTACAAAACCCAGTACAACTACAAAACCCAGTACAACTACAAAACCAATTACAACTACAAAACCCAGTACAACTACAAAACCCAGTACAACTACAAAACCCAGTACAACTACAAAACCCAGTACAACTATAAAACCCAGTACAACTACAAAACCCAGTACAACTACAAAACCTATTATATATTCTCAATTACCATCATCATCAATAAATTTACCAATTGCATATTCACAACCGACACAATTAACATCGTCACAAAGAGATTTAGAAATTAATTCATCACAAGCTCCATCATCACAAGCTCCATCACAAGCTCCATCATCACAAGCTCCATCACAAGCTCCATCATCACAAGCTCCATCATCACAAGCTCCATCATCACAAGCTCCATCATCACAAGTAGATGAATCTCAATTTATGACAGATCAATTAATAGAATCTCAAGTAGCTGCAACCCAAGTGAATGCATCACAAGTAGCTGCATCACAAGTAGCTGCATCACAAGTAGCTGCATCTCAGGATGCAATATTACGTATGTATTCTCAATCTATTGCATCACAAGCAGCTGGATCATATGCAACTGCAACACAATTAGCAGAATCTCAAGCAGCTGTATCACAAGCTGAAGCATCTAAAATAGCAGAAGCACAACTAGTATCTAGAATAGTATCACAAGTTGCTGCAGATCAAGCAGCTGCATCTCAAGCAGCAGCTTCTCAAGCTGCTGTATCACAAGCAGCTGCATCACAAGCAGTTGCTTCACAAATAGCTACAACACAAGCATCACAAATGGTTGCATCACAAATAGCTGCATCTCAAGATGTAATATCACGTATGTATTCTCAGATTGCTGCATCTCAAGCAGCTGTATCACAAGCTGAAGCATCTAAAATAGCAGAAGCGCAACTAGTATCTAGAATAGTATCACAAGTTGCTGCAGATCAAGCAGCTGCATCTCAAGCAGCAGCATCTAAAGATGCATTATCGCGTATGTATTCTCAAGCAGCATCATCTCAAGCAGCTGGATCACAAGCAGCGGCATCACAAATAGCAGCATCACAGGATGCATTATCACGTATGTATTCTCAAGCAGCATCATCTCAAGCAGCTGGATCACAAGCAGCGGCATCACAAATAGCAGCATCACAGGATGCATTATCACGTATGTATTCTCAAGCAGCGTCATCTCAAGCAGCTGGATCACAAGCAGCGGCATCTCAAGCAGCAGCATCTAAAGATGCATTATCGCGTATGTATTCTCAAGCAGCGTCATCTCAAGCAGCTGGATCACAAGCAGCGGCATCACAAATAGCAGCATCACAAGCAGCTGTATCACAAGCTGAAGCATCTAAAATAGTAGAAGCACAATTAGTATCTAAAATAGCATCACAAGTTGCTGCGGATCAATCAGTTGCATCTCAAGCAGCTGCATCTCAAGCAGCTGGGTCTCAATTAGTTGCATCACAGGCAGCTGCATCTCAAAACGCAATATCTCGTATGTATTCTCAAGTTGCTGCATCTCAAGCTGCTGGATCACAAGCAGCTGGATCACAAATAGCAGCATCACAAGATGCATTATTACGCATGTATTCTCAATCAGCTGCATCTCAAGCAGCTGGATCACAAGCAGCAGCATCACAAATAGCGGCATCACAAGATGCATTATTACGTATGTATTCTCAGGCTGCTGCATCTCAAGCAGCTGGATCACAAGCAGCGGCATCAAAAATAGCTGAAAATCAATTAATAGATAGAATAGTATCACAATTAACATCTCAAATAACAGCTCCAATAGCATCCCAAGTTATGTCACAAATAGCATCACAAGCAGCTGCATCTCAAACAGCAGCATCACAGGCAGCTGCATCTCAAATATATTCATCACAATTAACTAAAATGCAATTATCTATATCTTTAGATTTAGACCCAACATTAGAACTTTTTTATAAATTTGATGTTAATGATCTACAAGGTAATCAACTTAAAAATTATGCAACTGGTAAATATGATGCTACATTAAATGGTGCAACTATAAACAAGACTGATTTTAAAGTTGGTGCTGGATCTTTATATATGAATGGTTCTAATCAATATTTGAGTTTACCTAGTTTTACACCAGGAAATAATGGATTATCTGTTGCATATTGGTTTAAATCAATGGGTTCTAACGGATGGGCAAGATTTTTTGAATTTGGTAATGGTGCAGGTAATAATAATTGGTTACAATCTCCTGCTAATGGATTTTCAGTTTATAACAACGGTAGTGCAGTTACTCAACCAGGTTCACCGGCATCAATAAATGATAGTATTTGGCATCATAGTGTTTGGACATTATCAAAACCCGGTAATGATAATAGATGTACATGGAACTATTATCTAGATGGAAAGTTAATAAAAACCTATACAAGTGCAGGTTATCCATTACCTGTAACTTTAAAGAGTAACTTTATTGGTAAAAGTAATTGGAATGATCCTTTTTATAATGGTACAATTGATGATTTCCGTGTATATCAAAAATCATTAAATGAGTATGAAGTAATTACATTATATAATTATGTACCACCAACTGATGTGTTTACATCACAAGTTGTTGGATCTCAACAAGCATTAACTAGTTTATATTCTCAAGCAGCTGCATCACAAGTAGCTGGATCACAAGCAGCTGCATCACAAGTAGCTGCATCACAACAAGCAGTAAATAGATTATATTCTCAAGCAGCTGCCTCACAAGTAGCAGTATCACAAGCAGCTGCATCACAAGTAGCTGCATCACAACAAGCAGTAAATAGATTATATTCTCAAGCAGCTGCCTCACAAGTAGCAGTATCACAAGCAGCTGCATCACAGTATGCATCTACACCTGCATATGCATCTCAACAATTATATGCATCACAATTAGCAGTAGCAAATGCTTCACAAGCAGCTGCATCTTTAGCACAAAGAGTTTTATTAACACCTGATTTGTTATCATCTGTTGTTGCATGGTATGATCCAAGTAATGTTGTTTTAAATAGTAATAATATCATTACTAACTGGAAAAATAAAATTAAAGGAACTAATTTAGATCTTAATAATACAAATACTGGTTTACAATTAATTCCATACACACCAAAATTAAATATGGTTAATTTTACATCAAGTGGTGGTTTTATTCAAACAACTAATAAAACTTTATTAGGTGGATTTATAGCAGTTGTATATCCTATAGATAATAGATCTGGTTTAAGTTATATATATTCTCCACTGTTTGACAATAATAATAAAGTTGATAATGATTTTTCATTTAGAATGATAGGAAACCCATTAAGTAATATAGTTGGTGATATGAATGATATAAATTATGGAGCAGGTGGGGTGGTAGCTTTAAATGGTAGAACAGTATATGATACAAATAATAATATTTATCCAAAAGCTAATGACAAATCTTGGTGGAATAGTTATAATAAATATGTAATGGTTTATGTTAAATTTGCAGATCAAATAAGTGCACATAAATATATTAAAAACCAAACTCAAGTATCAATTACTTTAGGGTCTACATTTATGAACAGAGGATTTACAGGTTACATGGGAGATATTATATTTTTTAATACAACTCATACAGTTGATGATCAACGTAAAATGGAAGGTTATCTTGCATGGAAATGGGGATTACAAGATAATTTATCAGGTGGTAAAAATGATAATAATTATAAGGAAGGTGATTATAAACATCCTTATCTAAATTCACAACCATATTTATAAAAATATTAAAGAAACTTAAATTATTAAATATTTAATAATTTATATTACTTTTTTTTTGTTATTTGAATAATTGATTTTAATTTATTGTTTAATATATATTTAGTTATAAATTTACATAATGAATCAATAGTAACTTTATTTATATGTTCTAACATTAATTCATTTCTATTAAATAAATATGTTTTTTGAATAATTTCTAAATTATATTTACTATATAATTCATTTGTATTATTTTCTTTTTTATTTAAATGACTAGTTACAGTTTCTATCCATTTATTTAAATCTATTTTTATAATTTTGTCAATTAATATTAAATTAAATTCATTAATATTTTCTATAATAATATCACATGGTAATTCTGATTGAATCTTTTGATAAATATAATATTGTTTACCAATTATTGACCCATACATTTCTACTAAATAACCTAATTGTTTTGTTGTTCTCAAATCTTCAAAAAATATATTCATAGTAATTAACTTAATAAACATTAAATGTAAATTAATTAATGGATCAAATTTAGAAATAAAATAACAAATTTTAACACAATTAGATGTTTCATTTTTATTTGGATGTATTTCAATTATATTTTTTTTTAATATAACAGAAGATGATTTATACAAATCTATTTTTAAGTTATTTTGAATTATATTAAAATTTGGCAAATTATTTTTTTTTATATTTCCATATATTATTACAATACTTCCAGAATCAGTAATAATATTATTAATATATTCTTTAATTTCATTTAATGATATTTTTGTTTTTAATAGTTCTTTGTAATTATAAGTATTTTTATAAAAGTTATTAAAAATATAATCACAATAGGACCATGGATTTAATGTTTTAATTGAATTTAAATTATCAGTAATTGATGAAATTTTAGATTTTATTAATTCATCTGAAACACTAATTTTATTAGTAATTAAATTTAATACATTATCAATAAATAATTGTATGTGTTTTAAATCATTGTACATATATAGATTTAATTCAATTGAATTATGTTTTTGATTGTTAGAAAATTCTGCGATATAATTATATTCAAAAGCTTTGTATAATTCTCTTAATAAATAATAATTTAGTATATTTAAGGATATATTTGTTAATAAATAATTTTTTGGTGTTTTATAATATTTTTTATTACTAAATACTATAGAAAAATATATTATAGCTTCGTTAAATTGTGATGTATTACCATACCAAATTTTATTTGTAATTTTTGTAGGTATTATATTAGTTAAATTTTTAATTAATTTTGGTTTAATATTATTATAAGGATTTTTTGGTTCATATATTATTTCTTGAAAGTTGTATTTAATTAACAAATTTAAACTAATTTCTTTATATTTAGTTTGATAATACGGATCAGTATCGTAAACTGAATATTTAAAATCTTTAGAAACTAATATTTTTATTGCTTTATCAAAGTTAATAAATAATTTAAGATCATCTATATCTTTTTTAGTAATTGAATCAAAATTATAATCTTCATAATATATTTTTTCAGGTGAATAATATCTAAGTGACAATAAAAATTGTGTACATAAATCCATTGTATCTATTTTTTCTAAATAATCAAATAAAAATCTTGATTTAATTTTATTATAGTTAAATATTTTATACCAATCAAATCCTAGTATTCTATTTAATGCAAATTTTACATAACTATTTATAAAATTAATATTTAACAAACCTTCATTGCTTAATATAATTTTAATATTAAATATACCAGTTAATTCATATGATGCATGTATACTGTTAATATAACCTTTAGATTTTAAAAAATCTACACATAAGTTTTTTTCAGGACTATTTAAAATATTTGCTAATAAATAATATATTTTATTTTTATTTTGATTAGTTTCAAATATATATTGTATTAATTTTATATCACTAGTTGACTGCATATGAAAAGTCTTTCCACTATTTAATGAATAAAATGGTTTATCTACTTTTAAAACATTATATTTATTACTTTTAGGAATATTTCCAAAATATTTTTTAGAAATATCATATAAATCTTTTATTGATTTATTTGAAGCAATACATATTGATAAATTATTTGCATTATAATATTTTTTATAAAATGACACCATTTTTTCATAAATATCTTTTTTATTTAGTGTTTCTTTTGAACCTGTATAAAATCCATTAAAATTAGTATCAGGATCACTTAATAATCTTTCTAAATTAAATAATTTCCACATGTCATCATTAATATTTTTTTTATGTTCTGCATCAACATTATTTAATTCTGATAAAATATATTCTTCTTTTAATTCTGCATTAGTTAAAAAATCTACAAAAATTTCTAAAATAGATTCTAAATTATCAGTAAATATATCTAAATAATATATTGTATTTAATTCAGATGTAAATGCATTAGTAAAACCACCAGCTTCAGCTACTTTATGTGCTAAATAATCTTTTTCTTTATATTTTTTACTAGTTATAAAACACATGTGTTCTAATAAATGAGCCATACCATCATAATATTCTTTATTTGCAAATGATCCAGTATTAACTGATGTTACTACATATGATTTATCTAAAGTATCATCATTTATTAATATACATTTAATATTATTTTCTAATGTATAAAATTTATAATTACGATTATCATTTTTTGGTTTTATAATATCCATAATATATACTATAAATTAATATATTTATAGTAAAATTATATGTTACTTCTCTTACAAAAATTGAATAAATTATATAAAGAAACAATAATTATATATATTATGGCCAGTCCAATTACTTTCATTGCTAATTTTATAAATGAATATAAAAAAACAAATACCGAAATTATTATAGAGGATTTTACACGTGAACTATTTAAAAATTCTATAATGTCAAAATATTATAAAGATGATAATTTACTACTTCTTTATCATAAATATGAAATACCAAGTAAAAGTCAACTAGAAAAAGAGTGTAGATCATTAGTAGTTGATATGAGTAATTTAAATATTATTTCATACACATGTCAGACTCCTATTTGTAATAAGGAAGCCCAACAATTTTTATTAAATAATAATGATATTCAATTAGAAGGAAATATTTTTAAGTGTTACGAAGGTAGTATTTTATCTTTGTTTAATCATAATAATAAATGGTATTTATCAACAAGAAGATGTCTTGACAGTAATGAATCAGCATGGAATAACACCAACCATTATAATATGTTTATGGATGTATTAAATAGTGAAAATACTACTTTTTCTGATTTTACAGAAAAATTAAATACCGAATATGGATATTATTTTGTTATGATACATCATAAAAATAAATTAGTTGTTGATTATGAATCACAATTTGGACCAAATTATTCTAAATTATGTTTAGTTTTTGTTAGGTCAAAAGCAGATCAAACAGAGATAATTGATTATGATTTTCCAAACTATCAGAATATATTGAAAGCTGAAGAAATGACCATGGAACAATTTACTGAACAAAATAATAATTTAAATATTAGTGTTGAAAATGAAGGTATTATAATTAAATCAATTAAAGATAACATTCCATATCTATTAAAACTACAATCAAATTCATATCAATTTGCAAAAGCTCGTGGTCAAAATTCAAATATCTTTAAAGGATATTTATATTTGTATCAAATTGGTAAATTAAAAAATTATCTAGAAAGTAACACCGAACATAAAAATTTAGATAAAATTATTAATCCATACAATATATCAGAATCTTTTGATACAGTTGGAGTAATTGATTGTGTATTTAAAGTTTTAACTTCTGAATTATTTGAATTATATAAATTATTATGGAAGTTAACAAATGGAGAACATCAAAATTTAAATTTATATAATATATTACCCAAAGAATTCAAAGATGTGTTATATTGTTTAAAAGGAATATATTTTAAAATTAAAGCTAGTCCAGTAAAAAAATTATTTGGTATTAAAGATATTTATGAACATTTAAAAACAATTGATATTGAACAATTAACAGCATTAATAAGACAACGTAAGTTAATGTTTAATTGGACATTAAACAACAAAACATGCGAAAATCTAGCAGCATTTAAAAATATATCTAATAAATGTGATAAAGTTCATCTTAAATTAATGGCTATATTTACTAATAAATTATTTCCAGATATTATGCCAACTGATATTCCAAATAATAACTCGTCAACTACTGCAGTTATTGAAGAGTAATAGTTAAACAACTACTGCTGTTATTGAAGAGTAATAGTTAAACAACTACTGCTGTTATTGAAGAGTAATAGTTAAACAACTACTGCTGTTATTGAAGAGTAATAGTTAAACAACTACTGCTGTTATTGAAGAGTAATAGTTAAACAACTACTGCTGTTA
>Ga0214921_10011006_pt1 | contig 11075 bp, 9 predicted proteins | sample LL1505_MetaG_FD_177992 | JGI IMG/M metagenome (GOLD analysis project Ga0214921, IMG submission 177992) | Freshwater microbial communities from Lake Lanier, Atlanta, Georgia, United States - LL-1505 | ecosystem: Environmental > Aquatic > Freshwater > Lake | place: USA: Georgia | collected 2015-05-28
CACAAGGATTGTTCTCAGCAGTTGCTGCCCTTGCTGCAAAGACTGGGGCCAAGATTGCCTATATTCCACGCCGTGCAGGAGAGCGAAGTGCACTAGAAGCAGGCGCACTGGGAAATCTTCTTCCAGGAGGTCGCCCAGTTGCTGATGCTGCAGCTCGTGTAGATATTGCAGCAGCATGGGGCGTTGATTCATTGCCAACTCAGGTGGGTCGCACAACATCTCAGATCATTGATGCACTTGGTGCCAAAGAACTAGATGCAGTTGTTATCGGCGGCGTTGATGCTCACGATTTGCAGGCAAGTGCAAAAACTCTTGATGCGCTAAAGAAATCATTTGTTGTCTCACTTGAAATTGCACCTAGCTCAATTACTGCAGTTGCAGATGTTGTTCTGCCAGTTGCTGCAATTACCGAAAAGAGTGGAAGTTTCCTTAACTGGGAAGGTCGGGCACGCGCATTCGATGAAGCTGTTGAAGAGTCACAGAACCGCAGCGATGTTCGCATTCTTTCGATGATTGCAGATGCACTGGGTGAATCCATCATGCTCGGCACCGTTACAGCCGCTGCTCGCGAATTTAACCAACTTGGTAAGTGGGATGGAGCTCGCCTTCAACTCACACCAGTTACAGCCGGAGCTGCTCAATCAGTCAGCGGCGACGATGCGCTACTGACTTCATGGCGCCGTCTGCTTGATATGGGAACTTTGCAAAAGGGTGAAGATAATTTGGCTGGAACACGCCGCCCAACAGTTGCAGTGATTTCTCCAAAGCGCGCGCAAGCAATTGGTGTTGAATCAGGTGCGCAAGTTCGAGTTTCAAATGTTCATGGGTCAATCACAATTCCTGTACTTGTTGAAGATATTCATGACGATGCAGTCTGGCTGCCACGTAATTCTTTTGCCTCACAAACACTTGTTTCACTTGATGCAGTACATGGCGATGTAGTTACGGTGGTGAAGGCATGACAACTGCAGAACTTCTGGGTGCAGATCCTGGCTGGCTCATCGCCGTAAAAGGTTTACTTGTATTTATTATCTGTGTTATTTGCACACTGATGGCTGTTTGGACCGAACGTCGCGTTCTTGCAAAGATGCAGTTACGAACAGGGCCTAACCGCGTAGGTAAATTTGGCCTTCTTCAATCACTCGCCGATGGCGTCAAACTTGCGCTTAAAGAAGACATCATTCCGGCAGCTGCAGACAAGATTGTTTTCATCATTGCGCCAATCATTGCCACATCGATGTGCTTTATGGCTTTTGCGGTTATCCCAATGACTGGGGTTGTAAATCTCTTTGGCCATAAGACTGCGCTGCAATTAACTGATCTTCCTGTGGGCGTTCTCTACATTCTGGCTGTTACATCAATTGGTGTTTATGGTGTTGTACTTGCCGGTTGGTCTTCAGGTTCTACCTACCCACTCCTTGGTGGACTTCGCTCAAGTGCGCAAGTAATTTCTTATGAAGTTGCGATGGGACTCTCACTTGTTGCCGTCTTCATCTACGCCGGCTCAATGTCGACTTCAGATATCGTCGCATCACAACATCAACATATTTGGAATGCAGTCGTTCTATTCCCATCATTTGTTATCTATGTAATTTCAATGGTTGGCGAGACTAACCGTGCCCCATTCGATTTAGCTGAAGCTGAAGGCGAACTCGTTGGTGGATTCCACACTGAATATTCTTCTCTCAAATTCGCACTCTTCTTCTTAGCTGAATATGTAAATATCATCGCAGTTTCAGCGCTAGCAACAACTCTCTTCTTAGGTGGCTACCACGCACTTCCAGGCCTTGGATTTACTGAATCCTGGTTGGGTGGTTGGTTCACACTGATCTGGTTCTTTATCAAAGTTATCGCCTTCTTCTTTATCTTTATGTGGCTTCGCGCAACGCTACCTCGTCTTCGTTATGACCAATTTATGAAGTTCGGTTGGAAGGTTTTAATTCCTTCCTCACTCCTCTGGATCTTGATTGTTGCGACTCTTCGAGTGCTGCAGCAGCAAGGTGCACCGCGAACAACAATTCTCGCTTTTGCAGGACTAGTTGTAGTTATTGTGATGTCTATAAGTTCTCTGATGGATCGCACAAAGCAGAAAGCACGTGCTCCACTTCCAGATGGAGATACTCCCAACTTCCCAATCCCATCACTTCCGCATGCTAAATCCGTCAATGTCTCAGGAGGCAAATAATGACTGACTTCATTGAGCCACATAAGAAATCTGAAATCGATATCAACGCTGTTTCATTTGATGAGGTTAAGCAACCAGGGCCGGCAAGTTTTATCAACCAGGCAAAGGGCTTCTGGGTCACTTTCTCAACGATGTTTAAGAAGAATCAAACTGTTCAATACCCAGATGTAAAAGCTCCGACAGCACCACGTTTTCATGGACGTCACCAACTCAATCGCCATCCTGATGGTCTTGAAAAATGTATTGGTTGCGAACTCTGTGCGTGGGCTTGTCCTGCAGATGCAATCTTTGTTGAAGGTGGCAATAACACTCCAGGCAATCAACTCTCACCTGGCGAACGCCACGGCGCTGTTTATCAAATCAATTATCTTCGCTGTATTTTCTGCGGACTCTGCGTTGAGGCTTGCCCAACACGTGCGCTGACGATGACAAATGAGTATGAGCTTGCTGACGATAAGCGCGAGAAGCTAATTTTTGAGAAGGAAGATCTTCTTGCGCCACTTCGTCAAGGAATGTTGGCTCCTCCTCATCCGATGTATCCAGGTATGACAGATACCAATTACTACAACGGTGATGTCAAAGAATCTCATCCAAGTCAGAATGGCCAAGGATAAGTTTTATGTTGACTATTCAAACTCCCGAGGCTGTGATGTTCTGGGTGCTCGCACCTGTAGCAGTATTGGCCGCTCTTGGGATGCTGCTGGTAAAGAAAGCTGTTCACTCAGCGCTCTTGCTTGCCTGGGTAATGATTACGTTGGCAATTTTCTATATTGCTCAAGATGCAGTCTTTCTTGGAATCGTTCAGATTGTTGTTTATACAGGCGCTGTCATGATGCTCTTCCTCTTTATTCTGATGCTCGTTGGTGTGGATGCATCTGATTCATTGACCGAAACAATCTCTGGATTGCGCCCTATTGCAATTACCGCGGCAGTTGGATTTGGTGGACTCTTCACTTCTCTTATTGGTCGCGCGACTCTGGGCCATCAGGCAATTGGATTAGAGAAAGCAAATGCCGATGGAAACGTTCAAGGCTTAGCACGACAATTATTTTCAACCTATGTGTGGCCATTTGAAGTTGTATCAGCGCTACTCATTACTGCAGCACTGGGCGCAATGGTCTTAGCTCATCATCAACGAACAGTTGCTCGACCAACTCAACGCGAACAAGCGATTGCTCGTTTTCGCACAGGATCACTGGCAAGTGCAGCAGGGCTTCCAAATCCAGGTGTATTTGCGCGACATAACGCTGTTGATGTGCCAGCACTTCTTCCAGATGGAACTGCAGCTCCTAACTCGATTTCTGCAACGCTGGAAGCACGCGGAGATATGTTGGATTCAAAGAGATTTGAACTCGGCGAAGTTGATAACACAGTGACGGAGGAGAAGTAATGAATCCGTATAACTATCTCTATGTCGCTGGACTGCTCTTTACTATCGGGGCAGTTGGCGTAGTTGTTCGCCGCAATGCAATTGTTGTATTTATGTGTGTCGAACTGATGCTCAACGCAGCAAATCTGACACTCGTTACTTTCTCACGTATTAACGGAACACTTGATGGACAGATTGCAGCGTTCTTCACCATGGTTGTTGCAGCATGCGAAGTTGTGGTCGGCCTAGCAATCATCGTCACTATCTACCGTTCACGTCGTTCAGCCTCTGTCGATGACGCAAGTTTGTTGAGACGATAACGATGACCACTTCTACTTCTTTGGTCTATTTGATTGCACTTCCTCTATTTGGAGCTGCAATCCTTCTGCTGGCTGGTCGTCGCGCCGATAGTTGGGGTCACATACTGGCAACTCTGCTCTCTGCCAGTTCATTTGGAGTCGGGCTATACCAACTCTCACAGATGCTTTCACGAGCAACAGAAGAGAGAGCGGTAACTCAGAAACTTTTTGCGTGGATAAATGTTGGCTCCTTTAATGTTGATGCTGGCTTACTTCTGGATCAACTCTCCATCTGTTTCGTCCTTCTCATTACTGGCGTTGGAACACTTATCCATATCTACTCAATTTCATATATGTCTCATGATGAAAATCGTCGTAGATTCTTTGCCTACCTCAACCTCTTTATCGCAGCCATGCTCTTATTAGTCCTTGGAAATTCATACCTCAACCTCTATGTGGGTTGGGAAGGTGTGGGTCTTGCTTCATACCTACTTATTGGTTTCTGGAATCAAAAGCCCGCATATGCGACTGCTTCTAAAAAAGCATTCGTGATGAACCGTATCGGTGACATGGGGCTGACATTTGCAATCATGATTGCTTTTGCAACTCTGGGAACAGTCTCATTTAGTGGGGTAGAAGCAGCGTCACATACCGCTTCTAAGGCAGCGCTTACCGGTATTGGAATTATGTTGTTAATTGCTGCCACCGGAAAGTCTGCGCAATTCCCATTACAAGCATGGCTTGGCGATGCGATGGCTGGACCGACTCCGGTGTCGGCACTTATTCACGCCGCAACAATGGTGACGGCTGGTGTTTATCTCATTGTGCGCTCTAACTTCATCTTTGATGCTGCGCCAACTGCGCAACTGCTTGTGGTGATTGTTGGCGCAATTACTCTGACATTTGGTGCGCTAGTTGGTACTGCAAAAGATGATATTAAGAAAGCACTTGCTGCCTCAACAATGTCGCAGATTGGTTACATGATTTTGGGTGCGGGCCTTGGACCTGCAGGTTACGCATTTGCAATCATGCACTTACTGACACACGGATTCTTCAAAGCTGGAATGTTCCTAGGAGCAGGTTCAGTAATGCACGGTATGAATGATCAGGTAAATATGCGTCGCTACGGCGCCCTTCGTAAATTTATGCCGATTACATTTGCAACCTTTGGTCTTGGCTATCTCGCAATTATTGGAGTTCCACCATTCGCTGGCTTCTACTCCAAAGATGCGATTATTGAAGTAGCTTTCAATGCTGGTGGAGTTAAGGGAATCTTGCTCGGTTCAACTGCTCTTCTCGGTGCTGCCATCACAGCTTTCTACATGACTCGCGTCATGGTTCTGACATTTACTTCTCCTAAGCGCTGGGAAGATGATCAGCACCCACACGAGTCACCATGGCTCATGTGGATTCCAATGGCGATTCTTGCAATCGGTTCAGTGACAACCGGATATCTCTTCACTCGCGGCCACGCACTCGTTCATTGGCTAGCACCTGTTGTTGGAGAGCATGCTGAAACCGAAGAGATGTTGATCAAGCCAATTGTTGTTTCTGCTATGGCTCTAGTTGCTGTGGTGATTGGTGTGGCAATCGCACTTGCGAAGTATCAATTCTCTGAAGTTGATGAACTCGCACCAGAGAATGTTTCGCTATTTACAGAGATTGCACGCAAGGATTTGATGCAGGATTCATTTAACGAAGCAGTATTTATGCGTCCCGGGCAAGTGATTACCAGGGTTTTAGTTAAAGGCGATGAGAGCGTTGTCGATGGCACTGTTCGTACAGTCGCAAGGATAGTAATGGGCTCAGGTTCAACTCTTCGAAAGACTCAGACAGGTTTTGCTCGTAGCTATGCAGCACTCATTCTCATCGGAGCAGTTGTGCTAATTGCCGGAATTTGGGTGGTTACACAATGAACGCGCTAACAACGATGATGCTTCTGCCGCTACTGGGCAGTGTGTTAATTGCACTTATTCCAACTGATCAAGTTTTGCGTATTAAGCAGGCAGCGCTTGGCACAACTCTCTTGGTTGCTATTTCTGGCATCCTTGCCTGGATTAAATTTGATTCTGCAAATACTTCGATGCAATTTGTGCAATCCGCTAGCTGGGTTCCATCCTTCGGAATTAACTACTCAGTTGGCGTAGATGGATTAGCGATTGTTCTCATTTTGATGTCTGTTCTTCTGGCACCGATTGTCGTGCTTGCTGGATGGAATGAATCTGAAGGTGGACGTTGGTCTGCAAAAGTTTTCTACATTCTTATCCTTGTCCTCGAAACACTGATAATCGGCGTCTTTGCTGCCACTGATGTATTTCTTTTCTATGTGATATTTGAAGTCATGCTTATCCCTGTCTATTTCCTTATAGGTGGTTTTGGTTCGGGGGAGCGTGCAGCAGCTGCGGTGAAGTTCCTGCTCTTCAGCCTCTTCGGTGGATTATTGATGCTCGCCTCAATCATTGGGCTGTGGGTGTTAAGTGCAACCAATGGTGGGCATACCTTCGATCTTGCCACTTTATCTGATCTGCATAATTGGATGAGTCCAACTACTCAAAACTTCTTATTCTTAGGGTTCTTTATTGCATTTGCAATCAAAGCTCCAGTGTGGCCACTTCACACATGGTTACCGGATGCAGCAGCATCTGCATCACCTGGCACATCAGTTCTCTTGCTCGGTGTTCTAGATAAAGTCGGAACCTACGGAATGATTCGTTTCTGTCTGACACTCTTTCCAGAAGCAAGTAAGACATTTACTCCACTCATCCTGGTTTTAGCGGTTATCTCCATAATTTACGGGGCATTCCTTGCTATCGGGGCAAAAGATATTAAGCGCTTGATTGCCTACACCTCGATCTCTCACTTTGGATTTATCACAATGGGAATTTTTGCTATGACAACACAAGGTCACAGCGGAGCAACGTTGTATATGTTTAATCACGGCTTCTCGACAGCAGCTCTCTTCTTGGTTGCTGGTTGGATGATTTCGCGCCGTGGTTCTTCAACGATTGCAGATTTCGGTGGACTTCAACGCGTCACACCAGTTATGGCTTGGTCATTCTTTATCGCCGGTATGTCATCTCTTGCACTCCCTGGGCTTTCAAGTTTCGTCAGCGAGTTCTTAGTTCTTGTTGGCACATATACGCGCTATCCAGTGGCAGCAGTCATTGCAACCTTCGGAATCGTATTAGCTGCTCTCTATATTTTGATTCCAGTACAGAAAGCACTTCACGGACCGACTACTCCTGGAAATGAAAATCTTCCTGACCTTAACTTGCGAGAAAAGATTGCTATTGCTCCGGTAATTGCAATCATCGTTGCACTGGGCTTCTACCCGGCACCTCTGCTCAACGTTATTAATCCTGCTTCAGCACATGTACTGAAAGTTCAGGGTTTCACCGATCCAACTCCTTCAGAGAGCGCAGGGAAGTAAATGCAATTCTTCGCACCTATTCTCCATTATGCGCAATTGGCACCGATGTTGATTGTCCTTGCCGGGGCACTTATCGGCGTGCTTATCGAGGCATTTGCACCTCGCGACTCACGTCATTCTTCTCAACTTTTTATTACTTTATTCTCGTTAGTAGCTGCTCTCGTTGCACTACTGCGAATGCGAAATCAAACCTCTATCGATGCGGCGATGGGTTCAGTATCTTTCGATGGCGCCGGAATCTTGCTTCAAGCATCTGTGCTTATCATTGCGATACTTTCTGTATTTCTTATCGCAGATCAAGAAAACTTCACCGCACTTGCTGCTTCTGTTCCGGGCTCTGATGAGGAACGTCAGGCACTGCAGACAGATTTGCGCGTCACCGAGGTATATCCACTTACTCTCTTTGCAGTAGCTGGAATGCTGCTCTTTCCCGTTTCAAGTGATTTGATCACGCTCTTTGTAGCCCTGGAAATGCTCTCGCTACCGCTCTATTTGATGGCTGGCCTTTCCCGCCGCCGCCGATTGATGTCGCAAGAAGCTGCGCTTAAATATTTCTTACTTGGTGCATTCTCATCAGCCTTCTTCCTCCTTGGAATTGCATACCTGTATGGGTATTCCGGCTCACTCACATTCTTAGGTATTCAAGAGAGCGTGACAGGCGGTGCTGGTAACGATGTATTCCTACTTCTTGGAATCGCATTTATCTCAGTTGGTCTGCTCTTTAAAGTTGGCGCAGTTCCATTCCACGCCTGGTCGCCCGATGTATATCAAGGTGCACCAACTGCGATTACCGGATTTATGGCAGCAGCCACAAAGGTTGCAGCATTTGGCGCCATCCTTCGAATTTTCTATGTCTCATTTGCAAATGCTGAATGGCAATGGAAGCCGGCACTGATTCTCATCGCAATCATTACGATGGTCTTTGGTTCAGTAGTTGCCAGCACTCAGCGCGATATCAAGCGCACACTTGCTTATTCTTCAATCGCTCATGCAGGCTTCTTGCTCTCCGGAGTTATCGCTTTGAGCAAGCCTGGCTTGGATGCATCAGTCTTCTACTTATTCGTTTATGGCGTCGCAACTCTGGGTGCATTTGGAATCGTAACTTTGGTCTGCGATTCAGCAGGTGAAGTAGGCGATCTCAATCGTTGGAGCGGACTTGGTAAACGATCACCAATCATCGCCTCAGCATTTGCGCTCTTCCTCCTTTCATTTGCAGGTATCCCGCTCACTTCAGGATTCATTGGAAAGTTCTCAATCTTCTCAGCTGCATATGAATCAGGAAGCACAGCGATTCTGATTGCCGGTGTTCTCTCATCTGCAATTGCAGCTTTCTTCTATATCCGCATCATTGTCTTGATGTTCTTTAAAGATCCAGTAGAAGATGGCACAAGCGTTCTTATTCCATCAGCGCTGACAACGATTACTATCTCTATATCTGCAGTAATTACCCTCATTCTTGGAATTTACCCCGCTCCACTGATTGATTTCATTAACGCGAACGCGTTCTTCCTTCGCTGATGGCAACGCTCGGAATCCCGGGTTTAGCGCCCGAACTCGAAGCCGAGTTACAAGAAGGAATGCACAAGGTTGAAAACCTCCTCTTTAGCCATATCCAAGGTGATTACCCGCTCGTTGAAGAAACTGCCCGCCACCTCGTTGCTGCAGGTGGAAAAAGATTACGACCATTATTGACCCTACTTGCTTCGCATTATGGAGATAAGAATAAATTTGGGATTATTGAATCTGCCGTTGTCTGCGAATTAACACACGTTGCAACTTTGTATCACGATGATGTGATGGATGAAGCCCCGCTTCGTCGCGGAGTTGAAAGTGCCAATAATCGTTGGGGCAATACAGTTGCGATTTTGACCGGTGATTATCTCTTTGCAAAAGTTTCAGCACTTCTTGCCGATATCGGCCCTGAAGCAGTGCGCTTGCAAGCTTCTACATTTGAACGTCTAGTTATTGGTCAGATTATGGAGACTCAAGGTCCAAGAAATGGTGAAGATCCTTTAAATCACTATATGCAAGTAGTTGCCGATAAGACAGGCTCACTTATCTCTGCGAGTGCTCGCTTTGGTGCGATGGCTTCAGGGGCTCCAACAGATATCAAAGAGACCCTTACTATTTTCGGAGAGAAAGTTGGCATCGCTTTTCAGTTAGCCGATGATGTCATTGATATTTCAAGTGAATCCTTCGAATCCGGAAAAACCCCAGGAACGGATTTGCGTGAGGGAGTTCCAACGCTTGTCACTCTCAACGTTATGAAATCAAATAAGCGCGAAGATAAAGATCTCATCAAACTGCTGCAGTCACCAATTAAAGATGAAAAGACTGTCAAACAAGTATTAACTACTCTTCGAAGCCATGATGCGTTAGCGCAATCTCGCGAACAATTATTTGGCATAGCCCGTGATGCTCGCACGGCTTTGGGGCCACTGCCGGTTAATGATGTGACTGGTGCGTTATTTTCCCTGTGTGATGCGATTGTCGATCGTTCTGCTTGATCGCACCAGCTCAATTCCAAGTGCAATAAGTGCGCACCAGATAAGAAAGAAGCCGATCCAGCGCGCAGTCGGCATATCTTCGTGACGCACCCAGACTCCGATAGAAAATAGAATTGTCGGCGTGATGTATTGCAAGAGCCCGATAGTGCTATATGGCAGACGAGTCGCACATCCATTAAATAGGAGAAGCGGAATAGCTGTCACCGCTCCAGCGCTCATCAAGAGCAGCGTCAGTCCAGGGGATTGACCAAATTGTCCGGTGCCTTGCTTGCCGAGATAGATTAAATATCCAGCGTAAGGAAGCAGTGAAATAAGAGTTTCAATCGCGAGCCCGTCCAGGGCCCCGAGGTTGAGTTTCTTCTTTACTAACCCATAGCTGCCCCATGACAGCGCAATTGCGATTGCGATCCAAGGGAATCTTCCATAATCAATAGTCAGAACCAATACACCCACGGCACCTACTGCGACTGAAAACCATTGCAGTGGTTGCATTTTTTCACGCAGAATAATGATGCCGAATGCGATGATAACGAGTGGGCTGATGTAATAACCGAGAGCTGCCTCAACTACCTGTTTGTGATTAACGGCCCAGATATAAGTAATCCAGTTGATGGAAATCAGGATTGTGCTCAGTAGTAAGACCAGCATTACCTTTGGATTCTTCACCACTTGTAAGGTGGAGTAAATCTGTTTGGTCAGTGCCAGAACTATGAGGCAGAAAACCAGAGTCCAGACAGCTCGATGTGCAACTATCTCTAGCGAATTTGCGGGTTGAAGAAGTGGCCAATACAAGGGTAGAAGCCCCCATATAACGTAAGAGCTAATTCCAAAGAGTAGCCCTAATGAATACTCGCTGCGTTTACCTGCCACTTAGCGGAAATTAACAAACTGAACTGCAAACTCAAATTTGCCATTCTTAATCTGCTCGATAGCCTCTTGTAAATCATCACGGCTCTTAGATGAAACGCGAAGCTCATCACCTTGGATCTGAGTCTTAATCGTCTTAGGACCCTCATCCTTGAGGAACTTGGCAATTTTCTTTGCATTCTCAGTTGAAATTCCCTCTTTCAACGTACATGCAATCTTGTAGATTTTTCCAGAAAGTTGTGGTTCAGCTGCATCAAGATGCTTCAGTGAAACTCCGCGCTTAATTAACTTATCTTTGACAACATCTAGCGTTGCCTTTGCGCGCTCTTCTGTATCTGCCTCAATAGCGATCTTGTCACCAGATAGTTCAATCTTTGCTCCAGTGTTCTTAAAATCGAATCGTGTATCAATTTCACGA
>Ga0214921_10011007_pt1 | contig 11075 bp, 10 predicted proteins | sample LL1505_MetaG_FD_177992 | JGI IMG/M metagenome (GOLD analysis project Ga0214921, IMG submission 177992) | Freshwater microbial communities from Lake Lanier, Atlanta, Georgia, United States - LL-1505 | ecosystem: Environmental > Aquatic > Freshwater > Lake | place: USA: Georgia | collected...
CCCCCAGCTAATGCCGTACCGCGCGCTATCCAGACACGTAAAAGGTCCTTTGAGCCCGCGCACATCCGGAAACGCGTTTTCTTCGGGACAAAACACCTCATCCATAACGATCTCGCCGGTCACGGAGGCGCGCAATCCCATCTTGCCGTGCACCGCAGGCGCGCTGAGCCCTTGCCAGCCCTTTTCCAGGACAAAACCGCGGATCGAACCCGAATCGTCCTTGGCCCAAACCACAAACACGTCGGCAATCGGGCTGTTAGAAATCCACATCTTGGACCCCGTCAAGCGATAGCCCCCCGCCACACTGCGAGCCCGAGTGACCATGCTGCCCGGATCAGACCCATGATCTGGCTCAGTCAACCCAAAGCAACCAATCCAATCACCGCGTGCGAGCGGGGGCAAATACTTTTGCCGCTGCGCCTCTGTTCCGAACTGGAAAATCGGCAGCATCACGAGCGAGCTCTGCACGCTCATCATCGAGCGATAGCCAGAGTCCACCCGCTCGACTTCGCGCGCGATCAAACCGTAACCGACATAGCTCAAACCCGCCCCACCATAGGCCTCAGGGATGGTCGGACCGAGCAAGCCCAATTCGCCCATCTCCCGAAAAATGGCTGCATCAAGGGTCTCATGGCGGAACTGCTCGAGAACCCGCGGGCTGAGCCGGTCCTGAGCATAGGCCTGAGCAGCATCGCGCACTGCGCGCTCATCGTCGCTCAACTGCGCATCGAGCAGCAGCGGATCATCCCAGTGGAAAGAAGCTTTAGCGGCCATCGAGGCACTCCATCAAATAATCGTTATCGGAGATTGTACGGCGCCTCAACGATGCCAAGCCACGACCCGCTGGCGCTGCTCTCCGAGCTTGTCGATCCCCAGTGTCATGACATCGCCCGGATTCAGAAAACGCTGCGGCTTCATTCCCATTCCAACGCCGGGAGGTGTTCCGGTGGTGATGACATCGCCGGGAAAGAGGGTCATGTAATGACTCACATACGCGACGAGTTGAGCGACGCCGAAAACCATGGTCTTCGTGTTGCCGCGTTGCGCTTTCTCGCCATTCAAATCCAGCCACATTTCGAGGTCTTGCGGATCACCCACCTCGTCCTTGGTCACCATCCATGGACCGATCGGCCCGAAGGTCTCGGCGCCTTTGCCCTTGGACCAGGTGCCGCCGCGCTCGAGCTGGAAATTACGCTCAGAAACATCGTTAACCAGGCAGTAACCAGCCACGTGGGCGATCGCGTCGGCCTCTTCGATGTACTGCGCCTTGGTTCCAATCACGATACCGAGTTCAACTTCCCAATCGAGCTTGATCGAATGCGGCGGCTTGATCACATCATCGTCGGGACCACAAATACTGCCATTGGCCTTCATGAACATAATCGGCTCGGTGGGGACAGCCATTCCCGCTTCAGCGGCATGGTCGCTGTAATTCAATCCGATCGCGACAAATTGGCCCACATTGGCCACGCAGGGCCCAAGGCGAGTCCCCGCAGCGACCACGGGGAGCGCGCCCGTATCAATCGCAGCGATCGCTGCCAGAGCCGCGGGCGACAACATCGCGCCATCAAGATCAGCATGCCCATGCGGAAGGTGTCCGCTGAGGTCGCGAATCGTTCCATCGGCGGCCAGCAGGCCAGGTTTTTCAGCGCCGACGGCGCCATGGCGAAGCAACTTCATAACGACTCCTGATTAAATAAATACTGAAACATTAAAGGCTGACTTGAGACTATCAAAGCGACATACCGCCATCGGCAAATATCGCCTGCCCCGTCATAAAAGATGACTCGTCGCTGACGAGATACACAAAGGTTTCGGCAATCTCTTCGGCTGTGGCCAATCGGCCCATCGGTTGGCGCGCAATAAAATCCAGCCGGGCCTGCTGAGGGTCCGCATGCGCCTGGATACGTTCGCCTAAAGAAGGCGTATCGACGGTACCGGGACAGATACAGTTAACCCGGACGTTTTGTCGGACATGGTCAACCGCAAGAGCGCGGGTGAATCCCGCCACGGCCGCCTTGCTGGCTGCATAGGCAAGGCGGTTTGGAGCCGCCTTGAGCTGGCCCAACACAGACGCCATATTCAGGATCACGCCCCCACCGGCCGCGATCATGTGAGGCAACATGGCCTTCGTCGTGATGAACATTGACCGCACATTCAAATCAAAACTGCGGTCCCAGTCGTCCTCCGAACAATCGAGGATGGTGCCCTGATGCACCCAGCCAGCGCAGTTGAACAAAATATTAACCGCGCCAATCCGATCGACCGCCGAGCGCACAGCCGCAGGATCCAGAACATCGAGGGGCACCGTCTCGATCCCATCGATACCCTGTAAAGAGGCCAGTAGCCCTGCATCGCGATCGGTCGCAATCACCCGAGCGCCCTCACGGGCGAAGGCAATGGCACCGGCCCGTCCCATCCCCTGACCAGCCGCCGTCACCAAAGCGGTCTTGCCGTGCAAGCGCTGGCGGGTTTGTGCGCGTTCAATCGTCATGCTTGTCTCCCATGCGGGTGTTTTCGGTGTTTTCCCAGGTTTGACAGCCCCGGAGCCCTGTGAAATCTTATCCTGAATTGGTCAGACCACCTGACCTCTCGACCCCGCGGAAACCCGAGTACTTTGCCCATTCAACCTATCGAAAGCCGGCGCCTATATCGGCAGATCGCTGATCAGATTGCGAATCTGATCGACCGGGGAGACTACAGGCACGGCACCCGACTTCCCCCAGAGCGCAATCTGGCCAGCCAGTTGAGCGTCAGCCGACCCTCCGTTCGCGAGGCATTAATTGCGCTCGAAGTCGAGGGCTATGTGGAAGTTCGAATGGGCTCGGGCGTCTATGTAGTCGACCCGCGCTATCGATCGATCAGGCCCGAAACCGCCCTCGATCAAGAGACCAGTCCGTTTGAATTGATCGTCGCACGCCGCCTCGTCGAAGCCGAATGCGCAGCCCTTGCAGCCCGATCGGCGACGTCAGAACAGATTGCAACGATTCGACGGAGTTTGGATGCAATGACGACCGCCGCACAGTCGCCGCTGCCTCATGATCAAGAGTTTCATGTCGCAATTGCGCAGGCGAGCAACAACAGCGCCCTCTTACTATTAGTCGAAACGATGTGGGCCGAACGGTCCCGCCCGTTGTTCACCCGACTGGAACACCATTTTGGATCACCGGCCATCTGGCTCGATGTGACCCGCGAACATGAGGCTATTTTCGATGCCATCACAGCTCGCGACCCGGTCGCGGCCCGTAAGGCAATGCGTCGCCACATCGATCAGGCCGCCCGGCGATTCGGGCGCAACTGGCAGGGGCACAACCAAGCAACTGAACCCAATCAATGAATGATTCCAACAAGCCCCGCGCCCCTGCCGACGCCGAGACCATGATTGCGTCATTCACGGTCTCAGAAGAGACCATCGATCTGGGACGCTACCGGATTGAGGAGTGGCTAGCACTCGCCCTGTTCTGGAGCTTGGCCGGCATCGTTTTTTTACAGTTCTTCACCCGCTACGCACTCAATGATTCCGCGGGTTGGACCGAAGAAATCGCCCGCTATCTTCTCATCGCATCGGTATTTGTGGGGGCGGCGATCGGCGTTCGGAAAAACAACCATGTTCACGTCGATTTTCTGTTTCACTGGCTGCCGAAAGGCGTCGGGCGCGCTTTGGCGGTCGTGGTTGACCTCGTCCGGATTTTGTTTCTCGGTTATTGCACTGTTCTGACTGGGAAACTCATCGACAAGATCGGTAGCTCTCGGATGTCCGTGGTCGACCTACCGATGGGCCTGGTTTACGCGTTTGTCCTGATTGGCTTTGCGCTGATGACCGTTCGCGCGATCCAAAGTGCAGTGCGCGACTGGAAGCGCGGTGCCGGAGTCCTAGAACGACCCGAACTGGCCGACGCAGACGGAGCGCACTGAGATGTCGAGCGGACTCTTCAAAGTCGTCTTTTTACTGATGATGGGCGCCGGTATTCCGGTGGCCATCGCGATGGCGGGTGCGTCACTGCTGTACGCCATGTTGAGCGGGAATATCCCGGACTTCGTGGTCATCCATCGCATGGTGGGGGGGCTTGATTCCTTCCCCCTACTCGCTGTTCCATTTTTCATTCTGGCCGGCAACCTGATGAACGTGGGCGGCATCACCAACCGGATCTATAACTTTGCACTCAGCCTGGTTGGCTGGATGCGCGGCGGTCTTGCTCATGTAAACATCGTTGGTTCCGTTATTTTTTCAGGAATGTCTGGCACCGCGATCGCGGATGCTGCGGGCCTGGGCACGATCGAAATCAAAGCGATGCGCGATCACGGGTACTCCGCTGAATTCGCGGTCGGGGTTACCGCCGCATCGGCCACTCTGGGGCCGATCATTCCGCCCTCGCTCCCGTTTGTGATTTACGCCATGTTCGCCAACGTGTCGATCGGCGCCTTGTTTTTGGCGGGGATCTTGCCAGGCATCGTGATGTCCTTACTGATGATGGCGACCGTCGCCTGGTTCGCTTACCGGAAAGGCTGGGGGGGTGACGTCAAGTTCGATGCACGACGCATGGCACGCGCACTGTTGGAACTTGCCATCGTGATCGGCTTTCCACTTGCCCTCTGGCAGTTAGCCCAGTTCGACCTCAATCTGCAACTCACTTTAGCGATCGCGCTGGCACTCTTGTTTCTCGCGGATTGGTACTTTCGCTTTGATGCTGTGCTCCCGATGTTGACGCCGGTGCTTCTCATCGGAGGCATGACCACAGGCGTCTTCACAGCCACCGAGGGCGCGATCGCCGCCTGTGTCTGGGCGCTTGCCCTAGGCGTCATCTGGTACCGGACCTTATCGATGCGTCAAATCATCCGGATCACGATGGAAACCATCGAGACGAGCTCCACCGTCCTGTTCATTGTGGCGGCCGCCTCGATCTTCGGCTGGATGCTGACCGCGACCAAAACGACGGAAGCCATCGCAACATGGGTCCTCGCGTTCACCAATGATCCGATGACTTTCCTGCTCCTGGCCAATTTGCTGATGCTGTTCGTGGGGTGCTTTCTCGAACCCACAGCCGCGATTACGATCCTCGTGCCGATTTTGCTACCGATAGTCAAGACCCTGGGGATCGACCCGGTTCACTTCGGACTCGTGATGGTTCTCAATCTCATGATCGGATTGTTACACCCGCCGATGGGACTCGTTCTGTTTGTTCTGGCCCGCGTGGCCAAGCTCTCGATCGAACGCACCACGATGGCCATATTGCCTTGGCTAGTGCCCCTGCTGCTCAGCCTCGCGCTCGTCACCTATTACCCCGAAATCAGTCTCTGGCTTCCTCGCCAGTTTCTTTAGACCCGCCTATTTTGGCAACGATGACCACAACGACGGCAACGACGATGACAACGACTGTTTCAGCGACTATCGCCCCACCCCGTTCCGTCCCCCAGGACTTTTCAGCACAGGCGCTCGGGCCGAATTTTTTGCGTCTGAACCCCGTCGATGATGTGGTGATCGCCTGCCGGGAATTGCCCGAACAGACCTTGCTCGAGGGCGCCTCAAGCGACGCGACTGGTTTGCAATGCCGGGAAACGATCCCAGCTGGACACAAAGTCGCCAGCCGTGACATCGCCGCAGGCGAACCGGTGCGTCGTTACGCGCAGATCATTGGGTTTGCGACTGCGCCGATCGCCTGCGGCCATCATGTTCATACCCACAATCTCGAAGTGCGCGATTTTGATCGGGACTATGCCTTTGGGGCTGGGTTTGAACCGACCCAAGCAGCCAACGTGACCAAAACATTCCTCGGCATCCGGCGTGCCGATGGTCGAATCGCAACCCGAAATTTCATTGGCGTCATCGCGACAGTCAACTGCTCGGCCACCGTCTCCAAGCATGTCGCCGCTGCGTTTGGCTCTGAGGCCTTAAAGGAATTCCCCAATGTGGATGGCATTGTGCCGCTCGGCCACCACTCAGGCTGCGGCATGGACTCCACCGGCGAAGGGATCGACCTCCTACGCCGAACGATCGCAGGATACGCGCGTCACCCGAATTTCGCTGGCGTAGTCGTCATCGGACTGGGCTGCGAGTCGAACCAAATGGACGCACTATTCTTTGCAGAGGGACTCAAGCCCGGCATGATGCTGCGCGCGATGACAATCCAGGAGACAGGCGGTACCGCAGCGACAGTCTCGGCGGCGGTCGAAGCGGTACGCGAGATGCTGCCAATTGCCAATCAGGCAAAGCGAGAGCCCGTGCCGGTGTCCAACCTGGTTGTGGGCCTGCAATGCGGCGGCAGCGATGGTTACTCGGGAATCACCGCCAATCCGGCGCTCGGCGCCGCAGTTGATCTTTTGGTGCAACAGGGCGGCACAGCCATCCTCTCCGAAACCCCCGAAATCTATGGTGCAGAGCATCTGCTGACCCGACGGGCAGCCTCCCGCGCGATTGGCGAGAAACTTGTCGAACGGATTCACTGGTGGGAAAAATATACAGAGCGCAATAATGGTGAAATGAATAACAATCCCAGTCCTGGTAACAAAGCCGGCGGATTGACCACCATCCTTGAAAAGTCTCTAGGTGCCGTTGCCAAGGGCGGTACGACTGCGTTGATGGGTGTCTATGAATACGCCGAACCGGTCACAGCGCGGGGGTTTGTCTTCATGGACACCCCCGGATACGACCCTGTCTCGGCCACCGGACAAGTCGCAGGCGGAGCCAACCTCATTTGCTTCACCACAGGTCGAGGTTCGGTCTATGGCTGCAAACCCGCGCCCAGTATCAAGCTCGCCACCAACAGTCGGCTTTACGCGCGCATGAGGGACGACATGGACATCAACTGCGGTGAGATTCTGGCGGGCGCGCTTTCGGTTCAAGAAGCCGGCGAACAGATCTTTGAACGGATGATTGAAGTGGCCTCTGGTTCACCCAGCCGCAGCGAAGCCCATGGCTTCGGATCGGACGAATTCGTGCCGTGGATTCTCGGCGCAACGATGTGAGCGATCGATTAGACCCAAACCAACCGACCTGAGAGGAGACCTTATGATGATTCAAGACTTATTCCGCAAGGCCACGGCGGCCATGATTGCCGGCGGCCTGTCCGTAGGCCTGACATTCGGCGTGAGTGCAGCCGCGCAAGCCCAAACCAAACTGAAGTTCGCCCACGTTTACGAGGTGAGCGAGCCCTATCACACGTCTGCGATTTGGGCAGCGAGTGAGATCGCGAAGCGAACGAACAATCGTTACAACATTGATGTTTTCCCCGCATCTCAGCTTGGCAAAGAAACCGACATCAACCAAGGACTTACGCTGGGAACGGTCGACATGATCTATACCGGCCAGTTATTCGCCGGCCGCTCGTATGGACCGATCGCAGTCGGTGGTGCGCCCTACATGTTCCGCGACTTCGACCACTGGAAGAAATTCGCGACAAGCCCCCTCTTTCAGGAGCTGAGTGAGGGTTATCGCCAAAAGACGATGCACAAAGTGGTCGCAATGACCTATTACGGCGAGCGTCACGTCACCTCAAACCGCCCAATTTCGAAACCCGAGGACATGAAAGGGCTGAAGATTCGGGTCCCTGACGCACCTCTCTACACGATGTTCCCGCGCGCAGTGGGCGCCAATCCAACCCCGATCGCGTTTGCAGAGGTTTATCTCGCGCTTCAAAACGGCACGGTCGATGCGCAGGAAAATCCCCTGCCAACCATCGATGCTAAGAAGTTCTACGAAGTGCAAAAGCAGATCGTTCTGACGGGCCATATCACTGACGCCTTGCTGACGATCGTCTCCGGGAACCTTTGGACCAAGCTAAGCGACGCCGATAAGCAAATCTTTGAGGCAGTACTGCGCGAGGCCTCGACCAAAGCGACTGGCGAAATCGTCGAGAGCGAAAAGAAAATGGTCGGCGAGATGGAAAAACGCGGGAAAACCGTCGTTCGGGTTGACCGCAAGCCCTTCCGGGATGCCACGGTCAAACTACACAATGGACCCGACGCAACCTGGACCAAAGAACAGTACGACCGCCTTCAGGCACTCTGAGAAACTGAGTCGCCCCGGCCTGATGTCTCGGGCTGGGGATGAATGTCTCAGGCTGGCGATGCGCGCTCAGCCACAGGGCGTTTGGCGAGGATGCGCTGAAGCGTGCGTCGATGCATCCCAAGCGCGCGGGCCGTCGCGGAGATATTGTTTTCCTGCTCCGCCAAGACGCGCTGAATGTGCTCCCACTTCAGTCGGTCGGGGTTCAGTGGACGCTCCTGAATCTCAGGGCCTTCCCCTTCACCAACCAAGCCCATCACCCTTAGGACATCGTCCGCCGCGGCGGGCTTGGGCAAGTAGTTTTCGGCACCGCGCTTGACGGCTTCAACCGCAGTCGCAATGCTGGCATAGCCCGTCAGCATGAGGATGCGCAAAGTCGGGCTTAGGGCTTTCAAAATCGGGATGAGATTCAGTCCACTCTCGTTTTCGAGTTTGAGGTCGACAACGGCGATATCGAACGCCGCCCCCCTGAGCATGACCTGAGCTTGCGCACCGTCAGCAGCAACTTCGGCCAAATGGCCGCGCCGAGTCAATGACCGGGCCATTACCGACGAGAAGACCTCATCGTCATCGACCAACAAAAATCGCTGCCCAGTCATCAATGCTTCGCCTGAAAGCAGGGGGGCGTCGGTCGCAGACGGCCCCACGGGAAGCTTCATCATTGGATCAATTTCGTCATTTTCAGGTCGAGCTCCCCGTTCGGTCATCAATGGCGTGTCGCACAAAGGGTAATTCCAAGCTCGCTATCGTACCGGGACCTTCGGCCTCGCGCAGAGAAAGCGCGCCATCAAAGCGCTCCGCAGTCAGATGGCCGAGTGCCAAGCCGAGCCCAAGTCCTTGCGGTTTGCTTGAGAAACCATAGGCCGCCGCTAATTCGCGATGTGCCGGCGAAAGCCCGGGTCCGAAGTCCCGAACCCGAAAACGAGCGCCTCGCCCGCCGGGACCCCAATCCAGTTCAACCCGCCTGGCACCCGATTGTCGTGACGCATCGGCCGCGTTATTCAGTAAGCCCACGAGTAAATGCACCACGCTGCGGTCCACCAGCACCGCGCCAGCGTCCAAACCAACCCCACGCACGGCCAGATCCACCTCTGGATGCAATAAGCGAAATTGTTTAACCGCCGTGTCGACGACCTGGGCCGTCGGCTGAGGTCTCGCGACCGCATCGGCCCGAGAAAACTCAACCATCTCCCGAATGTAATCACGACACAAGGCCATCTGCGACTGCATCAGGCGCAGGTCCGCGCCCAATTCAGGGTCAGAATCAAAATCCTGGCGCAAATCCGCGAGCAAATTGGCCACCGTGCTCAGGGGCGTATTGAGCTCGTGTGCCACGCTGGCCGCCTGGCTAGCCAGCGCGACAACGGATTCATTTCGAATCGAACGCTCCCGCATTTTCTGAAGCAATTCGGCTTGCTGACGACTGCGCGTCGCTAACTGCACCAGCAATACTGATAGCAAGGCAAGACACAGCGCAAACGAACACCAGACCGCCAGACGGTAAACCGAAGAATCAATATCGAGGAGCTCCGGCGGGAGCGGTCGATGAAACAAAACCGCCGAGCTCGCCCCACACAAGGTCACGACGACCGCCCCAATCACCCACCGGAGAGGCAATGCAACTGCCGCCAGAGCCGCAGGTACCAGATGCAACGCAAAAAATGGATTCGAAGGCCCGCCGGTTAATGCCAGCAGCGTCGTCAAAACACCGACATCGACGACCAGATTAAGCAGCACCTCCGCAGGCTTTGCCGGCCCTGGGTAGCGGTTCAAGCGCGCATAAACCCCAATATTAAAAACCGCTAGCAGCGCCGGACCCAGCAATAGGAGCGAAATCGGAATCGAAAGATCAAGCAAATAGGCGCCGCCCAGAATCGCGAGGGATTGGCCGCACACGGCGAGCCATCGCAAAATCGTGAGTTGCTGCAGCGCCTCGCGTGCCGTGGGCGAACCGAACATCAGAATCGGCTCCCGATCGAAAAGCGCCACGCGTCACTTGGCCCGAAGTTCTGCCGCTGATCCCGCGCCAGACGCGCGAACCATCGGGGCGCGTCATAACCCAGAGAAATGCCGCCCGATCGAATGAATTGCGGCGCACCCTGAAAATCCTCGCCGGTGCCTCGCTTCGCGAGTAAGTCCAGAGTTAAACGTCCACCGCCCGGGATCGGCCAGCGTCCGACCAAATGCAAATGCCGCTGCCCTGTTCCCAATCGATCATCCGCCACTAACAGAATGTAATAGGTAGTCCCGTCGGTATCACGGTGCCCCGTGGCCACCGAGATCACATCATTGGGATCAAAGTTGAGATTCACATAGGGCTTGCCGTTGGTGCGGCCGATACCCAAAGAACCAAACCAGGGTTCGCCCGCCTCCAAAGTCAGACTACCACCGACAAAACCCGCACTGGCGAGTTGCAAGGAAGGTTGAAGCGAGACGCTCAGATCGCCCAAAAAACTCACGGCTTCAAAAGGGCGAAACGCGCGCTCGAAGCCCACCCGACCCTGGCGCACCGTCCCTTGAGCAGTCTCGCCTCCGACGCCAGGCTCGACCCATGTGCCAACCCAGCCCGTAAAGTCACCCTGGCGCCATCGCAGATTTAAATCCGTCCCGTCGGGCGCACCGCGCAATACATAGTGCCCCGCGGTCAGCTTCCACGGCCCCGCTTTTTCCTCCCGGGCCTCCTGCGCAGCAGAATCGTCCGGCCGATGCGGTTCATCAAAAGCCACAACCGGTGCACTGACCCAAAGCAGGCACAGCAGAAGGAGCAGTCGCATCATGAGCGGGACTGTACGCGGCTTCTTGAGCTAAACACCCGAAACTTTCCGACGAACGGGCTCCAAATATCACCTCCCCAGAAGATTACCGCTGGCCCTGCGTGCCCCCTGGGCGTAGAATCTCGACTCTCTGGGGCCGACCTGGTTTCGACGGGGGTAGCGAAGCGGCGCGGGGCATGCCGAGGACCAGTGACCTCGTAAATCCATCTGGGACACTTTAAACGCAAACGACGAACGTTTCGCACTCGCGGCCTAATCCCCGCGAGCGCTACACGGGCCTGTTGGTCGGCCCGGGTTCG
>Ga0214921_10011008_pt1 | contig 11074 bp, 10 predicted proteins | sample LL1505_MetaG_FD_177992 | JGI IMG/M metagenome (GOLD analysis project Ga0214921, IMG submission 177992) | Freshwater microbial communities from Lake Lanier, Atlanta, Georgia, United States - LL-1505 | ecosystem: Environmental > Aquatic > Freshwater > Lake | place: USA: Georgia | collected...
CTAAGGCCTTGCTGGGTGATTACGTGGTAACAATTACTCGAGCATACGATGGAAGAATTCCTAAAGATCGAGTTGCTAGCCAAGCTCCGTTAGCAACAACGCGTGTTCAAAAAGGTTCTGGAGTTGTTTTAGTTATTTCAGATGGTCCAGGCAACAGTGAAGTCCCCATTGATTTAGTAGGAATGTCATTGTTAGATGCACGAAGTGCGCTTACATCTGTAGGATTAGTTGTTGCATCAACCGAAGCTGTTCCATCAGATCAACCACAAGGAACTGTTCTCAAGGTAACTCCAGAGCCAGGGTCAACAATTACTGCAGGTAGTGGAGTTGTTCTACAAATTGCCAGCGGAGAAGTAAGTGTTCCTGCGCTCATTGGAATCGAAGCTTTGCAAGCTAAAACAATTTTAGTTCAGGCAGGTTTCTTAGTTCGTGAAGTTGAAGGCTTTGATGCTAATCAACCAATTGGTGTTGTTATTCGTCAAGCACCAGATGGTGGAACAACACAAACCATTGGCAAATCAGTCACAATTACAATCAATAAAACGCCGTAGTTTAACGGTGGACTACCGGAGATAAGCCGACCGCTTTTTCGCGAGCGCTTTTATCTCCACACATAACTAACCAGTTAGCAAGCATTTGATGTCCGTGTTCAGTTAAAACAGATTCTGGGTGAAACTGTACCCCTTGAATCGGAAGTGTTGTGTGTTCCATTGACATCACTAAACCTGAATCAGTTGTTCCGGTAACTTTTAAAGTATTTGGAACAGAATCTTTTTCAACACACAATGAGTGATAACGAGTAGCTGTAAATGGTGATGGCAGATCTGCAAGAACGCCTTCTTGTTTGTGATAAACCAACGAAGTTTTTCCATGAAGAAGTTCTGGTGCGCGAGAAACTGTCGCACCAAATGCAACGCCGATAGCTTGATGTCCTAGGCAGACACCAAATAGTGGAATTGATTGCTGGGCGCAGAATGTGATCATCTCAACTGAGATGCCTGCTTTTTCTGGGGTTCCAGGTCCTGGAGAAATAAGGATGCCGTCGTACTTCGAGGCCTCCTCAGCGGCAACCGCGTCATTTCGAACGACGGTGCATTCAGCGCCTAATTGCTGCAGGTATTGCACCAAGTTAAAGACAAAAGAGTCGTAGTTGTCGACGACGAGAATCTTGGTGGCCATAGGAGCATTGTGTCTCATGGTGTATCTTTCGCGTATGCCTAAATCAAAGCTACGTAAAAAGGTCGCTGAGCAGCGCGCTCACAATCAAGAGGTTGATGTCCAGACCCCTCACGCACCATTGGAGAGCCCACGTTGGCTTGCTCCAACCATGGTTGCAGCCTTTTTGATCGGCTTATTCTGGATCGTGACCTTCTATGTCACTCAGACCCGGTACCCAATCCCAGGGATTGGCGCATGGAACATGATCGTTGGCTTTAGCTTTATTGGTGTCGGCTTCTCGCTGGCCACCCGCTGGCGCTAATTTTTACCCTCGAATTACACGGGTGTAATTCGATCCACAGTGTGGGTAAAACCTGTGGATAACTCCTTTTAATAGTAGCGAGGCTGCTTCATAACCAGCTGAGCAGCTAGCGCCCCGCCAATTAATCCACCTAAGTGAGCGCGCCAATCAACTCCACCTATAGCAAAACCAAAAGCAAAGTTGATTCCGATAATCACAACAATCGAACGAATATCAGCACCAATTTTCTTTCCAACAATTGCAATAGCTCCAAATAAACCAAAGATCGCACCTGATGCACCAACTGATACACCATATAAAGATGCAAAGTAGGCCGAGGTCAATGATCCAGTTAAAAGTGAGAAAAAGAAAACAATCAGGAATTTCTGTTTTCCAAATGAGGTTTCTAATGGATTACCTAAAACCATCAACGAGTACATATTGAATCCAAGGTGAAATATTCCACCATGAGTTAATGCGACAGTAAATAGTCGGTACCACTCGTTACTAAATTGTAAGTATTCAAAACTTGGTAACCATAATTGCTGTTGCAAAGATGGCACCACTAATCGCAGCAGATAAGCACCGCAGATAACTGCGATTAATGAATAAGTAGCAGAACGTTTAAGCAACTGTAACGCTTTTGATTGTTATGTCAGTTGCTGGCTTGTCCTGTGCACCAGTCTTTGCGGTTGCGATTGCATCTACAACTGCTTGACTAGCTGCATCTTTTACCTCACCAAAAATGGTGTGTTTGCGATCCAACCATTTTGTTGCATCAACAGTTATAAAGAATTGAGAACCATTTGTTCCAGGTCCTGAATTAGCCATTGCAAGAAGGTAAGGGCGATCAAAACTAAGTTCACCATGGAACTCGTCAGCAAAGCGATAACCAGGTCCGCCTGTTCCACGGCCTAGTGGGTCTCCACCTTGAATCATGAAACCGTCAATGACGCGGTGAAAGATTGTTCCGTCATACAACTTTGCAGTTGTCTTTTGATTTGTACGTGGATCTGTCCACTCCTTGGCGCCAGTTGCTAGCTCAACAAAGTTTGCAACTGTCTTTGGTGCGTGGTTTGGGAAAAGTTCGATAACAATGTCACCGAGTGATGTGTGAAGGGTCGCTGTTGAAGTCATGGCGGTAGATTACGCTAAAGATCAAGTAATTTTTACGGGTTACAACTCATACAACGAGCTGGATCGAGAGTCACATTGATCACAGCGCCAAGTGTCGAGAATTCACATTTAGAACAACCCAAAACTTCCTGCTTAATGGCATCGGTTGAAAAGTCACCACATTCAGAACATTCAACGCCACGGGTGTAACTGGTGAGACCCCAGCCAGGTGCTTGGCAATCCGGACAAGTCATAGACAACCGTTGAACCAATTTGAATGCGACCGAAGAAATATTTATTTGCCTAGATGGCGAACACATCGCACGTAGATCGCTTTCGATTGTTGCGTGACCATCCGTCGATAAATCCCGAGATTTACTAATTGCCGCTTCTAGTTCAACCAAATTGCGTATGCCTTTAATTGCACCTTGTCCGTTATTTGGTTTAACAATCAGCGCATGATTTGGAAAATTTGCTTTCTTCAAAAACTCTTCCAGGTTGTTTTTTGCAGTCGTTGTTGTAAAGGCAACTATTTCGTTAGATTTAATTGTTTCGTGCACTTGAATACCTAATTCATCGTCAATAAAAACCATGGTCTCGATATCTGCATTAATAAATCCGAAGATTGGATCTGGGCCAACACTTCCTTCTGATGCAATTGCAAATGGATTTCCGGTAGTTTCAATACCTAATCTTGCTTTCTTTACCGCGGTTTCAAGTGGTGTTCCTACTCTTTCGATTTCTCCTGAAAAAGTCCCAAAAACATCGGTGTCAACTACAACCTCTTGCACCTTCATAGCCAAAATCTCATTGAAATGCTTGGTAACCAACTTGGCTTTGCCGTGCTTTGTTGGCATAACAACTAACCGCGAGTTGTACCGACTCTTGACAAGACTCACTTCTTTGAAAAGATCCTAAGTAGTGCGCTGATTGGTTGCTGTGCTTCCATGGGATGGCGAAAGCTTTTGTTGGTGTTTACGCGATAACTATTTCGGCGGCCAATTCTTTCAATCGATATATATCCACCCGTTTCTAAATCTGAAAGGATCGATAGCGCGCTTCTTTCGGTGATCCCTACAGCTTCGGCAATCTCTTTTACTTTCGAGTCAGGATTGCGGTTAATGTGCACAAGGATGTGTCCATGATTTGAAAGAAAGGTCCAAGATGCCTGCGTTGCCATGGGTCAATTATACATGAGATTTGACTCATGAATTATTCTTCATGTATTCTTAAGTAATGAGTTCTTGGGACCTAGCCTTTTTAAATCTTTCCTCTGTGGGTGTGCTTGCTTTCGCCTTCGGTTTCCTGGCCGCCCGCGTAAAGAGTGATGTTCGGGTTCCTGAGCAGATCTATCAATTTCTCTCGATTTATCTTTTATTGGGTATCGGACTTAAAGGTGGTCACTCTTTAAAGAGTGTCACACTGGAAGAAGTTTTTGCTCCTGCGCTAACAACTGTTATCGCTGGTGCCTTAATCCCTGTGTTTGCTTACTTTTCCCTTAAATTGATTAAAGCTTTGTCGGTTGTAGATAGAGGTTCTATTGCTGCGCATTATGGTTCTACATCCCTAGTTACTTTTTCAGCAGCGCTGTTGTTTTTAGAAAGTAATTCGATCTTTGTTGAAGGTTTTGCACCAGCACTGCTTACCCTTATGGAAATACCTGGTTTGATTGTTGGAATCTATTTGGGTTCTAGAACTCCGGGATCTGAAGTTAAATGGAGTGAAACTTTGAAAGAGGTTTTGCTTGGAAAGACTGTTTTATTGTTGTGTGGTGGTTTATTTATAGGTGCCGTATCAACTAATGAAGGTTATGAAAAAGTTAATCCATTCTTTGGTGGACTACTGAGCGGTTTCTTAGTGTTGTTCTTGCTTCATCTTGGTTACTTGGCAGGATTTAATTTTGCCGAAGTTCGAAAGGTTGGAAAACCTTTAATAGTTTTTGGTCTTTTGTTCCCATTAACTATTGGTATTGCGGGTGTTGCAATCGGAGAATTGGTTGGGCTCTCAGTTGGTGGTGCAACGGTTTTTGGCGTTTTGTGTGCGAGCGCTTCTTATATTGCAGCACCGGCTGCCGTCCATGTTGCGCTGCCCAAAGCAAATGCAACAGTTGCGTTGATGTCTAGTATTGGCGTTACGTTTCCATTTAACTTAATCATTGGAATTCCGGTGTATTTCAAAGTTGCGGAATTTTTAAGTACTTTGTAAATCGTTCATTAAATAAAACAACTGTGGAGACCAGGGGAATCGAACCCCTAACCCCCGCCTTGCAAAGGCGGTGCTCTACCAATTGAGCTAGGTCCCCGTATTAGAACGGGTGGGCCCAGGTGGACTTGAACCACCGACCTCTTCCTTATCAGGGAAGCGCTCTAACCAGGCTGAGCTATGGGCCCGCAGTAAAGATTTCTCTTTATTGCGCGAAGTGCCAAGATTACCTTGAACTTCACTAACTCCCAAAACGAGCGTAACCCGTTGGAAATTAGAGCGTTTAACTCAGGATGCGAACCATACTAACTTTTCGCGGAAATCTCATCTTCGCCATTCTTGGTCACCGATAACAGGCTCACACCTTCATCCAGATTAACCAAACGAACACCCATGCTGTCGCGGCCGGTCTGACGGACCTCAGCTGCAGGGGTTCTCATGACAGTTCCCGCGGAAGTGATCGCAAGGATCTCATCCTCATCACGGATAACCAATGCGCTAACAAGGCTACCGCGTGAATTCTCATCAATCTTGGCGGCTTTAATTCCAATTCCGCCGCGACCCTGCAATCGATACTCATCAATTGGGGTTTTCTTTCCGTAACCACCATCGGTAGCTGTAAATACAAATGAATCCTTAGCGAGATCGGCGTTAACACGTGCCATTGTTAACAAATCATCGCCTGCACGGAATTTCATTCCGATAACACCACTTGTTGAACGTCCCATTGAACGAAGCGATTCATCATCTGCCGTAAATCGCAATGACATTCCTTTTGTTGACACCAAAAGTAGTTCGTCATCAGTGTTAATCAATGATGCAGAAACAACTTCATCGCCTGGTTTTAACGTGATTGCAATTAGACCACCTGTGCGTGGTGAGTCGTATTCGCTCAATGGTGTCTTTTTAACTAAACCATTACGAGTTGCAAGAACTAAGTATGGAGAAATTGTGTAATCTTTTAATGACAAAACTTCGGCAATTTTCTCATCAGGTTTAAATGCCATCAGGTTTGCTACATGTTGTCCGCGCGCATCACGACCTGCATCTGGTAACTCGTGAACCTTTGCGCGATAAACACGACCTTGGTTGGTAAAGAACAACAACCAATCGTGGGTTGATGCCACAAAGAAATGATCTACAACATCATCTTCTTTTAACGCCGCACCCTTTACGCCACGACCACCACGGCGTTGTGATCGGTAAAGATCAGCCATGGTGCGCTTTGAATAGCCACCGCGGGTAATTGTTACAACAACATCTTGATCTGGAATCAAATCTTCGGCGCTGAAATCACCTTCACTTGCAATGATTTGGGTGCGTCGTTCGTCGCCGTACTTTGCCACCAAATCTGCCAGCTCGGTCTTAACGATTTCTCGTTGTTTTTCAGGGCTTACAAGGATCTTGTTTAGTTCCACAATGTCAGCCATCAAACCGTCGTATTCGTCATTGATCTTCTGGCGCTCCAACGCTGCGATACGACGTAATTGCATATCCAAAATCGCATTAGCTTGAATCTCATCGACTGAAAGAAGTTTCATCAAACCTGTGCGAGCTTCTTCAGGAGTTGTTGATGCACGAATTAAAGCAATAACCGCATCAAGTGCATCTAGTGCCTTGAGATAACCCTGCAGAATATGTGCGCGCTTTTCTTTTTCTGCCAAACGATATTTAGTACGGCGAACAATTACTTCGATTTGGTGTTCGATGTAGTAACGAATGAATTCATCAAGGCGCAATGTGCGTGGCACGCCATCAACAAGTGCCAACATGTTGGCACCAAAGGTGTCTTGTAACTGTGTCTGCTTGTACAGGTTATTAAGAACAACCTTTGGAATAGCAGATTGTTGTAAGACGATTACCAGGCGTTGGCCTAAACGTTCGTTACCTTCGTCGCGAACATCTGCGATTCCTTTGATCTTTCCATCTTTAACAAGTTCGGCAATCTTTAAAGCAAGATTGTCTGGGTTAACTTGATAAGGAAGTTCACTAATAACAAGACAGGTGCGCTTATTGATTTCTTCAACCTGAACAACTGCGCGCATTGTGATTGATCCGCGGCCTGTTCGGTAAGCCTCTTCGATTCCGGTACGGCCAACAATTAAACCTTTAGTAGGAAAATCTGGGCCTTTAACAATTTTGATTAGGTTATTGAGCAGTTCATCTTGTTTCATCTCTGGGTTTTCAAGCGAGAAAATCACAGCTTCGCCAATTTCACGCAAGTTATGTGGCGGAATATTTGTAGCCATTCCAACTGCGATACCTGCAGAGCCGTTAACCAAAAGGTTTGGTAGGCGACTTGGTAAAACTGTTGGTTCTTGCGAACGTCCGTCATAGTTAGGAATGAAATTAACGGTGTCTTCATCGATATCCCGCATCATTTCCATAGCAATTGGAGATAAACGAGCTTCGGTATAACGCATTGCTGCCGCTGGATCATTACCTGGGGAACCGAAGTTTCCATTTCCATCGATAAGTAAGTAGCGCAGCGACCAATGCTGAGCCAAACGGACTACAGAGTCGTAAATCGCCGTGTCACCGTGTGGGTGGTAATTACCCATAACGTCACCAACAATGCGTGAAGATTTGTAATAACCCTTATCTGGGCGATATCCAGCGTCATACATCGCATACAAAACACGACGGTGAACTGGCTTTAATCCATCTCGAACATCTGGCAACGCGCGTCCGACAATAACTGACATCGCGTAATCAAGATATGAACGCGCCATTTCGACTTGAAGATCAACAGTTTCAATCTTGTCGAAGTTTTCTAGATTGTTTGGGTTCAAATTATCCATTAGATATCCAAGAACCTAACATCCTTAGCGTTGCGCTGAATAAATGCGCGGCGCTTTTCTACATCTTCACCCATTAATACTGAGAACAAATCATCAGCTGCTGCGGCATCATCCAGAGTTACCTTAATGAGCACGCGATGTTCTGGATCCATGGTTGTATCCCATAGTTCCTTAGCTGGCATTTCACCCAGACCTTTGAAGCGCTGGATTCCATCATCTTTTGGTAAACGTTTTCCAGCAGCCACACCTAATTCGATCATTCCATCACGTTCACGATCACTAAATGCGTATTCGACTGGATCTTTTCCTGCCCATTTCAATTTATACAAAGGTGGTTGAGCAAAGTAAACATAACCTTGTTCAATTAATGGACGCATGAAACGGAACAATAAAGTCAACAAAAGTGTACGAATATGTTGACCATCAACATCGGCATCTGCCATCAAAATAATCTTGTGATAGCGCAGTTTGTTGATATCAAAATCATCATGTACTCCAGTACCAAGTGCGGTGATCAACGCTTGTACTTCGTTGTTTTGTAGAACACGATCGATGCGTGCTTTTTCAACATTCAAAATTTTTCCACGGATTGGAAGAACTGCTTGGTTGCGTGAATCACGACCACCTTTAGTAGAACCACCCGCTGAATCACCTTCGACAATGTAAAGCTCACACTTAGTTGGGTCAGTCCATTGGCAATCAGCCAACTTGCCGGGCATTCCGCGACCTTCGAGTAAACCTTTTCGATTACGGCTTAAATCGCGGGCTTTGCGCGCTGCCACACGAGCGGCGGCTGCATCAATACTTTTACGCACGATTTCTTTGCCTTCTGCAGGGTTTTGTTCAAACCAAGAAGTCAGCTCTTCATTAACAATCTTTTGTGTAAAAGTTTTCGCTTCAGAGTTACCAAGCTTTGTTTTTGTTTGGCCTTCGAATTGAGGCTCGGCCAACTTAATAGAAACAATTGCAGTTAAACCTTCGCGAACATCATCACCTGTTAAGCGATCTTCTTTTTTGCGAATAAAGCCTTGTTCTTCACCAAATTTATTAACAATTGATGTCAGCGCGGTACGGAAACCTTCTTCGTGTGCGCCACCTTCATGGGTATGAATTGTGTTTGCAAAGGTATAAACAGATTCAGAAAAACCGGCATTCCATTGCATAGAAACTTCTAGTGCAATTTTGTTCTTTTTATCTTCGGATGCGAAAGAGATAACTGATTTGTGTGTTTCGCCGCGGGTTGAATTAAGGTGTTTAACGAAATCTGCAATACCACCTTGATATTGATAGCGAACCGTTAATTGTTCACCTTTTTCATCAACATGGCCTTGGCGCATATCGGTCAAAGTTAAAATCAAACCTTTATTAAGGAAAGCCATTTCACGAAAACGAGTTGATAAAATCTCAAATGAAAAATCAGTTGTTTCAAAAATTTCTTTTGATGGCCAAAATTTAACTGTTGTTCCATTTGATTGTGATGGGTCGCCTTTTCGAACTGGGGCGGTTGGCACACCTAGTTTGTAATCCTGATACCAAAAACTTCCATCGCGTTGAACAATCACTGAAAGATCTGTACTAAGTGCGTTTACAACCGAAATACCAACACCGTGTAGACCACCAGAGACTGAATAACCACCATCGCCAAACTTTCCACCTGCGTGTAAAACTGTTAAAACAACTTCGAGTGCTGGTTTTTTCTCTACTGGGTGGATATCAACCGGAATTCCGCGGCCGTTATCAATTACTTCGACGCCACCATCTGCTAACAAGGTGACATTAATTTCGGTGCAGTAGCCAGCTAAGGCTTCATCAACTGAGTTATCGACGACTTCATAGACCAGGTGGTGTAGCCCGCGTTCGCCAGTAGATCCGATGTACATGCCGGGGCGTTTGCGGACCGCCTCTAGGCCTTCCAGGACGGTGATGTTGGAGGCGTTGTATGAGTTCTCGGCCATCACAACTCCTTCCCTCTAGATCCTTCAAATCGCCTGTAGAGGCTTTTGGAGAGGGTTTGCCTCTCGGAATGCGATTATCCTAGTCGTAAATGGCCTGAATATATAGCCGAAAAAAGCCCTGTGGACGGGTATAGACGAACTTTGAGCGTGGAGTTGAGGGTGCCTAGTGGGCCAGATCTAGTTGTAGGTGTCTCTGGGGCCACGAGCGTTGCGGATGGTGCGGATGCCTTTTTTCCAGGTGGGGGTCTGTGGGCCGATGATCGCCAGCCGCTCAATCAGGACCCCTGTGGCATCTTTTTGAATTGTTGTTAAAAGATCGGCTTCAATTAAATTCAATTGGGTTGCCCACGCAGTTGAAGAGCTTTGAATTGTTAACACATTATCTAAAATCGAAATTGGTTGTGCGTGTTGTGCAATTTCATCACCAACAATTTTTTGCCAATTTATAAAAAGATTTCCTTCGGCAAGTCCTGAATCCCAATCACGATCTGAAATCAAATCATTTAAAACTCCGCCGATTAATTCTGGATCACCTGGTTGACCTACACGTGGTGTGGGTGCTGGTTTGTTTGGTTTGCGGGTTACACCAGTTTTAAATGTTTTAAAAAGATCTAGAGCTAAGTCGCGCTTTGTCATTAACTCTTTCCTTTCTTAACAACACCTGGCGTTACATAAAATTTTTGTGTTGATAGCTCTGCGGGCAAATCACTTTCAACTGCGGCGGTAATAAATGTTTGTTCAGCTAATTGGGTAGCTGACATTAATTGAATCCTGCGCGATGTATCAAGTTCGGCAAATAGATCATCCAAAATCAATATTGGTGACGCGCCTTCGGATTTAAGTAAGTTAAAAGATCCAATTCGAAGCGAGATAGCAATTGACCATGATTCACCATGGCTTGCATAACCTTTTGTTGGAAAGTCTCCTAGTTGTAAGTGTAAGTCATCACGGTGTGGCCCAATTAAAGAAACTCCGCGTTCGATTTCTTGGTAAGCAACTTCATCTAAGCGAGCCGTTAATACTGTGATGTTTTCTTCAATACTTCTACTAACCCCTTCAGTGCTGCATTTGTAGGAAATAGATGCTGGTTTGACTTCATTTAAATTGGCGTAGTTTTGCGCGACAAATGGATTGAGTGCATCAATTAAAGTAATACGTTCTGCGGTTAGTTCGGCACCTAGTTTTATAAGTTGTTCATTCCATGGTGCAAGGGCCGCTGCCGATGTTCTTGTTTTTAACAACGCGTTACGTTGTTTTACTACCCGCTCATAATCGGCGATAACCCCTGCTAAACGCGGGGTTCTGGTGATTAACAAACGATCTAGAAAGTCACGCCGGGCGCCCGGTTCGCCGCGAACTAAATCTAAGTCTTCAGGTGAGAAATAAACAATTTGAATTGCGCCAAGGATTTCGCGCTGGCTGCGGGTTGGGTTTCCATTGATTCGCGCGCGGTTAGCTTTACTTGCGTTGATCTCTAAATCAATTTGTAGTGTTCGGTCTTCGCGTTGGACTTCAGCGCGGATGATGGCTTGTTGGTTTCC
>Ga0214921_10011009_pt1 | contig 11073 bp, 9 predicted proteins | sample LL1505_MetaG_FD_177992 | JGI IMG/M metagenome (GOLD analysis project Ga0214921, IMG submission 177992) | Freshwater microbial communities from Lake Lanier, Atlanta, Georgia, United States - LL-1505 | ecosystem: Environmental > Aquatic > Freshwater > Lake | place: USA: Georgia | collected 2015-05-28
TCTATCTCCGCGATCTGCATACGAAATAAATTGATCCATTGATGCACAGGCTGGAGCAAGTAAAACCGCATCGCCTGATTGAGCTATGCTCGCTGCGGCGGTAACGATTGATTCCATCAATGAATTAGAAGCTCCCCCGCGGACATAATCACTAGGAGCATCAATAAGGAATCGAGGCACCTCAGGTGCATGTTTGATCAAAGCTGCTTCAATAAGTGCCCGATCAGTTCCAATGAGAATCGCTGCCTTCATGCGAGGTGCACAACGTTCAATCATCGCATCCATGTCAGCTCCTTTTGCCAAGCCGCCGGCAATCCAAACAACTGATAGATGTGACATCAGCGATGCCGCTGCAGCATGTGGGTTGGTGGCTTTTGAGTCATCAACCCAGGTAATTCCGGTTGATTCATGCACCGTTTCGATGCGATGGCGACCGGGGCGGAAATCATGCAACGCCTTTTGAATTGCCTCGTAAGGAACATTAATCGCACGAGCCAAAGCGGCTGCGGCTAATGCATTGGAAACATTGTGCGGAACGGTCGGAACAATGTCAGCTAACTCGCAAATCATGGATGCTTGTTGAGGATCTGCGACAAACGCACGATCTACGAGCAACTCTTCTACAACACCTATTTCACCCGGGGCAGGAGTATCTAGAGAGAAGAAAACTTTGCGACCAGGAAAGCGATTGGCACGGGTGACGACAGGTGCATCATCTGCGTTGAGAATTGCAATCTCTGCACGATCTAAAATTGAAAATTTTGCTTCGGCGTAAGCCTCAAAACTTCCGTGCCAATCAAGGTGATCATCTGCAATATTTAGAATTGCTGCCGCCTCGAAATGAGCCTGACGCGCCCAGTGCAGTTGAAAGCTAGATAGTTCTAAAACGAGAACATCGTATGAATCATCGCGATCTACAGCATCTAAAACCGTGTCACCAACATTTCCACATGCGATTGCTTTAATACCTGCAGCTTGCAAAATTGCGGCGGTCATTTCAACGGTTGTTGTCTTTCCATTTGTGCCGGTGAGTGCGATCCACTTTTGTCCGGGGGCACGTTCTGTCCGCAAACTCCATGCAATATCTATCTCGTTAAGTATTTCCAAGGAGCTCTTGAGAATCTGCATAACTAGTGGATGGTCTTGTCGCCAGCCCGGAGAAATTACTACCGACTCAAAATCCTTAAGATTTACTTCATTAGGCTTAACTGCTCCTTCTGAGCTGTCATCTGTCAATGTCACTTTTGCACCACGTGAGTGAAGGAATCGTGCAACTGATTTACCCGTAACACCAGCTCCTAGAACCAGAATTTTTTTGTGGGAAAAGTCTGTATTCATGAATTATTTGACGACCCATTGGGCGTAGAAGAGGCCAAGGCCAGTTGCTACGCAAAGTCCAGCGATGATCCAGAAGCGAATTACGATTGTAATTTGCTCCCAACCTATTAGTTCGAAGTGATGGTGAAGTGGAGCCATCTTAAAGACCCGCTTTCCACCGCTAATTTTGAAGTAAAGAGTTTGAATTAAGACAGACATGGTGATGATTACAAACAAACCACCCAGCGGAATAAGTAGCAGTTCTACTCGTAGAGTTGCCGCAAGTCCTGCGATTGCACCACCTAGAGCGAGTGAACCTGTGTCACCCATAAAGATCTTTGCTGGCGCAGTGTTCCACCACAAGAAACCTGTACATCCACCGGCAAATGCTGCAGCCAGCACCGCAAGATCTAGCGGATCACGAACCGCATAACATCCTGCAGCAGCGTTGAGTGCACAGCTTTGTCCAAACTCCCAGACACCGATCAGCACAAAAGCCAAGAATGTCATAATGGATGCACCGGTTGCGAGTCCATCAAGACCATCGGTTAAGTTAACACCGTTGCTTGCTGACATCACCATGACGATTATGAAAATAATAACTAGCACTGGTCCTAAGTAAATTGTGGTTTCGCGCACTCCAGATAGATACTGTGAAATCGGAGTCAGAGAATCCTGGTCAGCATACTGAAGACCTAAATATCCAAAAATTCCTGCAGAAATTGCCTGTCCCAACAGCTTATAGCGACCAGGTAATCCCCGCGAATTCTGACGAGAAACTTTCAGCCAATCATCGAGAAAACCGATAAAGCCTAATGAAACTACTAATCCCATAACTAAGAGCGCTGATGCCGTAATTGAGTTACCGGTGACAAGGTGAGCGACCAAATATCCAAGAATGGCTGCGACAATAAAGATGATTCCACCCATGGTTGGTGTTCCACGCTTTATGTGGTGGCTACTTGGTCCATCATCACGGATGATTTGACCATAACCTTTGCTCGCAAGAGCGCGAATCAATATTCGAGTACCAAAGAGTGAAAACATCAAGGCAAAAGCGCCAGCGATAAGGATCTGTCTCAACTTTCAACTCCGCTCTTGTCTAGCCACAAACTTTCCAATTTCTGTGCCAAAACTTCAAAGCCCTCGGAACGAGATGCTTTTACTAAAACTACATCGCCAGCAGAGAAATGTTCCGTCATTGATAAACATTCATCAATACTTGCGTAGTGATGCACAACCATCTGCCCCTGTGAAACACCGTATTCAGGTGCTGCAATAGCTACTAAATGATCGATACCTATCTCCTGAGCAAGGGTGCCAATGGCGGCGTGATGGACGGCGCTTGACTCGCCGAGTTCATGCATTTTTCCTAAGAAGGCCCACGATTGTCCCCCGCGCTCCTGCGCAAATAGAACTAAGGAGCGAAGGGCTGCAGCCATAGATTCAGGATTGGCGTTATACGAATCATTGATAAGCAAGAGTCCGAAGAGGTCACGGATTTCCATGCGCCACTTGCTTGTATTTTCTGCAGTCGACAAAGAGCTTGCAATTAATTCGATAGGTAAAGCTAAGGCAGTTCCAACAGCAGCTACCGCTAATGCGTTTGCTATTTGATGTGCCCCGACAATTCTCATACCAACGGCCTCGCGACCAGCAGGGGTCACTAAATCAAAGTGTGGACGACCTTCGCGAATTTCGATATCTGTAGCACGAACTTCGCAGCCGTCTCCAAAGTTAATAACTCTTCCTGAGTGAAGAGAGGCCATTGCCGGTGTGTACTTATCGTAACTACCAAGAACTGCGACTCCATCTGGTTGCAGAGTTTGAATGAGTTCAGATTTAGTCTGGGCTATTGCATCTACCGAACCAAATTCACCAAGATGTGCGGTACCGACTGTAAGTACAACACCAATATTTGGTTGGGCAATTCCACAAAGTCGTGCGATATCACCTTTATGTCGGGCACCCATTTCTAAAATACAAAACTTAGTTTTCTCATCACATTCCAGTAAAGTAATTGGCAATCCGAGATCATTATTGAAGGAGCCTGCAGGTGAAACCGTTGGCCCAGCAACCGATAACATATGAGACATTAGATCTTTAGTGCTGGTTTTTCCTTGTGAGCCGGTAATACCAATAACAGTTAAATTTGTTAAACGTTTGCGAACAAAAGCCGCAAGAATTGAAAGTGCATCAAGAACATCTTTCACAACAATGCAAGGTCCATCGATTCGACGAGTTGTTAGCGAAAACATTGCACCGGCGCGATAAGCATCTGCGGCAAAATCATGTCCATCTGCAATCTCGCCTTTTAAGGCCAAGAAGATGCAACCTGGTGTTGCTTTACGAGAATCAAAGACAGGTGCTTTTGATACTAGAAGGTCCTTGTCACAATGGACATCCCCACCTACCAATAGACCAATCTCACCTGCAGTTAATGTGATCACTTCTTATCCTCGATTGCTCGAGCAAGCTCTACGCGATCATCAAAGGGATGCATTGTTCCGTTAATCTCTTGACCCTTCTCATGACCCTTACCAAGCACAATCACAAGATCGCCATCCTTGGCCTCGTTAACTGCGGTTCTGATCGCCTGTGCACGATCCTCAATAACTGCGCTGGGCTCTTTTATATCTAAACCTAAAGTCATCTGTACCAAAATCGCATCTGCTTTTTCAGATCGAGGGTTATCGCTCGTAAAGATTGCAACATCTGCGCCCTCATGCAACGCCTTACCCATAAGTGCTCTCTTTGAGGTATCGCGATCGCCGCCACAGCCAAGAACTGCAATCACGCGACCATCACTTATTTCACGGGCGGTTTCAAGAACGCGAGCAACCGCATCTGGTGAGTGTGCGTAGTCAACTAAAGCAGTGAAATTCTGTCCAAGTCGTACAGCATCTAATCTGCCCACTGCACCTGTTAATTGCGGCAAAATCGCTGCGATGTCAATTGGGTCGATTCCGCTTTCAGTTGCAATAGCAACCGCCATCAAAAGATTGTCAAAGTTGTATCCACCATGCAGATGAACCTTTCCTTCAATCAAAATTCCACCGCTGCCTCTAATGGCAACATGAGCTCCAACATAATCCTTAGAAATTGAAGCAAAGTGCCAGGTTGCGCTTTGATCATGACGAGAAACTGTCATTACAGGAAGCTCTGTCTGCTCTGCCAGCTTTATACCGTAAGCATCATCGATATTAATTACCGCAAGATCTGCATACTCAAAGGTAAATAACTGTGCCTTGGCCTCGAAATATGCCTGCATCGTTTTGTGAAAATCTAAGTGATCTTGAGACAGGTTGGTGAAGGCGACGATGGCAAAGTGGCTACCGCGAACTCTTTCTAGGGCTATTGCATGGCTAGAAACTTCCATGACTAAATTGCGCATATGGCGCTCACGCATTACCGCCGATAACGCCTGCAAATCGCTGCTTTCAGGGGTAGTGCGCTTGCTCGCAATAATTTCTTCGCCAATGCGGGTTTCAACAGTTCCGATAAGTCCGCTGTCACGTCCAGTCGCGGACATTATTTGGTGGAGCAAAGTTGTAACAGTTGTCTTTCCATTTGTTCCCGTTACGCCAACGCTGTAAAGATCTCGCATTGGCTCGCTATAAAACCAGGCGCTGATTACTCCAGCAGCTCGGCGTGGGTTAGCGCTGATAATGACAGGGACACCTTTGACCTTTGCTGCGCCAACCGCATCGGTAAGGACGGCAACCGCACCTAATGAAATCGCCTCTACAGCAAAATCTGCACCATGGGATTTTTCACCAGAAAGCGCGATAAAAAGGTCACCTTCTTGTACCTCTTTGCTTGAAAGAGTAAGTCCCGTAATGACCGTTGCTGAATCCCCAACTAATTGTGCGTTAGCTATCGCTGCTATAGATTCAACGGTTCTTTTGAACTCTTCAATTGGTCTTAACACTTGCTGCCTTCTTGTCTGCGATCAACTTTCTTTCAGCTAGAAGTTGCTTTTCAGTCAATGGAATTGGCTCAACCTTTGTTCCAGTTGGTGCAATTCCCTTTGACTGGAGAACAAATGACATAACCTTCTTGAATACGGGACCGCCAAGGTATCCTCCCCAGTGCATTCCCTTGGGATCTTGAATTGTTACCGAGATGACATAGGCAGGATTGTCAGCTGGTGCAAAACCGATAAATGAGGCGGTATAGCCGCGGTAGCAACCGCAGGTGTCATCAATACGTTGTGCAGTACCCGTCTTGCCAGCAACTCGATAGCCAGGAATCGCAGCAGATGGTGCGGTTCCATTAGCAGAGACAACGCTCTCCATCATTAATCGCATCTGTGCCGCAGTTTCTGCGCTGATGACTCGAACACTTTCGCGGGTTGCAGAAGGTGTGTAATTTCCACTGGAATCACTTGTTCCTGCAATAACTGTTGGAGAAACGCGAACACCATCATTAGCAATCGTTGCAAAGACACTCGTCGCCTGCATCGCAGTTAATGAATAACCCTGTCCGAAAGCAACTGTTGGAGCTGTTGTTCCTGACCAATCGGCAACCTTGGGAAGGATTCCACGTGACTCACCCGGAAGTCCTGAGCCTGTCTTTGTGCCGATTCCAAACTTTGTTAAGTACTCGTATAACTTGTCATTGGAAAGCATCTCGCCGATCTGAATTGAACCTGTGTTGCTTGAAACTGCAAGCACACCTGCTGCAGTTAATCGCTGTGTTGGGTGTGGTTCGTGGTCGTGGAAGGTTTTTATTGAACGCTTTAATGCGTAAGGGATAGTTAATACTGTTTCTGGAGTAATTTTCTTTTCTTCAATTGCCGCAGCAAGAGTAATAACCTTGCCGGTAGAGCCCGGCTCGTATACATCAAGCACAGATGGGTTGCGCATTGCAACTAGGGATACTTTGGTTGTGTCATTGGGATCAAATGTTGGGGCGGTCGCATGGGCCAGGATCTGACCTGTCTTTGGATCCATCACAATTACCGTTCCGCTTAATGCGCGAGAGGATTTAACAACATCTGCAATTGCCTTTGATGCAACCCACTGAATATCGCGATCCACTGTTAAACGAATTGAAGTTCCAGATTGGGCGGGAATGATTTCAGATTGTGAACCAGGAATTTCAGCCTTATACCCATTGGCATACGAGTACTTGCCATCAATGCCTTTAATCGTAGAGTTCATACTGGATTCAAGTCCCGTCGCACCGACTCCATCGTGATTAACAAATCCAATCAGTGATGCGATCAATCGCCCTGATGGATACTCGCGCACATAACTGCGCTCTGGGAAGAGGCCAATAATTCGCTCTGGGCTCATCGCCTTAAATTGTGAGTTGTACTGATCAATTGCGGCCGAAAGCTTTAACCAAGTTGCTGGCTTTGCATTGCGAAAAACCATATTCCACTTACGAGTACCGGTCAAAGCCGCTTGAACATCTTGAACCTTCATGCCAATGATGGGAGCTACAAAGGCTGCTACCTTTGCCGGGTTAGTAATCTGAGTTTGATCAACGACGATGCTTGTTGCGGCAACACTGCGTGCAAAAGGAACTCCATTTATGTCGGTGATATCTCCACGTGGTGCTTGAAGAGTCTTTACCTTTTCCATCTCATTGACCGCGCGCGAGCGGTAGTCACCCGCCTGTAGAGCCTGTACTTGAATGAGTCGGAGTCCAAACATGAACATCACTATCGCAACAAATAAAACTAAAACTCTGATTCTGTTATGAGCTAATGAGAAATTACCCATTCTTCACCGGAACTTCAATAACTTCTTTTTCTATGGCAGTTTTGTCTAACGATAGAAAAGTTGGATTTTCAGAGGGCTTCATACCTAAGGCCGTTGCAGATTTTGCAAGTGCTTCTGGGGAAGAGATCTTGTCGATTTGGCGTGCAATTGCTTCACGTTCATCGCTGACTAACTTCGCCTCTAGCTTGAGGCTAGTAAGTTCAAACGCATCTTGAGCCAGCAAGGTATTGATCAGGAGAAGGAACATGAGACCAATACCACCAACGACAGATACAAAGAGTGCGAAGAACTTACGATCTGCTTGTTTTCCTTCAGATAAATCAGGAACAAGTTTGAGTGCAACTAGAGAAGTTTTTTCAACAAAAATTTCTTTTGAGCGAGTGATCGCTGGAGCTAAAGCCGTCATTGCCATTATGCAGCCACCCTTTCAATAGCGCGAAGCCGCACTGATTGCGAACGTGAGTTCTCTTCTAGTTCGGTATCGGTTGGTGTTTCGCTACCACGAGTGATCATTGAAAACTTGGCGGCAAATTCAGGGAGATCGAATGGAAGATCGCGTGGAGTTCTAGATGTTGTGGATGCAACAAAGAGTTGCTTAACGATGCGATCTTCTAGAGATTGAAATGACATAACTACTAAACGAGCACCAACATTGAGAAGTTCAAGTGCTGCAGGAAGTGCGCGGGTAATGGTGCCTAGTTCATCATTAGTTTCGATACGAAGTGCTTGGAAGGTGCGCTTTGCAGGGTTTCCACCAGTACGACGAGTAGCTGCAGGAATTGCCTCTTTTACAAGGCTTGCAAGTTGGGCGGTTGAGTTCATGGGCGCGATTGCACGCTGCTTAACGATAGATTCGACGATACGTGTTGCAAACTTTTCTTCACCATAGGTGCGAAGGATGCGAACCAATTGGCCTGGCTCGTAGGTATTGATAATCTCTGCGGCAGTCAACGATTGGGTGCGATCCATACGCATATCAAGTGGAGCATCCTGTGAATAAGAAAAACCGCGCTCTACCTGATCTAGTTGCATGGATGAAACACCTAGGTCAAACAAAGCCCCATCAATGTTTTTGTAGCCAAAACTGGTAACTACATCTGCAATACCATCAAAGCTTGAGTGAGCAGTCTTTAAACGATCTGCAAAGGGTGCAAGGCGTTCTGATGCTTTTGCAATCGCATCAAGGTCTCGATCTATTCCGATAACAGTTAGGTGTGGGAACTTTTGAAGTAAGGCCTCGGTGTGGCCACCTAGGCCCAATGTTGCATCAACAACTACGGGATTACTTGTAGCCACAATAGCCGGGGACAAGAGATCGACACAGCGATCACGCATCACAGAAATGTGTTCTGTTGTACTTGTCATCTCTCCCCCTTTACCTCTGGTTGTTGATGCTGTGCTTTTTTCTGGTCTTGCGTCTTTCCTTACGACTCTCACCTCTGGTCACTGCCGGCCGACGGATCTTTGTGTTGCAACGGCGCCGGGGAAGGGGCGTCGCTACGTTCGAAGGGTCGGCAGTGGCCACAAATGAGAGTTAGAACAAACCTGGAAAGACCTCCTCTGAAACATCAGCGAAGCTCTTTTCACGATCTGCTAAATATTCATTCCAAGAAGTTGCGTCCCAAATTTCAACGCGAGTATTTGCACCAATAACAACGCACTCTTTTTCTAAACCTGCATATGTACGAAGTGATTGCGGAATTGTTACGCGACCTTGACGATCAGGAATTTCATCGTGTGCGCCAGCAAACATCACACGGCTGTAATCACGTGCTGATTTTGCAGTGACTGGCGCTTGTTTTAGTGTCTCTGTAATTACTGAAAATTCATTAGATGGAAAAACATAAAGACAACGTTCTTGTCCTTTTGTAATTACTAAACCTGCAGCAAGTTCTTCGCGGAATTTGGCTGGAAGTATTAAGCGACCTTTGTCATCAAGACGTGGCTCGTGGGTGCCTAGAAACATTTCTTTGACGCTCCCTTCCCCAGGTTCGCCGCGAGCTAACCTGCCCGCTTAATTCCCCACTTTACTCCACTTTTCCCCTTTTTCAACCACCTTTTCCCACTTGTTACCCATTCCCGCCCCACCTCCCCCCACCTTTACATCAGCTTTTGGGCATGAAAAAAGCCCCTCACATGGAGGGGCTTGGCGTGGAGCTAGGCGGAGATTTACTCCTCGTTGGAGCGGTTCTCCCAGCGTTGCTCAAGGCGAGCGCTTAAATTTGAGCGTGATTTACCTGGGCGAGGGCCGCGGCTGATCGGAGAGACCGAAGAGATCGATGAGATCGCTGTAATCACACCGCTGAGTGCGATGACAAAACCAAGGATTCCGATTGGTGTTACCTGGGCGATGAGACCCCCAAAGAGGGTGATCAGACCTAGAAGCAGTAACCCCGCCCCCAGCATGATGCGGTTACGTGAAGGTGAAGCAGGGCGCTTTGATGAAAGAGCAGAAACCAGGCGTGGATCTTCAGTTAACAGCGCAGCCTCCATCTCTTCCAAGAGGCGCTTTTCACGATCAGATAAAGACATAACCCCACAATAGAACAGTTTTTCTCTGCTCGCTACTCATTAGCATCATCGGTTTTTATCAACCGCGCCGGACGTACCGAACCATGGCCAAAACGCTCACGAGCCTTATCCATGGCACCTTCTGCCTCACGCCACCCCTTTTCACGCTCACCCAAGATCATTTGAACAGGTGCGCCTTCACTTAAATTCTCAAGAGATACACCGACTAAGCGCAGACGAGCCCGTTCAATACGAAGCCCTTGGTACAAAGTTTTAACTACTTCATACACATCATGGGTGCTATCGATTGGCAGCGGCAAGGTTTTTGAACGATTTATCGTTGAGAAATCTCCAAAGCGAACCTTGATTGAAATCGTCTTGGCAAACAAACCCTTGTCCCGTAACCGTGATGTTGCGCGCTCGCACAGACGTAAATATTCGCGCAGGATCTCTTCGGGGTTCTCAAGATCTGTGGGAAAGGTTTCAGCGGCGCTAATACTTTTTTCTGCATCCTGAGGTGCAACATCGCGATAGTCACGACCCCACGCAAGTTCATGCAATGTGCTACCTGCTGCCTCACCTACTGCACGAATTAATGTAGTACGAGGAAGCTTTGCAATGTCCTCAATCGTGCGCAGCCCTAAACGTTCTAGAACTTCTGCCGTCTTTGGTCCTACTCCCCACATCGCAGATATTGGAAGTGGATGAAGGAATTCAAGAATTCGATCGCTGGTGATTTCAAGCATTCCATTTGGTTTGCAAGAAGTAGATGCTAACTTTGCAATGAACTTTGATGGCGCAATTCCAACTGAGCAAGTAATACCCTCTTGCGCTTCAACCTTGGCGCGGATCGCTGCTGCAATTTCGCGGCCTGTACCTAACAACTTCTTGGCACCGGTCACATCGAGAAATGCTTCATCAACGGAAATCGGTTCAACATTGGGGGTAAAGCTTTCAAATATCTCCATGATGTGACCAGATACCTCTTGATAACGGGCCATATCAACCGGCAAGAAGATTGCGTGTGGAGCTAATCGACGTGCTTGCCCTACCGGCATCGCCGAGTGAATACCGAATTTGCGCGCTTCGTAATTTGCTGCAGATACGACGCCACGTGTACCCATTCCGATAACAACAGCCTTGCCCTTTAATTCAGGGTTGTCTTTTTCCGCAACCGATGCGAAGAAGGCATCCATATCAACATGCAGAATGGTGGCCTGGGTTGGCATACCTTCCGTACTCATATTGCGAGCGTACTTTGTTTAGCGCTCCAACTTTCGTAAGCGGCACGTAAATCCCAAGCCCCGGTAGCCCTGATAGAGATACCTCTGGCACCTGTGCGACGGGTGACCCCCCGAACTAATAGGAGCGATGTCGAGTACAAAACATTGGCGTACTCACTTTGAACATCGGTAAAAAATGTTGAATCGCTGCAACCATACCCATCATCAAGGGTGAGGAAAATGACACGCTTACCTGAACGCACCGGTGGTGTCTGCATCGCTACCTTAAT
>Ga0214921_10011011_pt1 | contig 11070 bp, 10 predicted proteins | sample LL1505_MetaG_FD_177992 | JGI IMG/M metagenome (GOLD analysis project Ga0214921, IMG submission 177992) | Freshwater microbial communities from Lake Lanier, Atlanta, Georgia, United States - LL-1505 | ecosystem: Environmental > Aquatic > Freshwater > Lake | place: USA: Georgia | collected...
ATCAAGTCTTTTTGTAACTTGTCGTACGCCTATAAATCCGCAAACCAGTGTAAAGCTAAGTGTTGCAGTAAGACAAACTGGAAGTGGTAAGCTCCCCGCTTGTCCCATGACTGAAGCACGCATCCCTTCCATCGTGTACAAGAATGGATTAAGCAAAAGGACATAGGCGAGTAGCGGTGCTTTTGCGTACATCACTTGCCATGTGAATTGAAAGCCTCCAAGGAACCAAAGAGGAAACATAACACGCATCCAGATGCCGCGAATTTTGCTCATGTCTTTAATAAGGCTTGCTAAAAAGAGTCCAAAAAATCCAAAGAAGAATGCGCTTGCTACAAGCATGCTGATAAACCATAACGGAGCAACGTGTGCTGCATTAAATTGGTCCCAGACAAATAACAATCCAATTGGAGCTGCTACGATTGCGACAGAGAATGATTGTAATGCATCAGAAAAACCAACGCGTGCAATAGCTAGCCAGCTTGGGATGGGGAGGGTTGTTTCGTAGGTGATGACTTTGTTTCCAATGATATCACTTAAAAAAGACACCGCGCGCGGAAAAACCTGAAACATGCAGTTTACCGCACCACCGGTTGCTGCTGTGAAAAGGCCAAAATCTGCTCGAATGCCAAACCCTGTGAGCAAATAGCCCATGATAACAACGTTAATGCAGGTCCAGATGAGGTTGTCGATAAGCGTATTAACATATTCCCCTTTAAATGTGAGGTAGTCTGCATACAGCATGTGCTTGAGCACGGGCAAGTATGAAAAAAATGTAGTCATATAAAATTCCTAATCGTTTTTCTCGCTAATTAATTTAATAAACACATCTTCAAGACGAGCTTTTCCATGTTCTGATTTTAGATTTGCCGGTGTGTCGATTAATCGAATTACACCTTCATCTAAAATACAAACGCGGTCAGAAAGAGCTTCTGCTTCGTCCAGATAGTGGGTGGTTAAAATAATGGTGACGCCACTGTCGCGTAGTTCTTTGAGCAAGCTCCACACTTCGTGTCTGACGTGTGGATCGAGCGCGACAGTTGGTTCATCAAACAAAATTAACCGTGGTTTATGTATGAGGGCGCGTGCAATTAAAAAGCGTTGTTTGTAACCACCAGAAAGTTGATCGATGACGTTGTTTGCGTACGTGGTGAGTTCAAAGCGCTTCATAAGCTCGGTAATGCGCTTCTGTGTTTCTTCGTCAGAAAGACCATAGAACTTGCCTGCAAAATACAGATTTTGTTCAATGGTAAGCATGGGATTAACGTTGGGTTTTTGCGGGCAAAATCCAATTGAACGGCGGAATTCTGGTACATCCTCATAAATTGATGTGCCTTCGTAGAAAACTTCGCCGGTTGTTGGTGGATTAAGTGTTGCAATGATGTTAGCAAGCGTTGTTTTACCTGCGCCGTTAACGCCGAGTAGTCCTAAAATTTCACCACGATTGATATCAATGGTGACGCCTTTGAGTGCTTGGCGTGCAGTAGGGCCCGAGCCATACGTTTTGGTGATGTTACGCAACGACAATAAAGTACTCATATGAACCTCATAGAGCTTAAAAATAAAAATAGATAGTCAGATTTTATACAAGAGAAACAGCGTGTGCTGCGTTAGAATCGCTCAATTGGAGCTTTTGCAAGGTTGGGGCTTAGAAAAAGTACCGTGATTAAGCGACCGTAAGCGCTACGCTGGGGGCAGTTCTGATTTTTACGATACACTCCTTTGTTTTGTGTGGGAGATTTTCTGGTTTTTACGCCCATCCACTCTAGCACACGATTTTCTTCATTTGCAAATGCTTGTAACAGTCAGTGAGTTTTTTCATTTAGAGGCATGTTGTCTAGCTTGCATCGGCTGAAAACATTTGGTTTGCAGATTGTTGAAACTTATCATTGTCCTCTCGCACGCTTTATTTGCATTGAATCTTGGGGGGGCGAGGATTGCAAAATGTTTTTGGTGTGCTTACGGGTAGTTGTGCTGGTGGTGATTTTTATTGGACAGTCTCATGGCGTGGTCTCGCGCAGGAAATCTTCTGGACCGAGTCCCCTGCGGAAAGAAGTACTACCTCCACTCCCTGATTCTGCTGTTCTTATCGCGGGGCCAGATGCTGACGGCAATTTTAAGAGTACGTATGAACTTTTTGAGTATGTGCAGAAAAATCCTGAATTTGTTGGATCGGGACATATCATTGGGCGGAGATTTGTGTACGAAGTAACGCGAGGTAAATATGCTTCCGACATTCGTATTCGGGCGTGACGTTGTTCGTAGTGCAATTATCGTTTGCAAAAGATAGCTTTCAGGAAGTATTTCATGGAGCTTTCTTCAGGTTCGTCTTCTTTGATTGGTGGAAGAATTTTTTTATTGATAGGCGGAAGAGAGACTTTTCTTATTTTTGGGAAGTGCTTAGCGCCACGCATTCTCCGTTCAAGGTTTGTGGGGCGCCTGAAGCAGAGGCAAGCCTGTGCGGGTGGTGTTAGTGCAGCCAGCATGCAGATGGCCGCGAAAAAAGAGCAAAATACAGGCTTCATGGGAGCTTTGTATGGTTTTGATAATGATAAACATGCAAATTCTAAAGTAATAATCATAATTCCTCCACAGGTGTCTTGATGTTTTTTATGGGGCACCTGTACGCTCGATTTATGCTGATATGTAGATGGCGAGGGGGGCGAGCTGTGAGACATTGTCTTTTTGTGTGTTTTGCGGTGACATTTGCGGTGTTTTTAAGATCTGATGGCGATGCATTTGTGAATAATTTTCAAACGCCGCCAAAATCGGCAAAATCGGAAATGAATTTTTCGTGGAAGATGAATCCTGGTTCTTTTCAGGATGGTATTGAAAATACTAACCCCGATTTTCAAACAGCTGCAGCCTCAAGCTATGAGGATCCAAATGCATCCTCGGCTCCTGTTTTAAATGATGATGAGCTTGCTGGGGTTGTTACGGGAAGTGCCGTAGGAGCGGGATTGCTTGCAGGGGCTGGTGGAGCTGCTATTTCTAAATATCGCAAACGTGCAAAAAAAGTTGCTCCTGTCGCTTCAGCTGGGGGTGGTAGTAAAGTTGGTAATTTTTTTAGGAACACTTGGGCAAGAGTTACATCTTTGACAACGAGAAACTCTTCACCATCAACGTTTTCTGTTTATTCGACGGTTCCGGTAGAAGCTCCTGGGTCAGCGGGCAATCCGCGTCCCCACGATCCATATCGTGATATTGCTGAAGCTACTGATCAAAAGAAACGATTTTCTTCTTCTGGTCATTCGACAGGTCGAGTGGAAGATGTTGATGAAGCTTCTATGCCCGTCCGCACACCGCGTCCTACTGTGCCGCCTCTTCCGTTCGCTGAGATGGGGTTGTCTTCTCCGCAAGAGGGTGCGAGTGCAGATAATACTAGGCATTCGGTGAGATCTGTTTCAAGCGTTTCTGTTGGGACTTCATCGCAGCGAAACGCGCGTGGTAGGAGTATGTTGCCGCCGCCTCTTCCTGGATCTGTTGTGTCTCGCAAAAGATAGAACACCGCGTCAATCAGCGCGGTAGACGAAGACGTGTGGAAGTTATTGTGAGTGTGGTTTTGGAGGTAGCTGACAATATTGGACATTTGTTACGTCATTTGTAGCGATCGTCTTGCGAAAAGTGCAGCGCTGCTGCCGGGAGTGTAATGCATAAAAGCATATTGGTGCTGGTTATAGCATCGATGGGGAACCTGCTCTTTGGGTTTGTTTGTCCGCAGTCAGATATGCCTGGAACGTTGGCGTATCAATATGCACGTCGCGATAATAACTCATCTGAAGATGAAATTATTGGTTTGACTCAGGGAGAATTTGCAGGTGCCATTGTCGGTACTGCTGCAGGAATTGGTATACTTGGCTCGGTAGCGTTTGGGAGTGACCAACAGCCTGCACCAGCGCAAACTAAAAAAAATATACGCCAAAAACAAAGACAATTCGTTGCTGCTTCAGTGCCCAAACGTCGCGCAATGCCGCAGAAAAAAACAGCCACGAAGGCTCGCACATCTTCTCGCGCGCGTACGCCGACAAAAGTTAATCCTTTTTCTAAAGCTTCACCGCAGGTTGCCGTGCAGCGTGCTCGATCTCCTGTTGCACAGAAGCTAGCAAAAAAAGAGTCTGCTTTAAGAAAGACTGCTCAAAAAAGGGCCGCTAAGCGATAGTTTTACGTGGTTTGTAGTCTGCTGAAGTATAACGCTACAGCGAGACGTCATCACGCCTTAGCGCTTCGCGCGGCGGCGGAAAGTTGATAGTGAGTTTTTAGAGATAAATACATAGCCCAGGCGTCGCTGGGCGTGGGGTATAAGCGCAAGAATATGGCTATGCCGGGCGTAGTTCATAGAACGAAGCCTGGCGGAGAGGGTGAGATTCGAACTCACGATACCGGTAAAGGTATACTCGCTTTCGAGACGAGCGCTTTCGGCCACTCAGCCACCTCTCCAGAAAATCTTCATCATCATATGCTGCGTGGCAGCTCTGTTGCATGAGAAAATTGACGAGCTAGAACGATAGCATGCATTAAAAAAGAGATCAAATAGGCCCAGTGGGTGTTAAGGATTTTTCTCTGAGGATAACGGTGATTGTGTGGGTCTTATCTTAAAAAACAAAAGAGAGTATTTTGAGAGTTTAAATTTTACGTTAGAGTATGAGGCGTCGTTACCAAAAATAGAAAACACGTTATCATGCCTTTCTTGTGTGCGTCTGGTTGTAAGGGTTTTTTGCAATGATCCTGGATCCCATTTTTTTAGCTGTTGTTATTGCAGCAGGACGTTCGTCACGCTTTAAAGGGCCAACAAACAAATTGTTAGCGCCATTGTGCGGAAGGCCATTGCTGTATTATCCCCTGAGGGCGCTTACACAAGCGGGTCTGGCGGTGAACATTGTTGTTGGCGCACAGGCAGATTTCATTAAGCAATCGATTAAAGAGTTTGGATTGTCGTCCAAAATTTCTTTTTCTCATCAAATGCAACCAATGGGGACCGGCGATGCTGTTGCGCGCTCCGCGTCATCTTGGGATTTTGCAGAACATATTGTGGTGATGAATGGCGATATGCCGCTTGTTTCTTCTGAAGTTATTAAAAATTTAATGCAACAACACGTGGCCCAACGCTCAACGGTTTCATTTGTTACGTCTTCTGTCCTTAACCCTACCGGGTATGGACGAGTGATTGTTGACGTTCACGGTACGCGGATTGTGGAAGAAAAAGATTGTACGCACGAAGAACGTGCAGTTTCTCGCGTTAACGCAGGCTTGTACATCTTTAAAAGAGACTTTTTAGAAGAAGCGCTGCCATTGCTAACCAATCAAAATCTTTCTGGTGAGTTTTATTTGACCGACTTGGTGGGCAGGGCGTCTCAACGTGGACATACAGTTACAACCTTGAGCGTACCGTTTGAACATGTGCAGGGCGTGAACACCATTGAAGAGTTTTGGATTGTTGAGCAGACATTGCGTTCACACTTGGTGCGGCAGTGGGTTGAGCGTGGGGTTATTTTTGATAATCCAAGCAATCTTCATCTTGATGTTGACGTTAAAATTGGTGCAAATACGCGCATTGGTACTGGTGTGCTTTTGTTGCGCGGCACTACAGTGGGTGCAGATTCTGTGGTGAGCCCGTTTTCCATTTTGGCGCATGCAACAGTGGGTAACAGAACTTCTATTAAATCGCACACCGTGATTCAGGACAGTGTAGTTGGCGACGAATGTATCGTGGGGCCGTTTGTTAGGATAAAGAACAATTCGCTCATCAAGGACAATGTTGCTATAGAAAGTTTTGTGGAGTTAACCGGGTGTACGCTTGGCAGGGGAGTGGTCGTCCATCGCATGTGCTGTCTTGAGGACTGTGTGGTTGAACCAAATTCTGTTATTCTAAATCAAGTTGGTACATCGGGGACTGTAGAAACGCCCTCAGATTTTTTTGGTGACGAAATTCCCTCTCAACAGCAATTATGATTAGATTTATTCACACGGCCGACATCCATTTTGGTATGGAAAATTATGGTCGTATCGATCCTGCAACAGGCATTCATTCGCGGTTGTTGGATTTTAAACGCAGCCTTGAGTTTTGCGTTGATACGGCAATTGAACAGAACGTAGATTTTTTTATGTTTTCGGGTGACGCATACAAAACAGCGCACCCAACTCCAACCCAACAAAAATTGTTTTTACAGCAGTTTTTGCGTTTGCAGCAGCAGGGAATTCCGGTTGCGATTGTGGTTGGCAACCACGATCACCCCATGAGTTTTGGAAAAGCGCATGCGCTGGATATTTTTGGTGATTTGCCGGTTGATGGCTTTCATATTTTTTCCAAACCAGAGATTTTACGGCTTCCGACAAAAAGTGGCATGGTTCAGCTTGTTGGTATTCCCTGGCCGTCACGGCATTCGCTGATTGCAAAAACAGATGTACGATTTAAAAATTCTCAAGAAATTGTTGAATACCTTGCGCAATCGGTTGCGCAAATTATTGTTGCTCTTGCGGCAGAACTAGACCCTAAGATCCCAGCGGTTTTGGCAGGGCATTTAACGGTAAGCGAAGGAATTTTTTCGGGTTCAGAGCGTACTGCCATTTTGGGGTCGGACCCAATTTTGCTGCCATCTCAATTGGCTATTGAGCCGTTTGATTATGTGGCACTGGGACATTTGCATCGATTTCAGGACCTAAATCCGCATGGCAGATGCCCAATTGTGTATTCTGGTTCTCCAGAACGCATCGATTTTGGCGAACGAAACGATGTAAAAGGGTTTTGTTTGGTTTCAATTGATGCAAATAAAAAAACAACCTACGAATTTATTAAAACGCCAACGCGTCCAATGATCCAAATTGAATGTAAACTCACCACAGAAGTGAATCAAACTCAGCAGGTGCTTGATGAAATTGCGCGCCATGACATTCGTGAGGCAATTATAAAAATTGTGTACCACGTGCCAGAAAACGCCAATGACTTGGTGGATGTATCGGTAATTCAGCATGCGTGCAGGGAAGCGTGGTGTGTTGCATCTATTGTTCCCGTCCACAAGCCAAAAATACGAGAAAAACGCGTGGATGTGATTGCGAACATGAGCGAAAATGAGCTTTTGCGTGTTTTTTGCAAAAATAAAAATATTCCGTCAGAGATGGTTGATCGTGTCTTGTTAAAAGCCTTGGAAATTAAAGGACTTTGTGAACAGCAAGATGAAATTCACGATTCGTAAGGTATGAAAAAAGATCGGGGGGCATAAAGCCCCCCGAGAAGTGTCATATAGTGCTCGTGTTATTTGTTTTCTTCTTCTGAATCGTCTTGAGCTGAATCCGCAGATTTAGCAGGCGAGCATTGAGTGTTGGAACATTTGTTCTTGCAAAAAAGATTCATAACCCAATTTCTTACAGAGCACCAGGTGTTGCTCAACCACGAACTGTTGCTTGAAGTGCAACATACATCGTCTGCATCGCAATCGGCGTCTGAAGGGCAATAAGATTGTGCACATTCGCTCGCAGTCTTTACTTGAGCTGTTTTTTCTTGGGAGTTGTTTTTTGAGACCAGTGGCATTGTGGCGCCAAAAGTGAATGCAAAAAGAACTGCAAAAAGTACTGAATTTTTCATAAAAATCTCTCTAAAAAACTATTAATTTGTAGCTGTTGAGCTAGATCCATCAGCTGAACCAGAAGAGCTATTAAGAAGGTCATTTACCCAGGCGTCAAATTTTTTTCCAAATTCATCCTGTTTCGCCGCAAGAGAGTCTATAGCTGCCGCAACATCTTGCGATTGTTGTTGTACTGTGTTTTGTAAATCCTGAAATTGCTTAAGTGTGATAGGAAGAGCCAATTGGTCATCAGGAATGTTTTGGTTAGGGTCCGCTTGCGATGATGCATTTGCGGATGGAGCATCGGCATCTGTTCCCTCATTTGCGCCTGCAATTGGCGCAAAAATCATAGGGCTTGCGAGAAGAAAGCCCACAAGAAGCGTGCCGAGTAGTGTTTGTTTTGAAACATAGTTTTTCATGAATATTTCCCTTTAATGGAAAGACATAACCTATTCTTAGCTTATGGCACGCGGATACCAAAAGTAAATATTCAGTTTGAAATGTTGCGTGTGCCCAGGTTTATTACTTTCTCTGCCACGCTTGATTGTTGGGAATGATATTGAATTGAGCCATAAGTTCCAATATTTCTAGCGTTATTGCGCGGAAATCAAGGTTGTTTGAACCAAAAGAAGAATGAAATGATTTGAATATTATTTTTCGCTCATGATTTTCTGCAATGAAATTGCCAATTTTTGATCCGACTCCAAGTGTTGGAACATCTCCTTCAAAAACAAAAAACGCTGAATATGAATGCAAATATTTTCTGAGTATTGGTTCGTTGAGAGGCTGGATGGTTGGCATACTGACCAGGGCTGTAGAGTAGCCGTATTCTTCCAGGTGCAGTTTGGCTTGATATGCTCTGGAGAGGCCAGATCCTATTCCGATGCAAATAACTTGAGATCCACTGCTGTATTTAATTGGCTCAAAGAGTTGTGGTGTAATGGCTGAGGGTTCAGTAACCAGAGATTTCTGAAGGTTATTGAAGTGAATGTAGGATACCTGCTTTAAGGTATGTGCATGGGTTAATAATACTCCCAGTTCTTCGTGGGTGCTTGGTGCAATAACCGTTACGCGAGGAATCAACTGCATTAATACGGTTTCGGGGCGTGCGTGGTGGTATAAAGAATTGGTGTGAGACTGTTGGTTTGGAATGCCAATAATGACGAGTCTACCTGGAAGTTTTGGGAGCAATAAGAGTAAATGCTCAAACCATCTTACGATGAATGATGGAATTTCAACGCATAAAATGACTGATTTATTCGTCTGTATGAGTGCTTCACAAATGCTTAATGCCGAGTGTTCGTTTGCGCTGATATCAATAAATCGTGAAGAAAAGTCATGTGCAATTTGCTTAAAGTCTGGATGTTGTGAAAGTGAAGCAAGGATGCAAAGGTCGTCATCCTTATGAGCGAGCTCATAAAGTTCACGAAAAAGAGCAGCTTTCATAGGGGTGCTTTTCCGTTGGTTAGTTGTACATGTGAAAGAAGAAACTTGGAGCGCTATAGAGCGAGCATATCATTTCTTGTATTCAGTTGAGGGTCTTCATACAAGAGCTGGTTTTTCATGAACCATTCAAAGGTCAAATGCAGGCCGTCTTTGAGGGATTTTTGCTGAGGAAGGTTGTGTAACGTAGTTGTAAGAAGTGTTTGGTCAGAGAAGCAATTTCCTTGAGATTCGACAGAAAACCCAATATCCGAGTACAAATTCCAATCAATTGTTACATCATGTTGCCAGATTTCTTCAAAAGTGCGAACAACATCTCGCAAGCGATACGAAATTCCAGATCCTCCGTTAAATACAAAAGAACTTGTTGGCATTTGTTGAATGAGAGCCATGTAAATATTCACCAGATCATCAATGTAGATAAAGTCGTACGAGGCGTTGGCATAGTAGTGATTGAATTTTACATCAATCATCGTGTTGGCAAATAATTTGGTGATGAAAGAATCGCGTCCTTGGTAGGGTCCATAAGGAATAAATGGGCGGACAGTGTAAATGGGCAAGTTGTTGAGTTTTGCTTCTTTTGAGCAGTACATCGTGGCGCTTGCTTTTGAAATGCCAAAATGACTCAGCGGTTCGGGCATGATGTGCTCTGATAATGCGTAGGGTTTGCGCCCATATTCTTGGTAAGAGCCAGTGTTAATGAAACACGAAAAACCAACTTCTTTGGCTTGTTCTATTAAAATCAGGAGGTTGAAAAAATTTTGGTCGTAGGTTTCGTCTAGGTTGACTTCGTAAGGACGTTCGCCGTAAGAGGTGGCGTTAATAATTACTGCGGCTTTTATTTGATTAAAGACGTCAAAAACTTCTTGAGGGTTTGAGAGATCAATAGAATGAATTCGTACAGAAAGCATGAGGTCGCGGAGTCGCCACAAGCTTGGTGTTTGATGAGTTATAATGTGAACTTCTTTGCCTTCCTGCACGAGACGTCGAGCAATGCTCGCCCCTATGAAGGTTTCGCCACCTATAATCGAAAACCGTTTCATCCTACATTGCTCCTGGATAAAGATAGCTTGACGCAATAGTTTCTACGTTCATCGCCTTCATGGGCGATTAGAGCACTCTACACCCTTTTACTGTATTCCGCTTTTTTTGACAATCCTTCATGCAAACTAATGACCTCTGCATGTTGGCTTATTTTTAAGTTTATTTTAGTGTTTGCATCCTTCTAAGAATATTGTATCGGTGGGGTGTACAAGTTGGTTTCGTGTGGGTTGTTTATGTTAGTTGCGCCAACCAGTTGATCCTTCAATAATTCTACGTACAGCCCTTGTGGTCTCATCATGAGATTTTCGTGTTTATCATCCTCGATAATTGAACCGTTTTGGAAAACTAAAATGCGGTCCATCATGAGCAATGTTGAGTATTTGTGCACAATAATAAAGGTTGTTTTGTTCTTCATAAATTCGTGCAGGGAATGTTGAATTTGAAATTCTGTAATGCCATCCAGCGCAGAAGTTGCCTCATCAAGGATGACGATAGGCGTTTGACGGATGAATGCTCTGGCTAAAATAATTCGTTGGCATTGCCCGTATGAAAGACTGACCTCGTGTTCACCAATAATGGTTGCATAGCCAAAGGGAAGGTCCGAAATAAAGCCATGCGCTTGGGCCTTTTTTGCCGCCGCAACGATTTCTTCATCGCTGGCGCCTAGTTTGCCATACGCAATGTTTTCTTTGACGCTGCGATGAAATAAGTACGGAACTTGAGGGACAATACTCATGGCTTCGTGGAGCGAATCCTGGTGAATGTTTTTGATGTCTTGTCCATCAATCAAAATTTGGCCGTCTTGAGGATCAAATAACCGCGCGAGCAGGTTAACAAATGTTGTTTTGCCACTGCCGGAGGGCCCAATAAGTCCTACTTTTTCTCCGCCCTTGATCATTACTGATTGATTTTTCATGACGGGTTGTTGAGGGTTATACCCAAACGTGACGTTTTTAAATTCAATCGTTCCTGTGTCCAAGATCAGCGGCTTTTCTCTGCTTTGTGTTGTTCCTGCTACTTCAGAAGT
>Ga0214921_10011012_pt1 | contig 11069 bp, 11 predicted proteins | sample LL1505_MetaG_FD_177992 | JGI IMG/M metagenome (GOLD analysis project Ga0214921, IMG submission 177992) | Freshwater microbial communities from Lake Lanier, Atlanta, Georgia, United States - LL-1505 | ecosystem: Environmental > Aquatic > Freshwater > Lake | place: USA: Georgia | collected...
GCGCGGGAATGGATCTGAAGGAGGCCTTTGGGCGGATCGTTCTGTGCGTCTCGGTCGACGGCGAATATTTCATCAATATCGCTAAGCTCCGCGCCGCGCGCCTGCTCTTTGCCAAGCTCACGGCGGCTTGCGGCAACGAGCAGACAGCAGTGATCGAGGCCCGCTCGTCCCATCGGATGCTGACCCGGTTTGATCCGTGGGTGAACCTGCTGCGTCTGACGGCAGCGGGCTTTAGTGCCGCGACCGGCGGGGCCGACAGTGTCATCCTCGCCTCCTTCACCGATGCCATCGGCCTGGCCACGACCTTTGCGCGCCGTCAGGCCCGCAATATTCAGTTGGTGCTGATGGAAGAAAGCCATCTTGGACGGGTGGCTGACCCCGCCGGTGGGGCCTGGTTCCTCGAGAGCCTGACCAATGATCTGGCGCGTGATGCTTGGAGCCGCTTCCAAGCCATTGAGGCCGCTGGCGGTCTTGCAACAGCCCTGACCTCTGGATCGCTGGCCCAAGAGATCGCCGCCACCCGCAAGGCACGCGAAGCCTCTGTCGCCAAGCGTAAGGACGGTTTGATCGGGGTGTCTGAATTCCCCAATCCCCTCGAAAGCCCGGTGGAGGTTCTGCACCCTGACCGCGCGGCCTTGGCGGTAACGGGCCCAGATGTGCGCCTACCCGGCCCGGACACTCAGGCTGTCGCCCTGCCCGCCTATCGCGCGGCTGCGGCCCTTGAGGCGCTGCGTGATCGTGCCGCAACTCTTCCAGCAACACCTAAGATTTTCCTCGCAACCCTTGGGGAACTATCAGACTTTAGTGTCCGCGTCGGCTTTGCCTCAAATCTCTTTGCCATCACTGGGGCCGAGATCATTATCGGGGACGTCGGTGCCTTCGGGGCCTCCGGTGCCAAGGTGGCCGCGCTCTGCTCATCAGATGGGCTCTATGCCAGCGACGGCGCGCAAGCCGCCAAGACATTGAAAGCCGCCGGAGCAAAACGGCTCTATCTGGCTGGCCGACCAGGCGATCTCGAACAGGCCCTTAGCGATGCGGGCGTTGACGGGTTCGTCTTTGCTGGCATGGACGTTCTCGACGGTTTGGGCGAGGTTCTGACACATCTGGGGGCCGCATAATGGCCCGACCCAAGGGGTACGATGCCCTCACTTGGAAAGAGGCCAAGGCCTTTACCGGTCGCTGCGCGCGGCCTGAGGATGTTGAGGCAGGCGACGCCGTCTTCGCGCTCGGTGACACCCATCACGGCCATCCCATCGATATGGGCATGCCTGCCGCTGTCATCTGGTACGACGAGGAAGAAGAATTCGCCGCCGTCGTCATTCAGGCGGAAGCCCACGAGAGCCAGACCGGCGAAGAGTTGGAAGTGCTTGGCATTCTGCTCCCCCGTGGCCGCACCGCCGTCGCCTTCATGGAGGATGTCGAGTTCGTCGAAGATACCGACCATACTTGGCAAGCCCTGCTCGAAGCCGATCTCGAAGAGGGCGTCGACGAAGACGAGGATGACTTCGACGAGGGCGAATATGACCCCGCCGAAGACGACTATGACGGCGACGACCTCGATGATGATGACGATGAGTTCGACGAAGACGACGATGAATTCGATGACGAAGTCTTCGACGATGATGATGACGACGACGGCCAACCGGATGGCAAAAAATGACCCAGACCGTTCCTAATTTCGCCACGCTCGATTTCGACGCCATCCCTGTCAAGGGCACCAAGGCGGCTGACACTGGCCCCCTGTGGGAAACGCCCGAAGGCGTCAGCGTCAAGACAGCCTACGGCGCGTCTGACATTGAGGGCTTGGATTTCCTAGACGGTTATCCAGGTCTCGCCCCCTTTGGTCGGGGTCCCTATCCGACCATGTATGCCACCAACCCGTGGACCATCCGGCAATATGCGGGGTTCTCGACCGCCGAGGACTCCAACGCCTTTTACCGCCGCAATCTGGCGGCGGGTCAAAAGGGTCTGTCGGTCGCCTTCGATCTGGCCACCCACCGCGGCTACGATTCAGACCATGAACGGGTCAAGGGCGATGTCGGCATGGCCGGTGTGGCCATCGATTCCATCTACGACATGCGCACTTTGTTCTCGGGCATTCCGCTGGACCAGATGAGCGTGTCGATGACCATGAACGGCGCGGTTCTGCCGATCCTGGCCCTGTTCATTGTCGCGGCGGAGGAACAGGGCGTTCCAGCCGCCAAGCTGTCCGGGACCATCCAGAACGACATCCTCAAGGAGTTCATGGTCCGCAACACCTATATCTATCCGCCTGCCCCCTCGATGCGGATCATTTCGGATATCTTTTCATATACTTCCAAGGAAATGCCGAAGTATAACTCGATCTCGATTTCTGGCTATCATATGCAGGAAGCGGGCGCGACGGCGGATCTGGAGCTGGCCTATACGCTGGCCGACGGGATTGAATATGTGAAGGCCGGGATCGCGGCGGGGATGACGGTGGACGCCTTCGCCCCGCGCCTGTCGTTCTTCTGGGCCATCGGCATGAACTATTTCATGGAAGTCGCCAAGATGCGGGCCGCGCGCCTGATCTGGGCCAAGCTGATGAAGCCGTTCGACCCTCAGGATGCGCGGTCGCTCTCCTTGCGCACCCACTCCCAGACCTCGGGCTGGAGCCTTGCGGCCCAAGACGTGTTCAACAATGTGCCGCGCACCTGCGTCGAGGCCATGGCCGCCGCCAATGGCCAGACCCAATCGCTCCATACCAACAGCCTTGACGAGGCCCTGGCCTTGCCCACCGACTTCTCGGCCCGGATTGCGCGCAACACGCAGCTATTCCTGCAGGTCGAAAGCGGCCTGACCAAGGTCATCGACCCTTGGGGCGGCAGCTACTATGTCGAGCGCCTGACCCATGATCTGGCCGCGCGGGCGCTGGAACATATTGCCGAGATCGAAAGCCTCGGCGGCATGGCCAAGGCCATCGAACAGGGCGTTCCCAAGCTGCGGATCGAAGAGGCTGCGGCCAAGACCCAGGCCCGCATCGATGCTGGCCGCCAGTCCGTGGTGGGCGTCAACAGCTACAAGCCTGAAGTGGCCGACGATATACCGGTGCTCAAGGTCGACAATACTTCGGTGCGCGAGCAACAGCTCGAAAAGCTGGCCCGCCTCAAGGCCGAACGCGATCCGGCCAAGGTCGAGGCGGCCCTGACCGCTCTGACCGAAGGGGCACGCGGCACCGGCAACCTGCTGGCATTAGCGGTGGATGCGGCTCGCGCTATGGCCACGGTCGGTGAGATCAGTCTGGCCTTAGAAAAGGTCTTTGGGCGTCACAAGGCGGAAATCCGCACCATTTCGGGGGTCTATTTGCGCGAAGCTGCTGCCAATCCGCAAACCGCTGCCGCCAAGGCCATGGTCGAAGCCTTCGAACAGGCCGATGGACGCCGCCCTCGCATCCTCGTAGCCAAGATGGGTCAGGACGGGCACGACCGGGGCCAAAAGGTCATCGCCACCGCCTTTGCCGACCTTGGCTTTGACGTCGATATCGGTCCCCTGTTCCAGACGCCTGCTGAGGCTGCCCGCCAAGCCGTCGAAAATGATGTGCATGTGGTTGGGGCCAGCTCGCTGGCTGCCGGTCACCTGACGCTGGTACCTGAACTGAAGGGCGAACTGGCCAAGCTGGGCCGTCCAGACATCATGGTCGTGGTCGGCGGAGTCATCCCCAGCCAAGATTTTGACGAGCTGCTCGACGCCGGCGCGGCCGCCATCTTCCCGCCGGGAACGGTGATCGCAGAGGCGGCGATAGACCTCTTGGAAAAGCTTAATGTCGACTTGGGCTATGCCCAGCCCAAGGCCAACTAGACAAGAGGGGCCGCTGGTAACCCCAGCGGCCCTTTTTGCATCAAAGCGGCGCGCAGACATCCTGCTTGCGAGCCAGTTCGGCCTTAGCAAAGGCCTCTGCCGATGGGGCCAGTCGCCGTTCCAGCACGATGCCGCGCTGGGTCGGCGATTGGACCACGAGCGCGGTTCCCGCCGGTGCCGCCTGTCCCTTGCCGACAATCACCAGATCGACGCCATTGGGGGCCTGTCGATCATTGATGGCGAAGATATTGTCGCTATTGGCGGCATAGACCGACACGGACATATAGTCCGTGGCCTTCGCCGCCTTGACGCGCACTGGCCCCTTGGACAGGTCATAGGCGCAGGAGGAATAGGCCAGATCCGGCGAGGGCCGCACGATGGCGCGCGATGCCTCGGTCGTACGCGGCGGATGGATCATGTGGTTGACCATCTTGCCCTCAGCGCTCAGCCGCTTGAACGCCACCGCCATCAAAAGGTTGGGGGCCGAAAGGATCACCGCCAGATGGACCACCGCCGCCGTGACCAGCACAATTACCAAGGATTTGATCAGGGACTTCATGCGGGCACACTCGGGCAGGACACAGTCTTGACGGTGGGAAAGGCGATAGACTTGAAGTCCTGACGCGCGCTCTCTTGCGGATTATAGAGCCTGAGGGTTAGGGCATAGGCCCCAGCATTTTTAGATGAAATCCAATGGACTGCATCGCTCTTCTGCGGAGAAACTTGAACCTTCCAGCGGCCCTGATCGTCAGGCTTGGCGAAGGTGGCCACACGGGTCGCATCGGCCGACTGGGCATCATCGCCATTGACCGGCAGATAGTTGTCCGCCGCATAGATCGTGATCGACCACCACCGTGCTGGCTGGGGACCGCCTTCAAGCTGGTAGGTGCAGTCTGCCCGCAAAGGCTTGCCCGCCTCATCGGTCGTGCGGTTGAAATAGAGCGTTTCGGCCTGAGTTAGGGCCAGTAAGCCTGCCCGAGCGACCAGCGCTCTCGTATAGGGATCAGCGCTCTTGTCGCCGCTGACATGACTGCCGACCCAGCCCTGAACCGTCTCCTTGCCGATATTCATACCCTGATTGAGCATGTAGAGGGCGGAACCCACGCCCAGTCCGGCACCGATCAAAACCAGCGCCCCTAACTTCACGGCCGCCCTCACGGATTGGCCCTCTTCGGCGACGGGTCTTGCAAGGAAGTCATAGCGGCGGCGCTCCAGAGCTTTATAAGTGAACCAACGATAGGCGACCCAACGCCCGCTCAGCAATGGGCAAGGTGCGGTAAGTCCAAAAGGGAAGACCCCAATATGAACCTCGACCTCACTGATCGCGTGATTTTCGTTGCCGGTGCGAGCCGTGGCATTGGCCTTGGTATTGTCGAGGCCTGCCTGGCCGATGGCGCCAAGGTGGCCATGACGGCGCGAGGGATTGAGGCCCTGGAAGCCACCCATAGCCGCCTCGCCGGTGTCTATGGTGCGGACAAGCTCTGGTCGATGGCCGGGGATATGCGTGATCCAGAAACGATTAACGAGGCCGTTGACCGGGTCGAAGCGGAATTTGGACCGGTCTTTGGCGCTGTGGCCAATGTCGGCCTGCATCCGTGCCCGCTCGGCTTTGAGGTCGACGATGCGACCTGGGATGCTGGCTTCTCACAAAACCTCGACAGCGCCTATCGGCTGGCCCGCAAGGTGCTTGGCCCCATGACGGCGCGCGGCGAAGGCTCGGTGCTGATGATCAGTTCGATCGCGGGTCTTGGTGCGCTGGGCTCACCCCTGACCTATGGCACAGCCAAGGCGGGGATGAACCATATGGCCAAGGAACTGGCACGGCTAACCGGCCCTAGCGGCGTTCGAGTCAATGTCATCGCGCCGGGCAACATCATCTTCCCGGACGGGGAATGGGAAGAGCGGGCCAATGGCTCGCGCGGTGCTGCCTGGCAACGCTGGATCGACCGCGAAGTGCCCATGAAGCGCTTTGGCAAGCCCGAGGAAATCGGCTCAGCCGCGGCCTTCTTGCTGAGCAATCGCGCCAGCTTCATCACCGGAGCCATCCTGCCCGTTGACGGTGGCCAGACGCGCTAAGAGGTAACCTTTTCGGGTGATGATTGGATCGTCATTGGCCTAAACCGCGATCAGGTTTACAAGCTCTGATATGAATCCGGCGCTTTGCTCCGGCGCTACAGAATCGCTGCCCCTTGGCGGCATCCATAAGAGGTCTTACGGCATGACGACTGCATCCTCGATCGCTCGCCCTTCAACGCTCAAGAGCCTGATGTTGGCCATCCTTCTGCCCCTGGCCCTCGGGGCCTGCGGCATCAACAATATCCCGACCAAGGAAGAGCAGGCTAAGGCCGCGCTCGCCGATGTTCAGACGCAATATCAGCGCCGGTCGGACCTGATCCCCAATCTGGTGGCGACGGTTCAGGGCTATGCCCAACAAGAGCGCAGCGTTCTGGTCGAGGTCACCCAGGCCCGCGCCTCGGCCACCCAGGTCAAGCTCGATGCCGCAACCATCACCAACCCTGAAATGTTCGCCAAGTATCAGGCCGCTCAATCACAGCTTTCGGGCGTTCTAGGCCGCTTGATGGTGATCAGCGAGAAATATCCGGACCTAAAGTCCAACACCAACTTCCTAGCCCTTCAGTCCCAACTGGAAGGCACCGAGAACCGCATCGCCGTGGCCCGCCGCGACTATAATGAGGCGGTTCGGGTCTATAATACCGAGCTTCGCACCTTCCCAGGCGTGATCTGGGCCTCGACCGTCCATAAGGACTCCAAGGCGATGATTGCCTTCACCGCGACCGAAGCGGCCCAAAACGCTCCGACGGTGAACTTTGCGCCTGCTGCCCCTGTCGTCGCCGCGCCTGCTAGCAAGTGACATTGGCCGCTCGATCCCTCGCCCCTAGCGACCGGCCATTCTGGGCCGGACTGGCGATTATGCTGGTCAGCATGATGATGCTGGCCCTGCCAGCGAGTGCGGCACCGACCTTCCCGCCCTTGACGGGGCGGGTGGTCGACAATGCCCATCTGCTGTCTGCAGAAGGCACGCAGGCCTTGAGCGCCAAGCTCGAAGCCTTCGAGGCGGCGACCGGCCATCAGGTCGTGGTCGTGACCTTACCGACGCTGCAGGGCTATGAGATCGAGGACTACGGCTATCAACTCGGCCGCACCTGGCAGATTGGCCAGAAGGGCAAGAATGATGGGGCCCTATTCATCATCGCCCCCAATGAGCGCAAGGTTCGGATCGAGGTTGGCTATGGCCTCGAAGGGGTAATGACCGATGCGCTCAGCAACGTCATTATCCAACAGAAGGTCCTGCCGCCCTTTAAGGCCGGTGATATGGAGGCTGGGATTATCGGCGGTACCGACGCCATCATCGCCCAGCTTTCAGCCAGCCCAGAAGAGGCCGCAGCCACCCTCAAGGCGGTCAGCAAGCCCTCCCATCACTCCAAATCCCGAATAGATCCCGGCGGGCTGATCATGATGATCTTTGTCCTGTTCTGGGTCATGGGCGGGGTCTTTGGCCGTCGTCGCGGCGGCCTAGGAGCCCTGTTGCCCTGGATCATCTTCAGTGGCGGCTTTGGTGGCGGCCGTAGCGGCAATGATGGATTTGGCGGCGGCGGATTTGGCGGCGGAGGCGGCTCCTTCGGCGGCGGCGGATCGTCAGGGAGTTGGTAGCCATGAGCATGACACCTGAAGACCATCAAAAGATCGCCGACGCCGTTGCCGATGTTGAAACCCGCACCTCGGCCGAGATCGTCTGCGTCATTACCCAAGAATGTTCCGACTACCGCGAAGTGCCTTTGGCTTGGGCGGCCGTCTTGGCCCTGATCGCACCGGCAGCAGCCTTCGCGCTCGGTCTGAACCCAAGCCTGTTGACCAGCCTGAATCAAGGCTGGGTTGCTGGTCATACCAGCGGCTTTAACGATGCTGTGCGCCTGTCGCTGGGGGCCTATGCCGTGGCCCAGAGCGCTGTGTTCCTGCTCGTCTGGTTGATCGTCAGCCTGCCCACCGTGCGGCGCGCCCTCACCCCCGCAGGCCTGCGCAATCGCCGTGTCCATGAAGCGGCCCTGCGCCAGTTCGTGGCCAGAGGCATTGCCAACACCACCGACGCCAACGGAGTCTTGATCTTTGTCTCGCTGCTGGATCGGCGGGTCGAGGTTCTGGCCGATGCGGGGGTCCACGCTGCCGTGCCGGCTGGCACGTGGGACAGGGCCGTCAGCGCGGTGCGCGTGGCCATGAAGGCCAATCACCGTGCCGAAGGTCTGGTCGCGGCGGTCAAGATCTGCGGCGACGCGCTCGCCCCCGCCTTCCCGCCCGGTGAGTATAATCCCGATCAACTGCCGAACGGCGCGGTCCTGATCTAACCCGCCACCAACTGATCCGAAGCTTAACTTCGCCGATCACCCGCAAGGATAGGCGTTGCACCGGCCAAGCGCCTCTGTCCCTATTGGGCAAGACAGGCTGGGACCTGATTCTGTTGGCTTGTATGGCAGGAGATCTTACAGATGCTGACCCTCGCGGGCATCGCGATCATCGCCATTGGCTTTGTCGCGGGGTTCAATCCCCTACTGGTCGTGACCGTGGCTGCGGTCGTAACCGGCTTGGCTGTAGGTCTGTCGCCGCACGAGGTCATCAGCGCGCTGGGCAAGGCCTTCAAGGACAATCGCTATGTCAGCATGGTCTGGTTGGTCTTGCCGGTGATCGGCCTTCTGGAGCGGGCGGGATTACAGGACCGCGCCAGGGCCCTGATCAACCGCCTAGCCAATGCCACGACGGGCCGCCTGCTGATCGCCTATTTCTTCCTTCGGCAAATGGCCGCTGCCCTCGGGCTCACCAGCCTTGGCGGGCAAGCCCAGATGGTCCGTCCCCTAATCGCCCCCATGGCCGAGGCGGCCAGCGAAGCCCGCTTTGGCCCCCTGCCCGATTCGGTCCGGCATCAGATCCGCGCCCAGGCCGCAGGGGCAGACAATGTCGCCCTGTTCTTCGGTGAGGACATCTTCATCGCCATGGCCTCGATCCTGCTCATCCGAGGCTTTTTGGCCGGAAATGGCATTGAGGTTGAGCCCTTCGCCCTTTCGGTCTGGGCCATTCCCACCGCTGTGGTCGCCCTATTCGTTCACGGCTTTCGGCTTTGGCGCTTCGACCAGCAGCTGGCGCGGACGATGCGGGAGATCAGGCCATGATCACCCTGAGCTTTGTGTACCTGCTGGGTGGGGCGCTGTTTACCGCCGTCGCGATCCTGTCCGGGCTCGATCCGTCAAATCCTAAGCGCGCCCGCACGACTGCCTTTTGGGGCCTGATGGCGATGAGCTTGCTGCTTGGGGATCGGATAAGCGACTTTGGCAATGGCCTGATCGTCTTGGCCATGGCCGTCATTGCCGGAACGGGCGGGTTGGGCAAGGGCACCCTGACCCCAGAGGCCGAGGCGAAACGCCAAGCCTTTCGGCAAGACCGAGGTTCCCGGATCGGCAACTGGCTTTTGGCCCCCGCCTTGATCGTACCGACCACGGCCCTGACCGGCACCTTGCTGCTTAAGGACCTGATGGTTGGCGGCGTCCATCTGGTAGACCCCAAGCAAGCCACCTTGATCGCCATGGCCTTTGGCGTGCTGCTCGCGCTCGCAGTCGCCCTGCCCCTGATCCGCACCACGCCTCTGGTGCCCCTGCAGGAGGCCAGAAGGCTTCTGGATACGGTCGGCTGGTCTGCCGTCCTGCCGCAAGCCTTGGCGGCGCTGGGCGCTGTCTTTGCGCTTGCAGGCGTTGGCAAGGTCATCGGCGACCTGACCGCCACCTATATTCCAGCCCATAGTCCCCTCGCCGCCGCCGCTCTCTATTGCTGCGGTATGGCCGGGTTCACGATCTTGATGGGCAACGCCTTTGCCGCCTTCCCGATCATGACCGCCGGAATTGGTCTGCCGCTGGTGGTGATGCAGTTTGGCGGTAATCCCGCCGTGGTCTGTGCCATCGGGATGCTGTCAGGCTTTTGCGGCACCTTGATGACGCCGATGGCGGCGAACTTTAATCTCGTGCCTGCCGCCCTGCTCGAACTGCCGGACCGCTACAGCGTCATTAGGGTTCAAGCCCCGACTGCCCTGATCCTGCTCGCCGCCAATATTGCGCTCATGACCCTCTTTGCCTTCAAAGTCTGATCCCCATGCCCGTCGTCGATCCTAAGAGCCTCACTGCCGATCTGGCTGGCCGATTTGCCGCCATAGCGCTCGGCCATGTCACGAGAGAATATCCTCACAAGCTGGATCATGTGCTGAATGGGCCAGACGATGCCGCCACGCCCAAGGCGCTGCATCCGATCTTCTATGGCAGTTTTGACTGGCACTCCTGCGTCCATGGCTATTGGCTTCTGGTCCGCACCTTGCGGCTCTTTCCAGACATGCCCCCAGCCCGTGAGGTCAATGCCTTGCTGGCCGCACAACTCACCCCCCGCAAGGTCGAGGGCGAGCTCGCCTATCTGACCCGGCCCTTTAGCGCGGGCTTTGAGCGGCCCTATGGCTGGGCCTGGCTATTCATGCTGCAGGCCGAATTGATGCAGTTGGATACGGTTCAAGGCCGCGACTGGAGCGCCGCCCTCGCTCCCCTGACCGCCGCCTTCCGCAGCCGGATGATCGCGCACCTGCCCAAAATGACCTATCCGGTCCGGGCGGGCACCCACAACAATACCGCTTTCGCCATTGCCCTTGGCCTCGACTATGCGCGCGTGGCCAAGGACACCGCCCTATCCCAAGCCCTGCGCACCAAGGCCATGGACCTGTTCCTTGGGGATGAGAACTGCCCCGCCTGGGAGCCGAGCGGTGAGGATTTCCTATCCCCCGCCTTGATGGAGGCCGAGGCCATGAGGCGCGTCCTGCCCGCCGCCCAATATAGTCTCTGGCTCGACCGCTTCTTGCCGGGTCTCGCCACCAAGTCACCCTCCACCCTGTTCCAACCAGCCTATGTCAGCGACCGCACCGACGGCAAGATCGCCCATCTGGACGGATTGAACCTCAGCCGGGCCTGGTGCTGGCGCGGCATTGCCAGCGCCATCGATCCCGCCGACAAGGCCCGCAGCGCCAGCCGCACCCACGCCCTCGCCGCTGCCGACCGCCACCTCGCCGCAGGCCTGCCCGAGATCGCCGGCGACTATATGGGCGAACATTGGCTGGCCAGTTTCGCCCTTCTGGCCCTCAGCCCACCGTCCCAAACCGCCTCAAACGGATAAATCGTACAGAACCACAGCAATTCGTCCCCGCGTACCTTGCT
>Ga0214921_10011013_pt1 | contig 11068 bp, 10 predicted proteins | sample LL1505_MetaG_FD_177992 | JGI IMG/M metagenome (GOLD analysis project Ga0214921, IMG submission 177992) | Freshwater microbial communities from Lake Lanier, Atlanta, Georgia, United States - LL-1505 | ecosystem: Environmental > Aquatic > Freshwater > Lake | place: USA: Georgia | collected...
CTACCTCCAAAATGACCAACTTCGAAACCGTCCGCCTAACCAAGTACACCGGCCGGGCTCGCCCCACCCTCGCCCCCGCCCCATGAAATCTTTTTCTCCCAACGTCGCTTCTCGTCGCCTTTCGGCCGCTTTCAGCTTAACCGAAGTCGTGATCGCCATGGGCGTGGCGGCCGTCGCTTTCACCTCCATTATCGCCCTCTTTCCTCTCGGCCTTAACATGAGCAAGGAAAGCTACGAAGAAACCCAAGCGGCACTTCTTGCCCAAGCTATTATCGCCGACTTGAGCGACCAGGCAAGTTCCACCTCTGGAAAATTAATTCAAAAAACAGGGACCAATGCAATGGTTGCTGCCAATTATGAAACCATTCCTATGACTGCAAGCAGCGGTGGCACCGACCGTTATATCTACCTCGCATACGACCAGCAGATCCGAACCGACTCCTCCAACAACCCCATCATGCTCCGCCCCTGTGCCTCCTCCGTCTCCCTAAACGGACCCAATGAACCGAGCTGGTTCAAAACAAATGCACCCTCGGGAGCAATCCTGCTCGTCAAAGTCTCCCTCAAACACTCCTTTCGAATGTCGGCAGTAGGAACTGCAAATCCCCAAAGAGTGGATGTGACAATCGAAAGCCCGGCAAATGCGCCCGCCACCAACCGCGTTCAGTATGTGTTCAGTGGAGTTATTCCCCAAGCATGAGCCCCTCCCCCCATCTTCTGTTTAAAAATCGGTCCCAGATCCAGGATCATACCCTCGCCATCCCGGCTCACTTCCGCACCAGGGCACAGCCTTCCCACAAACCCTTAACCCCTCGCCGCATGATGATGGCGTTCACTCTCATTGAACTGATGGCCGCCACCACAGTCCTCTCCGTTATTCTTCTCATGATGGTCGGGATGCAGGATCAAATGTCCAAAGCCTGGTCGAATGCCAATCGCCGAACCGACGCCACCCGCGAAGCCCGCGCCGCCTGTCTCCTCATGGCTCGCGACCTTTCCACTTTTGCCATGCGCGGAAAGGCCTTCAGTCGATTTGATAGCTTTCCAACCAATCTAACCAACGCGGGCGTCCCTTTTTACTACTACAACGGATCGGGGGGACTTGCCCCAGGAGGCGCTCCGAGTTGCGCCCAATTCTTTGGCCTCATTCCCCAAGCCAGCAAAACCAACGATTCTGCCGATATCGCTCTTGTGGGTTACTATATCGCCCTAGCCACCAATACCAACGTCAATGGCTTCGTCACCACCAGCTATAATCTTTTTCGTTACTACATCGCCCCGTCAAACGCCGCTGCCGGAATTGCCACTTGGCTGTCTACCCCTAACGGAACCGCGAACGCTCTTTTTACCAACATCGCCACCAATAGCGAAATCCTTGCCCGCAACGCCTGCAATCTTCAAATCAAAATCTATTCAGGCACGACTATGAATAATGGCCTCAACTTCAGCAACAACGGAGCTTCCAGCGGGTTCTATCGGGGAAACAAACTGGGGATCGAACTCTCCTTTTACCCCGAGGATACAGCCCAAAAAATCACGAACACCGCTTGGATGAACACGGCCAATATCTCTAAGTATGCCCGCTCCTTCGAATTTAAAATCGATTGTCCCGACGATTAAAACTCCCATGAAAACTTTTTCCCAGAAAAAACTTTGGATCAACTCCCCCAGCTTTGCCCTGATCAGCGTCCTGGCTCTTGTTTCCCTCGCCGCTCTCACTGCCACCGCTTTCCTTGCTTCCGCCCGGTTGGAGCGCCAAGCCACCAGTTCCATCGGCAACTCCACACGGCTCGAGATGGCTTTGAATTCGGGCAAAGTCTGTGCTTCCCAAGTCATCAACGACAACTCGCAGGCAGACGTCGGTGGTAATACCCACATCGTTACCTACTGGCGGGGGGGTAACGTTAACGACTGGACCAACGAACTCGGCTATCCCTTCATCGGCCAAATCAAAACGAGTGGTGCAGGCGGTCAGCAAAGTGCCATCTGGTACTACTTTCCACTCTTCAGCCCGGCAGGCGTCACCAATCTCGACACCAACGTCATCCAAACCGCCATGCGCTTCACCAACTTTCACCAAGGAACATTCTCCAACGATATGCAGACTTATATGACAACCTATGCGACAAACGGTTTCACGACTAATCCTGGATTGAACCATCCGAAGTGCGTTCAAATCCCCCTTCTGGGAGGACGCACTTCACCCCCCGTGGGTTGGGTCTATATAAATCAGGAAAAGAGGAAATTTGGCAGCAACCTCACCAACACCTCTCCCGCCGTCCGCATTGCCTGGTTTGCTGAAGACCTGGAAGGCCTCATAGATGCCGAACGCATGGGCGGCCTCACGACCCGCCCCTCTGGAACCAATTCAGAGGAAATCTCACTCTCCAGCGCAACGGGCACCAACGGCGCCCTCTTGTCCAGCGTTGCTACATTCACCAATCAACGCAAAGCCTACATTTCCTATGGTCTGCTCGCCTCGGCCAATGTCAGTGGCATAGCCAATTCAACCAACGCCCGCTACTTTGCCAGTGGCCTTCGCGCTTGGGCCCCCACCAACCCCGCGAACACCAACGGCGCCCTAGCTTGGATTCCCGCTGGAATTCCTATAAGTGGAAGCTCGACCGCCCCGAGGGGCTACACCAATCAGGGCTACACAAAATTCAATCTGAATAATCTTGCTGCCAATTCCGGTTCTAGTGGACAAGCCCTTACCAATATTGCCCAAATTATTACCTCTAACCTATCAACAAATTTCCTCGCCCGAGCTGGAGGGCTCACTAACAACAACCGGTTTGACTACGCAAAATGCATCGCCGCCAATATTGTGGATTACATAGATTCCGATTCCACGCCCTCCATTCAGACAGGAATCAATGGATATCGCGGATGCGAAGCCCTTCCTTTGGTCAGCGAGGCGGCCATTAGCATCCACTGGACCAATCAGATCAAGACCGGCCCTCGATACGAGGAGGAGATCGAAGTGGTCCATCTGGTCGAGTTTTGGAATATGTTCAACAAGCCGTTCAGCGGGACGGTGAATTTTGGCATGAGTAACACCTTCTCTGGTAATTTTGTCCTCACCGAATTTAACCCTAACAAGACAAGTTTGCGCAACCCCAGCTCGCCAGGCAACCTGACTAACTCTTACAGTATAAATAATTTATTACCAAATGAATATCGGGTATTCGCCTCTCCTCCAATTAGGTACAAGGTTCTGAGTGGAATTGGAGCTGAGCCAGTGTGGGGTGGAAAAGCTGCCACGAATGGTGCCAATGTACCTTTAGGTAGGTCTGGCAGCACGGGATCAGATAATTTTAGCAGCGGTTGGACTCTCTCTTTTAACAATGTGATCTACGATCAGGTTGTCAGCTACGAAGAAATACAGAACACGAAGGGTTTATTATGCGAGGCCTTTAATAGCGCAAGTGACGCACCGCCGCGGTTCAAGGCTCATATTCCAGCTCTGCGTTTGGATGCGTACCCCTCCACCAGTGATATCTATGGAACTGGCGACAATCGCATGAACTTTTTCATGACAAACGCGACCACTGCGAATGGCCCCGCTGTCTTCAATGCCAGCGGTTTTGATGACCGAGGCAGTTTTGGTTACCGGAACAAAGCTTGGGGCTTGCCCTATACAGGGTCAACAAACCGGCCTGATTTATGGCTAGACGGCGGCCACGCGAATTCTCCACTCGGCTCAGGTCCAACGCCCGGTGGTTCTGAGAGCCGTGTCTACGAGAAAAATGGTGCTGTCACCGCTAAGTTTGCTGCGGTCCTCGCCCAAAAAACTCCTTCTCTTGCAATCCAAAAAGAGGCACCCGCCAGTATTGCGGACGCACGCATGACGAATATTTTTGAGCTGGGAAGAATTTTCGATCCGATGCAGTGGCGGACCGCCGTACCCGATTCCAGTCCCCCCACAAACATCATGACAAGCACTCTTCCAGATTATCAGCAAGGCGGTGGCAACACGCTCAGAGTCGGACGCGCCGAGCACCCACGATTTGCCTTTACCAATATGTACGGCAACAGCGTCCCCTCGATTCCAAATATGGCAATGTCTGCAGCGGCTCTACTCGATCTCTTTTGCCTAACAAACGGCGCCAGTGTTGGTGGTGGCCCCTACAGTATGGGCGGAGGTAAGATTAACCTTAACACCGCCCCCGCCCCCGTCCTCCGTGCCCTCGCAGGAGGAATTCTCCTAACCAACGACCCCGCGCAAGTACCCGCAAACTACACCATCCCACCTGCCATGGCTGAAGCCTTTGCCCAAGGGGTCATGCGTTTTCGCTCCAAATACCCTTTCCTAACCCCCAGCCACCTCTCTTTCATTGGCACCGATCCCTCTTGGCCCAACACCAACAACTGGCCTGCGAATAGTGTATTTGGAAACACCAATACGATCGCTCTTTCCACAGCACCTGGAAATACCTTTGGTTCTACGACCAGAATCAGTCTCACTGGGAACGACCAAGCCGCAGAAGAGTGGTTTTCAAAAATATATGCACTCTCCTCCTGCCAAAGTCACAACTACCGCATCTATGTCGTCGCCCAACTTGTCGCCACAAATTCATCTGGCCAGACCAACGCCATCGGTCCAATCGTAAAAAAATATTACCAGATTTATGCTCGGAATGGCTCCGCAGTCTCCGCTCTCCCAGATGTCACTACCTATCCCAACAACACGATCTCCTCATGGAAACCAACCGTTGGAACAATCGACATCTATAAATCGACCTACTAAACTAAAATCACAATGGCTCGAATGTTCTTACTAAAAATGAAATACAGAATGCGTTTTATCTTCATTCCCCTGCTGTTCCTTGGCACGACATCGAAGGGATCAGCCCAAGTCGCCTTGGCCAATTTTGGGCCAGACCAGAAGCCGGTGGGTATTTTCATGAAAACAAGTACTGGAGAAGCCCTCAAGCTGGGCGATTTTCCTATAGGTCAAGCCACCGGATTTATGAATCTCGAGCCCCGACAAACCGAGTTTATATTCGAGCATCCCACGCTTGGAAAAAAGAGCATCTCCGTCCATCCGAGCAATAGCCCAACTTGCATCCTCTACTCCACCATCAGGATCATGCCTCCAGAAAAGGATAAGCCCGCAGAACCGGTACTTGCCCCGCAAAAACTGTTACTCGGCCAACCCCGCGCTAAGGGCTACCGGGGCATCAACCTATGCAGCAACTCGATCGTATTTTCTGTCGACGGAAAGAAAGTGCAGTGCAAACCTGGGACCGATGAAAGCGGCTTCGTGGAGCTCAGTTCATCCCAACGCACAACCATTGCAAGGGAGGACGGCACCGATCCCATTACCTATAGCCCATCGGATCCCTACCCCTATATCGTTTTTTTCTTTCCCACGGGCGATAAAAAGTCCTTTGGATGGACCGCTCAACCTGAACCATCCATCACGAAGTAGTCTACTGCAAGGCAACCCGCCTTTTTTCGATTCCCCACTTCTTTTCCACGAAATATTCGAGCGATTTCCATCACCCCAAACACCTCCGTCTCCCAGTGACCGCCTAAAATCAGGTTGATTCCTAGCTCTCGTGCCTTCACCTCCGTCGGATAGTCCGCCTCGCCGGTAATTAACGTATCCAACCCCGCCCTCACCACCTGATCCAGATCCCCAAATCCCCCCGTCACAATTCCTATCTTCCGGCACACCACCGGCCCCGCCGCAACTACCTTCACCCGGCTCGCTAACCCTGCGAAGCTGCTCCCCCGACTTGGTCGGGGCTCGCAGCGAAGCAGGGCCATCCGCTTCACCAAATCCCTCAACCTCAACCTGCCCCCTTGCACCTTCCACCCGATTGCCCTGCCCATAGCCACACCGAACGGTTTGCGTTTCAAATCACCCAATCCTAAAGCCCTGAGCAGCCCGATCGCATTTCCCAACTCCGGATGCGCATCCAATGGGAGATGGGAGGAGTAGATCGCCACTCCCAATCTTTTTGCCTTCTGCATCCTTAACGCTCGTATCTTCCGATCCAACGCAGAGCTTCCCCAAAACAGCCCGTGATGCACGATCAGAAAATCCACTTTTTCTTTTCCCGCTTTTCGAATTGATTCCAGATCCGCATCCACTGCCCACCCAACCTTTCTCACGATCCGGTTGTGGTTCACCTGTAGACCGTTCTTTGCCCCTGGGTAGTCCCGAAACTTTTTTGTCTCCAAAATCCGGTCACACTCCTTGGCCAATTCCTTTGCCTTCATCTCCCCTTCTACCCCGTCCTCCTATCCAACGCATCGCGAATCTTACACTTCAACCCAAACCTCTCTATGGACTAATGTCATTTTATGAGTCCTACAGTTGTCCTTGAACACTCCTCCTTTCTGATCGTCGATAAACCGGCCGGATGGCTCGTTCACCCCACCCGTCCCGATGGAACTTTCACGCTCATCGACTGGCTCCGCGACCAGTATCCCGATGAATTTCTTTCGCTCGTGAGCCGGCTCGACCGCGAAACCAGTGGACTCCTCCTGGTGGCACGTGGCAAAGACAACGCCTCTCTCTTTGGAAAAATGCAGCAACGCCGAGAAATCCATAAGTCGTACCTCGCCCTTGTCCATGGGCGGTCACCTGAATTCGGTCTCATCGACCAGCCCCTCGACCGACTCGGCAAACATCAACCCAGCCGAATTTATATGCGGCAAGCCGTCATCCCAGGCACCTACCCCGCCCAGACAGAGTTCAAAACTCTCGAAACACGTTCCCACGGCAAGTTAGGGGAAATAAGCCTTGTACAGGCGGCGCCTAAGACCGGACGCCTCCACCAAATCCGTGCCCATTTTGAATTTATTGGGTTTCCAGTCCTAAATGACAAGATTTATGGCCAAAAAGATGAATTGTTTATAGACTATATCGATAAAGAAACGAGAAATGAGCCTAAAATGGCGAGACATAGCTTACATTCGTCTAAATTGTCCTTTGTTTTCGGCACAGAGGCGATTTCTCAGGAAATTGGGCTGCCTGAGGATCTGGCCGAAATTTGGGATGCCTGCAATGAAGTTAAAGTTTGAGCTCTGACCCCGACCGCATATGAAATCGCCTATGCCCTCCCCCATCTACCGACTCCCTCCCTTCAACGTCGATAAGGTCATGCTGGCCACAGCCGAAACGATCGACTGGGGCCTCAAACTCCTCGGCATCCCACCCCTATGGAAAGAAACCCAAGGCGAAGGCACCAAGGTCTGCGTCCTAGATACCGGAATCGCCCTCGAACATCCTGACCTTCAACCCGCCATTCTCGAGGCCCGCGACTTCACCCGCAGTCCTTCAGCAGCCTATGACGCCCAAGGTCACGGTACTCACGTCTCGGGCATCATTGCCGCCAGACGCAACGCCAAAGGAATCGTCGGCGTCGCCCCCCAATCCAAAATCATCGCGGCCAAAGTTCTAAACGACGAAGGTACCGGCACTTCGCAGAATATCGTCGCAGGCATCCACTGGGCCATTGAATCCGGAGCCGACATCCTCTCGATGAGCCTGGGCAGCCCAGAACCCGACGAAGAGATTCACCAAGCCCTCCTACTCGCCATCTCCAAGGGCATCTTCGTAATCACCGCCGCTGGCAACGAAGGTCCCGACTTGGACACCGTGGGCTACCCCGCAGGATTTCCTGAAATGGTGGCCGTGGGTTCGATCGATCGCCGAAAACGCCTCTCCCAATTCTCATCTCGTGGCCGACAGGTCGATGTTGTCGCTCCAGGCGATGAGATCACCTCCTGCTATCCTCCACGCAGTTACGCCACTCTCAGCGGCACCTCGATGGCTACCCCCTTTATCTCCGGCGTAGTTGCCCTCGCTCTGGCGAAACACCGAAAAATAGGAGGAAAGACGCCTCTCCGTACCCAGCAGGATCTAATCGAACACTTGTGCCGTACCTCCGCCGATGCCGGCTTGGCCGGCTTCGACCCTCTCTATGGCTGCGGAATCGTAAATCCGGCAAAGTTGATTAAGGGATAGGGGAACAATCTTGTAGAGCCACGTGGCCTATCATCTCACCCTTGCTGAGCGGGCTGCTGAATCTGAACCCCCTGCAATGGAATCCGCGAAACGATCTTTCCATCATACAAAACATCCAACGAATACTGCCCAGGACTTGGTAAGCGTAGCCCCGCAATGTTGAAGATGAAGTTTTGGCTCCAAAAAAATGCCTGAGCAGGAGGTTCCCCCATCGTGAACTCAATCCTTGGACCCCCTTCAGGGAGAATCGCCTTTCCATCCGAATCGATGAAGGAGATCTGTATCGTGTGCTTCCCTTCGTCCCCCGTGCGAAAAAGGAGCCTGAGCGCAATCGAGCAGTGCGGATGCACCGCGGGGTACTGCCTCGCACAGATGGTGTCAAAAGACCCCAAAACACAAAGCTTCCCCTGATAATCACTGGCCGAATCTGCAATCAGAGCGGTAAGAACTTCCATCCATTGAACTCTATCCCATTTTTCACCACTTTGGTAGGGGCGGGATGGCCCTACCAGTCACACCCCTTAAAATTCCTTCTCCCTTCATCTCCTTCTTCACCTTAAACTTCACCTATGCCCCCTCTTCTCCTCTTCATCATGGCTGGAGGTTCTGGAGAGCGCTTCTGGCCTCTCAGTCGTAAGGCTAAACCCAAACACCTACTCAAACTTGTCTCCTCGAAAACTCTTCTCGAGGAAACTGTCCTCCGCCTCAAACCCCTGGCACCCCGACCTTCCAATCTCCTGATCCTAACCAATCACGAGCAGATCCCCGGAATCCGCAAAGCCCTGCCCCGCTTCCCAAAAAGCTCGCTGATTCCCGAACCCGCCAAGCGCGATACCGCCCCTGCGGCAGCCCTGGCAACAGCTCTTGCTCTTCGCGCCCATCCCGACGCCGTCTTGGCTCTCCTCCCAGCCGATGCCGTGATCGGAAAGGCCCCGATTTTTCGAGCCCAGCTAGCCGCCGCTGCCCGCGCTGCACACAGCTCCCCATCTTTTGTTGCCTTGGGGATCAAGCCCTCTTACCCCGCCACGGGCTTCGGATATCTTCACCTGGGTCGCAAGACCCTGCCGCAAATCAAGGGCGGTCCCTTCCTATCTGTTCGTCGCTTTGTAGAAAAGCCATCCTTGGCGAAAGCAAAGACCTTCCTGAAGAGCCGTCAGTATGCCTGGAATGCGGGCATCTTTGTTTGGAAAGCCTCCACCTTTCTCGCCGAGGCACGCCGACAACAACCCGCTCTCGCCCGTTTTATCGAAAAGTTTCCCAAACGCGGTTCCTACGCCTCCTACCTTAAGCGGGAATTTCCCAAACTACCGAAAATCTCTGTCGACTACGCCATCATGGAAGGTGCGAAATCTGTTCTAGCCATCCAAGCCGCTTTTCCTTGGGATGACGTAGGCTCATGGAGCGCGCTGCCGGCCCACCTACCGACAGATAAAAAGGGAAATACGTTTCGGGGCCCCATCCTCTCGTTAGAGAGCCGCAATACCCTCGCCCTAGCCCAAGGGGACCGTCCTATCGCCCTCCTCGGCACGGACAACCTCGTGGTCGTCGATACGCCCGATGCCCTCCTCGTCTGCCCTAAAAATCGGGTTCAAGAGGTAAAAAAGCTGATGGGATTGCTGCCGACAGAGGTGGTTTAGATTTTTTAAGGTCGATTATCCCTAACAAGTTTCCAACTTAACGGCATTCTGAGTATCAACGGGCTCACCAACAAAACAATCAGTGGTTTTAACCAGACGTCGGTCGCCAAATAGATCGGCTTCCCCATCCCGTCGCACATTAGCCCGATACAGGCGATCGATAGGACTGCTCCCTTCCACCTTCCACCTTCCACCCCGGACCAATAACTGACAGCAGCAAATGCGAGTAGGGGCGAGATGAGCACATAACTGTTCGTCTCAGCCCGCGGATTGAAAATCGTCCAAATCAAGGCGGTAACAACCCATAATCCCCAGGATCCGTTTATGAAGCCCCCACGCCGATATTTCCAAAATACGAACCATAGAGCCGCACCCGATGCGACCACGCGGCTCAAAGAATTAAATGGCAAAGGATTTGGAAGACCTGCTTTCTCCAGCATTCCAAATAGGTCGCTTACCCGAAGATTTTCCGGTGTGTAGGAGTGAGTCAGCTTTGCCCAGAATTCGATCCACTGTCCTGATGCGTAAGCTGGATCTGGGTGAATGAGTCCAATAATTGCCACGGCAACAAGTCCGCCGAGAAGAGGGATCCGAATTGGAGTAAATACCGCAAAGGCCAACAACCAAGGGGCGACTGAGATTGGCTTAAGGACAAGGGCTAGTGTCAGACATGCCGCAGCAAAGTTCCACTTCTCATTCCGTATGCTGATACAAAGAAGGAGTAGCGATGCGGAAAGAGCTAAATTCGTTTGCCCATTGTTAATCGCAGCTAGGGAAGCCGGCACACCCAACAGAACAAGCAGTGCAAACGCAGACTCAAAGTCTCTCCGCCCGCTGCTTTTCTCATTAAGAATTGAAGCAAGCTTCCATAATCCCCATCCAAAGAGTCCGAGCCCGAAAAAGCGCCACCAGATCTCCCCCAGGACAGCGGGTTGTATCAGATGAAATGGGGTAAAAAGAACAGCAAACGTGGGAGCGTACAGAAATCCGTGAGTCCCCCCCGGATACATCGATTCACCCAACCACCAGTGACTCGAGGCAAACCTGTAGTTTGGAACAACCCCAGTCCGATCAGGGTTAAAAACCAGATACAAAGACATTCCTAGAAAAACCAAAATAAGAACAGAAAAACCAAAAATGTTCCAGCGATTCCGCATGCGTAATTTCACGCTAACCAGAACCGAGTTGCAAGACAGGTTATGTAACCTTACGAGACTCTTGTGAGGTCAAACCGTGATTCAGTGCAATCGTTTGCGATGTTTTTACTAATTTAAAAAATCTACCTTCCCAGTTTTCACATCATAAATTGCACCCACCATCATGACCTTATCTTCCCGAACCAATCGATCCAAAATCCGGCTTTTCTCCCGAATATAGTTCATCGTATTGAGGACATTCTTACGAGCCACATCATCTACAAACGCCTTCTTTTTATCATCAGCCCAAT
>Ga0214921_10011014_pt1 | contig 11068 bp, 11 predicted proteins | sample LL1505_MetaG_FD_177992 | JGI IMG/M metagenome (GOLD analysis project Ga0214921, IMG submission 177992) | Freshwater microbial communities from Lake Lanier, Atlanta, Georgia, United States - LL-1505 | ecosystem: Environmental > Aquatic > Freshwater > Lake | place: USA: Georgia | collected...
TACTAATTATTGGTGGATGGTTTGCATTTGCTCAACCACTTATACAAAGTCCCTGATTAGGGGTTTGAACCCCGGACCTGCGGATTATGATTCCGTCGCTCTAACCAGCTGAGCTAATTCGCCGAATTGTAAATTGTAGCAAATTTACGCCAATGTATATTTAAAGTACATACAATTAGTAATCTTTTATTTTCACAATTAATTAGTTTCCTATGCTTGAATTCATTCTTGATCCAAATACGATCATTGCATTTCTAACTCTTGCCGCCCTCGAAATCATCTTAGGGATCGACAACATTATTTTTATTAGTGTTCTTGCTAATCGTTTACCTATAGAAATTAGAGAGTCGGTTCGTCGATTTGGCTTGATGTTTGCGTTAGTAACACGTGTTTTACTACTACTCAGCTTATCTTGGGTCATGGGCCTTACCGAAACGTTATTTACACTTTTCAAGCAAGAAATTAGCGGAAGAGATTTAATTTTATTCTTTGGAGGTTTATTTCTTTTATGGAAAGCCAGCAAAGAAATATATCTTGAGGTTGAGGCTGAGGAAGAAACTGAACAAGAAGTTAATGCATCAAATAAAAATTCAAAATCGATGCAAACTCTATTTTGGAGCTCTGTTATTCAAATTGGAATCTTAGATATTGTTTTCTCTTTGGACAGCGTAATTACCGCAGTTGGATTGGTCGATGAAATTTCAATCATGATTGCTGCTGTTTTGGTCGCAGTATTCATTATGCTGATCGCCGCCAAACCTATCGGTGATTTTGTTCATCGTCACCCCTCTATTAAAGTCTTGGCACTTTCTTTCCTAACGATTGTTGGACTGGTCCTGATTGCAGAAAGTCTTGATGTGCACATACCAAAGGGTTATGTCTATTTTGCAATGGCTTTCTCTCTTGCGGTTGAGGCTCTGAATATTCGTGCCCGGCATAAAAGAAAACGTTTGAACAATTAATTATGTATAGATTTGAGTACTAAATAAAAATCGCAAGGTCTTAATTGATTTGATATGGAAAACTCTAAAAGACTATTTTGCTTAACAGGCATAGCAGAAATGGTTTGTCGTTTAAAACGACATTATTAATAAGAGTCAGATAATCTAGGCTCCGGTCGATTCTGCCCCGGGACACCAAGAATCTCAATAGCCCACTAGTTGGGCTATTTTTATTTTCCTCGCTTCATAATGCTGAAGTAACAATAATTAATAATTATCGAGTGTAATATCCTAAATACAAGACATCCTTAAGTCTTTGCTAGTATTATTCAAACGGAGTGCATGATGAAACTTAAAAAAATAGCAAGTCTATTTACATTAACATCACTGGTATTGGCCACTACGGGCAACGCGATTGCCTGTACATCTATGGCCTTGACCGGAACTGATGGCGGTCGCGTCTATGGCAGAACGATGGAATTTGGCATTCCTCTCAAATCGGCTATTTTGAAAACACCCCGTGGCTATGCTTTTAAGGGAATTGGTATAGATGGAGTTGCTGGTTCTGGAAAAAATTGGACCTCTAAATATGCAACAGTTGGCGCCAATGCATTTGGATTGCCTATTTATGTTGATGGTATGAATGAGGCTGGGCTTGTAGGCGGCCTATTAAATGCGCCCAATACCGCGCAATATCAAAACCCATCGAAAGATCAATCTGCTAACAGTATTGCTTCTCAGCAATTGTTGCTATATGTCCTGACAAACTTTGCCACGATTGATGAAGTTAAAGACGCATTGCCAAAATTATATGTTAATAGCTCCCCAATGAAAGAGTGGGGTGGGGTGGCCAAGTCAAGAATGACACTGCACGATACAAAGGGAAAAAGTTTGGTAGTTGAATACTTAGATGGCAAGCTGGTGATGACAAACAATGTTATCGGCACCATGACAAATGACCCTGCTTTTTCATGGCACCTGCAGAACATTGGTAACTATGTGAATTTGTCTGGAACAGATAAAGCACCATTAACGGTACAAGGTCAAAAGTTCCTAGCGGCTAGCTCTGGTAATGGGATGCATGGCTTACCAGGTAGCTTTTTGAGTCCTGATCGTTTTATTAGGGTTTCTCAATTTGTTCTGAATACTCCTGCTGGCACCACCGATGTTCAAGAGAGTCGCTCATGGCACATCATGAATAACTTTGATATTCCATTTGGCGCCATTCATTTAGATAGCTCTAGCGGATATGGTGGCGGAGTAAATTCCAATGAATATACTGAGTGGGTGGTGGTGGCCAATATGAAGAATAAGACTTACAAAATTCGCTCATTTGAAAACCCAGGAATTCTGACTACCAATTTCTCTGATTGGGATTTAAATGGGAAAGCCCTTCAATCGGTTGCCTTGTTGAAATAAACAGAGTCAGGTATCTTGGGCTCCGGTAAATTCCGTCGCTCTAACCAGCTGAGCTAATTCGCCGAACTGTGAATTATAAGGGTAAAACTATCAGAGAGCCAGCCAGTGTTGGTCGCGGCAATATCCCATCCGTGAGGTTGTGGCTTTGTCGTTTAAAACGACACAGCTAAAACTGGGTGAACTGGTTCACATAATTGCCCCGTGCCACCAAGAAACATCAAAACCACCCTCGGGTGGTTTTTTCATTTGAGTGTGTCTTAGAATGTTTCCAATATGACAAGAGAAGAACGTTTTCACCAAATAGCCAAAGAGCTTGGATACGCCTTTGATGGAGAGATTAAAGTTGGTGGCAATTACACCCCTTTAGTTCAATATCAAGACACTATCTATATCAGCGGACAAATTCCTCGTGTAGGCAATGAGGTTGTTATTCAGGGGGCATTAGGCGCTGATGTATCTCTAGAGGTCGGACAGGTAGCGGCAAAGATTTGTGTGATGCGAGCGATTGCTCTATTGCTAAAGCATTTAGGTTCGTTAGATCGAGTTCAAAAGATCTTACGAATTTCTGTATATGTTCAGTCTTCAGTAAGTTTTACCCAGCAAAGCGAAGTTTCTGATGGAGCATCTGAAGTCCTGTATTCTATCTTTGATGATGCTGGAGTTCATTCAAGAACATCAGTTGGCGTATTTCAATTACCAAAGAATGCTCCTGTAGAGATTGATTTCGTGGTGGCGGTGGATTAAGCATCCTCGGCCCTGGTCGATTCCGCCACAGCCATGCCCAACCACGGGAATATCCTATCCGTGAATCTGTGATGTTGGCAGTCAACAATAGTCTGTTCTTTTATAAAAAACACTGATGGTTTTTCCTATAAAAACTGAAGATATAATTCAATTAATACATAAAAAAGGTGTGGCCATGAAACATTTATTTGTATTGCTATCCGCTCTCGCTCTTGTTGGCTGTATGGGAACAACACCTGTTGGCGAGCCTATGTCCAAGAGTAATCTCACATCAGGTCAAGTTAGCTTGACTCTCAAGAAAAATATTACAACCCAAGCAGAGGTTGTGGAAACATTCGGGGCCCCTAATTTGGTAACGCAAAATGCTGACGGCGAGGAAGTTTGGACTTATCAACGCAATGCCACAGTTGCTAATGCGGTATCAAACTCCTCCTACGCAACAATTATTCTTTTGGGCGGCTCCAGTAAGTCCTCAGGGTTTGAACAATCAAGTCGCACAATGACACTAATTATCAAATTTAAAGAAATCAAAGGTATCAAAACAGTGGTTGATTTTTCTTCTCGAGCAAGCTCTTTTTAACAGTTAATTATGAAAAAATTTATTGCGACTGCTTTATTGGCAACCCTTATTGTTGGGTGCGCTCCACAGCCTGTTAAACCTCAAAAGACTTCTTTAGAAATTCAGGCTATTCAAGCTCGCACTTTTGATGCTGATAAAAAGGTCACTTTTAATGCGGTGATGTCTATACTTCAAGATCTTGGGTATATTATTGGCTCAGCTAGTTTTGAAACTGGTTTTATCACAGCAGAATCACCAAATAAACAAGTAGATTCGGCAGCTGCACGAATGGCTCTTTTGTTTGGGGGCGTTCGTACAGAAGGTAAAACCGCGGTTACTGTGTCTATTGAAGAGTTTTCACCTAATAAGACACGTGTTCGTTTGAATTTGGTTGATAGACAGATTCGCTCAGGTGCTTATGGTCAAAGAGCGGCAGACGATACTCCAATTGAAGATCCTAAAATTTATGAAAGCGCATTCGATAAGATAGGCGAGGCTATTTTCATAAGACAAGCCCAATCTCCTATTCAACCAAATAAGTCTCAAAAATAAGTTTATTAATCTACTGATGTGGATGTCGTTTTAAACGACAATTAAATATCCCGGTGAGTAGTAAGATTTTCATCTACAACATCACGCTCATAGACCAAATCTGTATAAGTTAAAGGATGATTTGACTCCCTAGATTTCAGCAGATTTAATGGTTTGAACTCATCACGCAACTGTACTTTTATAGGGCGATACTTTGGTTTTCCAAGGATTTCAACATTACCCATAATTACCAACCCCTTGGACTTGTTGGAAATAAAGGTGCCGTGGGAAAAGTTGGCGCTGGAGCAGTTCTATATTGAGGCGCAAAATAGGGTTGGACTGTTTGTGGAGTATTGGCCGTCCCAAGTGGAAAACCATTTGCGTTGTTGTAATAGGTTGTATTGCCAACTGACTGTGCGGTGCCTAGAGGCATACCTGAGGCATCACTGTAATAGGTGGTATTGCCTACCCGATTGGCTGTACCCAATGGCATCCCTTGAGAATCATTGAAGTAGGTAACCTGAGCTTGAATGGGCAGGGATAGAAAACTTAGGAATAGTAAGAGAGTTCTCATAAGTCCTCACATACAAGATACAACCGTACCGCAGACTGTACAGACGGTCATTTTGCCTCCCACAATTACTGTCTGCGTCGTGCAGGCTAGGGCAGCTTGGCTAGTAAAAAATCCTACAGCAATAGCGAAGGCAACAAGTAAATTACTTAGCTTAATGGGCATATATCCTCCATGAGTACATTTGTAGGATAAGTGCCTTGAGGCTCATAGGGCGAGCTTGTGAGCTTGCAATATGTTAAAAATGTCGTTTTAAACGACAAAATTGATAACAATATACAAATTACACAAAATAGTAGTTATATAAATCAAAAAATTTCAAATCATGACTAATGAAGCATTTGCAAGAGCAAAAATTGATGCCTTGTTAATAGATGTAGGATGGAGAATAACTGATGGGATTAGTGTCAGATATGAATATCCCATAGATGGCTCAATGAGAGCTGATTATGTTTTAAATGATCGTCATGGTAGACCCTTAGCAGTGATAGAAGCAAAAAAGGCCTCAATTAATCCAGCCCAGGCCGCAGACCAGGCACTAGCCTATGCCAAGGCTTTGAATATTGATCTAATCTTTTTGACAAATGGTGAAGAGATTCGCTTCTGGGATTACAAAAATGAAGCGCATCCCAGGATAGTTAAGACCTTCTTCAGTCAGCCAGACCTGGAAAGACAATCTGCCGCTAAGACTTTGCAAGTAAATCCATTAACCATCCCAATTGATACAAAGATTGCTAGTCGTGATTATCAGCATGAGTGTATAGATGTTGTATGTAAAGAGATTTCTATAGGTCGTAGAAAGATGTTGATTGAAATGGCAACTGGTACTGGTAAAACCAGAACTGCTGGAGCATTGATTAAGCGCCTACTTCAATCGAATCAAGTTACAAGAGTTTTGTTCTTGGTTGATCGCATCACTTTAGCAAAACAAACTGAAGATGTATTTGCTGAGGTATTAAGAGATTACCCTGCTTATGTGTTGAGAGCTGGACGTGTAATCGAGGATCAAAAAATCATCACGATTTCAACTCTTCAAACAATGATCAACGAATACCATAAGTTCTCATCGGGATATTTTGATCTGGTGATTAGTGACGAATGCCATAGATCAATTTATGGCCAATGGAGTGGCATTCTTAAACATTTTGACGGAATTCAAATTGGCCTGACTGCTACCCCCTGTGTTGCTAGTGAGCTTGTAGAAACAGAGGATGACAAGTTTGTAAGGGATACGCTTCGTTTTTTTGAAGTAACTGAGCCAACGTATAAGTACCAAATGAAACAAGCGATAGATGAAGGCTATCTGGTTCCTTATCACATCTACAAGGCAAAGACAGTTAAGACGGCTAGTGAAGAAGGCTTTCCTGTCAAACGCGAGGAATTAGACTGGTCAACAATGGATGCTGAAACAGCTGCAACTTTTGAAGAGTTATTCGAGGGTCAAAAAGAAATTATTGTAGATCCAAGCGCCTTAGAAAGAAAATTTACTATTCCTGAGCGTAATCGCTCTATGGTGCGGGAATTCAGAAAGGTTCTTGAAGAGGGCTTCATATCTAAAGATGGTGTAAAAAGATATCCACTTGACGGCAAAACAATTGTGTTTGCTGTAAATAAAAGACATGCTGAAACTCTTGCACAAATGTTTGATCAAGAGTTTGCTGATAAGAAGCCAAGCCCTGATACTAGATATGCTGACTTTGTGGTTTCAGACTCAGGCGCTGAAGATACTGTTGATGGTTACACAAAAATCAAGAGATTCAAGGATGAAGAGTTTCCAAAAATTCTTGTTAGTGTGAATATGCTTGATACAGGCTTTGATTGTCCTGAAGTAGTTAATTTAATAATGGCTAGATTTACTAAGAGTGCCATTCTTTATCAGCAAATGAGAGGTCGTGGAACTCGTAAGGCTGATCATATCCATAAATCATTATTCACTATTTTTGATTTCGTTGGAGTTACTGATTATCATAAGGATGATGAGGGAAAAATTGAAGGTGGTTATGTAGTTATCAGTAAGCCACCAGAAAAGCCACAAGGCAAGACTAGAAAGTTACTTGTACTAGATATAAATGATTACATTGATCCATCTAGTAGAGAGTGGGTAACTTTAGACGATGAAGGTAATTACATCTTTACAACTGAGCAACAAGTTAGAGCAAATAAGCTCGGGCTAAAGTTTGAGGCGTGGATCAGTATCAATAAATTTAATAGCGATCAACTCAGGTTATTAAAGATGATGGCAGAGCAAATCAAGGCTAATGTAGAGACTATTACTGAGTGGGATGAATATCTTTTTGTTAATCCACCATTTTCTTCAATGGGCGGTATTCAGAGAGCGATTCAAACTTTTGGCGGCAAAGCCGGTCTTGAAGCTATGATCAGAAGCTTAAATAAAACTCTCTTCGATAATATAGATACAGCATACGCTGATAATCAGGCACTAATAAATTAGGAATTGACATGGCTTTAACGCCTGAATTAAGAAAAGGCATTGATCAAATACGGAATTATCTATTTGGTGGGGGATATCCCGATCCAATGAGTAATGCCGAGCAACTATCATTCCTGTTTTTCTTTTACTTGATCGAGGGTCTTGATTACGACAATCAATTGAGGGCTAAAGCGACAAAGCAAGAATATAAGAGTATGTTTGAAGGTGAGTGGACAGTAGTAAATCCTCTTAATTCGCCCGATAAGAAACCAACCATTCCAGCAGATCATTTGAGATGGAGCGTGTGGGCCAAGGGTATGACTGGTGATTCCTTAGTTCGATTTATAAGAGATGAAGTTTTTTCTTTCTACACTTCTATTGCTGATAAGTCAGCAATGAATTTTATGGATGGGGCTCGTTTGGGTATTGATGAGCCAACAGTGCTTACACAAATAATTGGCCTAATTGATAACTTAAGACTTGATCAAGCGGATGCTGATACAAAGGGCGATTTATTTGAGTATATTCTTAAGCAAATAAAGCAGGCTGGTGAGTTAGGGCAATTTAGGACGCCACGACATATTATTCGCGCCATTGTTGAAATGGTTGATCCAAGGGTTGGCGAAACAATTTATGATCCAGCGGCAGGTACAGCAGGATTTTTAGTTTCAGCATATAACCATATTCGTTTAGCGAACTCTTCTCCTAATGCTATTGAAGAAGTGGATATGGATAGCAAATTGGTTCGAAGAGGTTGGGGAGATAAATTAAATTCATCTCAAAACTCATTACTTGGAACAAATACGTTTTATGGGAATGATGTAGATCCCAAGATGGTTAGATTGGCAACAATGAATTTGACATTAAGAGGCTTACCAAATGTCATATTCTGAAGCGTAATGCTTTAACAACTAGCATGGATAAAACAGAAAAGTCTGAATTTAATCTACCTTTAGACGGATACGATGTTGTTCTAGCAAATCCACCATTCAGTGGAAGTGTAGATAGAGATCGAATAGTTGATGATGTGAAAGTGGGTTCAACGACTGCAACAGAAATTTTATTTTTAAAGTACATGTTGAATTCAGTAAAGATAGGTGGTAGGTGTGGAGTTGTTGTGCCAGAGGGCATTTTAGAGAGGCCATCGGGAGCGCACATTGAATTGAGACGTCAACTTATTGAAAATAACGAAATTGAAGCAATAATAAGTTTTCCTAGTGGAGTATTTCTTCCATATGCTACTGTTAAAACATCTGTAATAATTTTTAAAAAAGGCGGATCTACAAAAGACATCTTATTTCTTAATGTAGAAAATGACGGCTACAAGATGGATGCCAATCATGAAACCCCAATCAACAAGGATGATTTACCCGAAATAATTTCGTTATTCAAAAATAGAAAAAAATTAAAAGTTGACTGGCTATCAAGAGAGTCTGATAAAGATTGGCATGAGAAGTGGTGGGTTGCTAATCTCGAAGAGATAAACAGGGATGAGTTTAATTTATCGGCAAGCCAGTACAGACCCCAAAACTCAACCACTATTCAAAACTTTCAACTTAACCAAGATCTTGAAAAATTAATAGAGTCAAATCTTCTCAGCAATGAGATTTTAAATAATCTAAAATTAGGAGTAGCTAAATTATTCTCTGAACTTGAATTAAATGAAAACAATAATTGGGTTGAGAAAGTAAAGCTCAAGGAAGTGGCTACTGTGGGGTCTGGTAATGGGTTTCCGATAAGTTATCAGGGGAAAAAAGAGGGTGAACTACCTTTTTATAAAGTTAGTGACATGAATACTGTTGGCAATGAAATGTATATGTTTACGTCTAATAACTATATATCTATTGCCGATAAGTCACAATTAAGGGCTACACTGTTTCCTAAAGAAACAATTATTTTTCCAAAGATCGGCGCCGCAATAGCTACAAACAAAAAGAGAATACTTACGCAAGATTCCTGCTTTGATAATAATGTTATGGGATTAACCGCGTCTAATAAGATAAAACCTTTATATCTTTACGCACTTTTATTAAATAAAAATATCAGTGATTTTGCAAGCGACTCTAATCCGCCCTCAATTAGGAAATCTAAAGTTGAGGACTGGATAATTAATGTCCCTTCGATTGAGGTACAAAATAAATTTGAAGAAAAATTTGTTTTATTGGTAGAACTTATTAAAAACGAATCAATTATTTTACAAAACAGTAAAAAATTATTTGATTCATTTTTGGGGAAATATTTTTCTTTATTCTAAACCTTGATAATTTAAATATTATGAAGGGTCCCTATATTTAATTAAGTAGTTAAAGAAGCGCTTTTAAATGGTATTTTTGTATTAGGTTGCCCAAAATCTAATTCTGAACGTATGCTGTGTTTTTCACGAAACGAAACCCGTGAACGCACAGATACTTGCTTTTCTAAATCCTGAAAATTCTGAAGAACCCAGACTAAGTCCCTACCTCAAAAAATTAGAGAATCTCGCCACCGGCAAATTAATCCACATTCGCGATGGTGAAGTCACGCTGTACAAGCGAACTAAGAGTGCTCGCTGGCAAATGACCTTTAGGCTCTACAACAAGAAGTGGTTGCGTATCACCACTGGCTACAGTGATTTGGAATATGCCAAAAAGAAAGCGGGTGAGATCTACGATCGCGCTCGTTTTATGGAAGAAATGGGATTTCCCATTAGTCCTAAGAAGTTCAAAGTGGTAGCTGAACAGTTAATCACAGAGCTCCAGCAGGATTTAGACGGCGGTGTTGGTAAAAAGATCTATGTGGATTACCTATCAGTTCTCAAAGCCTATCTCATCCCATTTTTTGGTAAGTTTGACCTAGCTAAGATTGATCATAAGATCGTCAGTGACTACGATACGTGGCGCAATGAGCGTATGGGTCGTAGAGCCAAGTCCTCAACGCTATCCACTCATTCGGTGGCCTATAACAAGGTCTATGACCTGGCCATTGCCAAAGGCTGGCTCAGTGATCGGCACCTAATCCCACGACTGAATACCAAAGGTGAGCGGGGAGTGGCGCGACCTGCATTTACTCGACAAGAAATTGATTATTTGCGGCAGTTCATGCAATCATGGGTAGAAGGGGGCAAGACTCCCAAAGCCCATGCGGGCAGGCATTTACTGCGCGATTACATTGAAATCCTACTAGCCACAGGCATTCGGCATGGTACGGAGTCATTAAATATCCAATGGCGACACGTAGATTGGCACGTAGATAAGAGTGGTACGAAGTTCTTGCGGATTTGGGTGGATGGCAAAACTGGAGGGCGTTGGTTGATCGCTAGAAATGAAGCGATTCCGGTCTTAGAGCGAATCAAATCTAGATTTCCCGATATGGCTGATTTAACTTTAGATGAATTGATCAGTCAGCAGCGTGAGGAGTATCTGTGGCGCTATCCCGATGGCACTAGACCTTATGATTTGGTCAGCGCATTTAAATGGCTGATGAAAGACTGCGGCTTATTGTTTGACACTACAGGGCGGCGTCGCAGCATGTATAGCTTTAGACATACTTATGCAACCTTATCTCTAATCGAGCGTGATGTGGATATTCATACACTGGCCAAGCAGATGGGAAATAGTGCTGCCATGATTGAAAAACATTATTCCAAACTGACCCCAACTATGGTGGCAGAAAAGTTGGCGTGAAACGTCGTTTAAAACGACAAATAAAGAACCCACTGAAATTAATCAGTGGGTTTGGGAATAAAGTGTGAGGATTTCATCCTCGCTGTCTTGATTATTCCCACTACTGGGGTTGATATTCGGATTCAACCTCGTTGAGATCTAACTTGCACACAAATGCTTTGTCATAAGCGCAGGCATCATTCATGCATTTTTCAGCAGCAATCTCATTAT
>Ga0214921_10011015_pt1 | contig 11068 bp, 7 predicted proteins | sample LL1505_MetaG_FD_177992 | JGI IMG/M metagenome (GOLD analysis project Ga0214921, IMG submission 177992) | Freshwater microbial communities from Lake Lanier, Atlanta, Georgia, United States - LL-1505 | ecosystem: Environmental > Aquatic > Freshwater > Lake | place: USA: Georgia | collected 2015-05-28
TAAAAAAAAAGATGTGTCAAGTAAAATCAAAATATTTTCATAGCCTCATAAGGCTAGAACTAAAAATTGTAAAAAAATAAAAAACACTTTAATGTCAAAAGACTTGATTTTAACATCAAAATAAAATATATTAAAAAAGACAGTGAAACTTGAATCAAATCAAACAAGGAGTATTTTTCATGTCAAAGTATGTTGTGAATGGTAAGAAGGCAATTGAAACCAAAGATGAAGTAAGTGGTTTGGTCACAATCGATTTGCCTGAATACACAAGAAGTCGTCACTACCTAGACTCATCATGGGTAAGTCATAAGACTTGTGAAAAGGCAAGTTTTGAAATGGTGACTTGCCCTGTGGGGATTATGAAGAAGCAATTCAAATACATTCTTGTCGATAATGAAAACAAGGTTATTGAATATGAATCACCTCAAGCAGATGCGAAGGTGGGCAAGTCTAAAAAGCGAAAGCCTACGATTCATACAAGAGAATTTGAATTGAAAATCAACAAGCCCTTTCTCATGTCCAACACACCAATCACTCAAGGTGTGTGGGAATATGTGATGAACTACAATGATTCATATTACCAAGAGTCAACTTTGGAATTGCATTTGTATGGGTATGGTGCTGAAAAAGAAATTATCAATGCCAAGCTAGAAACAGATTTGAATCGCCCTGTTGAACAGATTACTTGGTATGATGCTGTGTTGTTTTGTAACAAGCTAAGTGAATTACAAGGGCTTGAACCATTCTACAAAATGTCAAAGATAGAATATGATGAGAACTTGAGTCCTGATAGATTTGGAAACCAAAAGAGACAACCTATGATTCAAGCCTCAGAGTTACATATTGTATATGCCGTTGTGGATACAAATGAACATTCCAATGGTTATCGTCTACCAACAAAAGTAGAATGGGATTATGCTTTTCTTGCAGATGGCAAAGGGAGGATTGGAGGATATGACGGCTTGCTTCAAGATGTTGCTTGGTCTTCATATGCAGAGAAAGATACTAGCAAACCCTTCTTCAATCGCATAGATGATAATCCACTTTTTGAGAATTCATTTGTAAACATTGATCAAAAGTTTCACTTCCTATGTCACACCTATCCCGTCAAAAACAAAAAGCCTAATGCTTGGGGATTTTATGACATGATTGGTAATGTATCTGAATGGATTTTTGATAATAGTTTGAGGCAAGCAGTTACAAAAGACAATATCAAAAAGCAACCATTAGGTTTTTTACTTAGTTGCACAGATGGTCACAAAGAAAGTGTTAGAATTACAAAAGAAAAGTTAGAGCTTTTAATTGAGGGAATTAATAGTTTGAAACAATATGTGATCAAGCCAACTCGTAAATTTACAAGAAGTTATGAACAGATGCATCAAATAAAAGGCGAAGCTTTTGATGATCAAAGTGCCCCAACACTATATGTGATCATTAGGGGTTCAAGTATGCCAGCTCACAAAGCCCTACCCAATATTGGTTTTAGAGTTGTCAGGAATATTGAAGAATAAGTTTTCAACAAAATCAAATAGACTCTTTAGCAACAATATCTAAAAATTTATTCACAACAACTTGTTGACTTGGCTTTACCATTTCTAAAACAATAAGTGTGAACATCTCAGCGAAGAACTCGTATTGGTTTGAAGCACCATATTCACTAGGGCAGGTGATTAGCATCAGTATTACTTTCTTATCAACCAACATCTTCTCATCTTTTGAATTAGTATAAACATAAGTAGTACCTTGTATGTCTTTTAAGAAGTAATCATCTGCAGGATTCTTTCTAACTGTACGCCAATCTTCTCTTAGGTTAGAGAAGGGATCACCTATCTTTGGGAGTTGCTGTTTAAAACACAGATCAGTGGCACGAATTGCTTTCTTGTATAATTGAAGGATACTTTGATTGTTATAGTTGTCTCTCATGAAATTGTGCAACCTATGACCAAGCTCATGAACAATAGAAACAAATAGAGGTTCGTTATCAATGTAAATGTTTATGAAATCCCCATTTGATGTAGTTGCAATACCAATAACATCTTCATCTGATTCATAAAAAGCCGAGTATGTATCAGGTATAGCTTTCGGAAACCGTTTAGCCAACTCTTCAAATGTGCCAATATAAAAAAACTTACTATTCATATTTTCAATTGCTTTGGTTAGAGGATGACCAGCTTTTTCAATCAGCTTGATTGCAGTGTAAATTCCCCTTAGAATTTTTGTCTTTTTTGGTTGTGATAATGGAGTTTTGTAAGGCATAAAAGTAAAATTGATTCCATCTTTCCCATTAAAGTAAGCCATACTAACTAATTCATGATATGTTTTATTTGAAATATCAAAGTCGTCACTCATTTTCAAGTCTCCCAAATTTATGAATAGGGTTTTGTTTAGTAAAATTTTTACAATAAAAAAATATAACATCAATTTTTTTTATTTTTTTTGATGGGATTAAATAGACTCTCTAGCAACAATATCTAAGAATTTGTTTGCTATGGTTTCTTGAGAAGGCTTTACCTCATCAAGAGTAATGAGGACACACATCTCTGCAAAAAATTCTTTTTCATTCTTAGCACCATATTCACTAGGGCAAGTAATGAGTTGTAGTAGTACCGACTTATCAATAATAATTTTTTTCCCATTTGAATTAGTATAGATATAAGTATTCTTTTGTATGTTGGTTAGGAAATAATCACTTGCAGGATTACCTCTAACCAAATACCAATCCTTTCTTAAGTTAGAGAATGGGTCTCCTATGTTTGGGAGATTATCTAAAAAGCATTGGTTAGTAGGTTCCATTGCTTGATCATACAATTGGATAATACTTTGATTCTCATAACTATCTCTCACAAACTTATGATGAAACTTATGCCCAAGTTCATGGATGATTGTAGCATAGACAGGATAATAATTGTATTTAGGATCACCCTCTGAATCTACTGCATAAAGAATATGATTTTTTAATGGGCTAGAGCCTTCGCTTATATATGAAGCCATTGGACGATACCTCTCTAAAAAGCCTCCTTTTTTTCTAAGGGCAAAAGCAGTTCCAAAAACAAAATGAGTGTTTTGAACTGCCTTTATGAATGGTGTTGCCTCCAATAGCTTGATAGCGGTGTATATTTGTTTTTTGAATTCGAATGCATTGATTTTAGTAGGAGTGAACAAAAATGTAATAGTAACTCCATAAGAATTTAAAAGTGCATCCATATCTTCTAATCTTTTTTTGAAATTACTTTTCTGTTCTATCTGTCCCTCCAAATTCTTTGGAGTTCTAGTGGTGGCACTAAATGTAGTATCTTGAATTGAAATACTCACCACCTTTTGTTTAGCTTGATTTAGAAGTCTTATGATTTCAGACTTTACAAGAAGCCCTTTGGTAGAGAAAAAATGATTGATCGCATCAAAATCAAAATCAAAATCCATTGAATGTGAATATCGTTTAGTATCTAGTTCTTTTAAGTAGTTCTCTAGTTCTAACATAGATGGGAGATCGTTTTTAAGTTTCAATTCATCTTTGTGTTTGGATGTCAATTTGATGAGAGCATCTCTAAGAGTCATTATGTTTGGATATTGGTAATACTCAAACTTAGGAATCGCAATTGGCTTCATATAGAAAAAAGATATGAAACCCTTACCACCTTCATATTGCCAATACATAAATTGATTAGCATCCCTATCATCCCACTTATCAAAATAATTCAAAAAAAGATTTTTAAAATGATCGATCTTTTTGATAAACAATCTCTTCTCATTATCATCATATTGTTTTTGATTGATGGTCATTTGAAATCTCTAGTCTCGAACTCCTCAAAGTAAAATAGAAAAGGTAGCTTGATGCCCTACTCATCAAGCTACCCATAGCCTTGCTAAAGGATCAAAAAGCAAGACACTAAAAACATAACACATTCAAAAAAAAAGTCAAATTTATTTTTCAATAAAACAAACATAATATGAAATCTAAAATAAAAATTGTTTATCATTTCTAGTTCTTATATCATGTTTATGATTATGAAAAAAAACAATATCAAAGGAATCAATATGAGAGTTTTAGGCATTAGCACTACAACACATACCCCAAATGAGATACATCCCACACCTGCATCAAGCACTAGTGTTTTGAAATACTTTTTACAAATATGTAATAACATAGACGGCTTTGAAACAAAGTACATTGATGCAAACAAGTTACACATAGTAGAAAATCTATCTTGTTATTCTACCGACAAGAAGAACTGTGCGAGTTATGATGCAGGTCCATATAGGTGTTGGGCACACAAATTATCACATGAAGACCCTAAGGCTTATGGGGGTAAAGATCAAATGTCTTTGATCTATGATGCACTAGAGTGGGCGGATGTTGTTTTCTTTTCTACATCTGTTCGTTGGACAAGTCATTCAGCTTTATTACAAAAAATCATAGAACGAATGAACACACTTGAGAATAGGTATTCAGTTTATGGTGAAGCCAATCCTTTGGCTAATAAGAAATGTGGTATCATTGTAGTAGGGCAACACTACCAATCACAAGAGATAGCAAGTCGATTAGTTGAGACATTTTGCCAATTAGGATTCACAACACACACCTATTCGGTATTCACTTGGCAACGATCTATGGATCGAGGATTAGAACAGAATGGTTCAAATACACCACTTGTTTTGAACTATTTGAAAACAGCAGATGGGATTGATCAAATAGAAAGAATGTTTAAATTTTTAAACATATATTGAAAAATATTTTGATGTTTATATAATTTTTTATAACAATATACAAAACAATATGTTCAAAACAAAACAAAAAGTGAGTTTTTTATGTCTGATGTAAAAAGATTAATCCAAGAACATCTTGATAAAGGCACGATATTGATATTGGTAGATTCATGTGTAGAGGGAGTTTCACTTCCAAAGCATCTGATGAATTCCATTCAAGTGAGATTAAACCTTAGCCGTGCTTTCAAAACAAACATATTCAAGATGGATGACGAAAAGGTTATTGTCGATTTAGGATTTAATGGTGAGCGTGTGGTTTGTGTGTTACCATACAAAGCCATTTACTACATTGCAACTGCAGATGATCCTCTCAATGGTTTTGGAATATCTGAGAATACGCCAATCGAACTGTTGGAACTTTCTGAATCTCTTGAACAGGAAGAGAGTGCTAGAAAAACAAAAGATCAACAAGCAACTCACATAAAACAAAAAGATGTTGAAGAAAAAGTGAATAAAGCATTGGCTGATAGAAAAGCTAGAGCTCGAAAGCCTAAAGATGTTCGAGATGCAGAAGATGAAATGCTCAAAAATATGATGAAATATTACAATGAGCAAGATGCAAAAAAGAAGTCTAGTTCTACACCTAAAAAGACGATACCTGGTCCTAATATTTCAGGACCCAATAGATCATCAATTGGTGAGAGTAAAAAAACTAATTATCCTATAAAAAGCCCTATGGTATTTCATGGTGGTAAAAGAGGTAAGGGCGAATCGGAACAGTAAATATTTTTGTGTAAAGTATTAAAAAGTTGCAATTTATTTTGGTAATTAAGATTATATATAAAAAAACAATGATGTTTTTGAACTAACAAACTGTGAGATCATTATGATGATAGACATAAAAGAACTGCTCAAGAATTATCTTGATGTGGGTAAGATATTGATAATAGTAGATTCTCAAATCGAAGGAGTAAGACTTCCTGAACACTTGATGAATTTGGTTGATGTAAGAATAAATCTATCTTATCGTTTTAATACAAGAATTTTTGAAATTGATGATGAGAAAGTTGTGATTGACTTGGGTTTCAATGGTGTGAGATTTGAATGTGTATTTCCCTTTGAATCCATTTGGTATGTTGCTTTGGTAGAAGATGTAAAAAATGGAGTTCAGATTGTTGAGAACACTCCAATAGAAATGTTAGAGGCACAATTTCTAATCGATCAAGCAGAAGCTAAAAAAAGAGAACTAGAAGATAAACAAATAGATTTTCTAACAAGCATTCCAAAGGTTAAGGCTTCAGAAATCGAAAAGAGACTGCCAACCGATGAACCTAAAAAGCCATCTTCAAAATCAAGTAAGGCATCAATAGATAAAGAACATGAAGATAAGTTATTTGATGACTTTATGAAACTTGTTGCATCGTATGAAGTTGCAAAAAGACCTTTGTCTGAATATAATGAAAAATCACAGAGACGAGCAACAAGACCAAAGCCAAGCCCCCCCAAAGATAATTCAATTAGATTCTCTAACTACAGTAAAGAAGAAGGTCGTTTAGTTCAAAAGGGTAAGAAAAACGATCCTAAAAAATAAGCAAAACAAAACTTATTTTTAAACAAACATTTTGATACATTTAAAAAATATATAAACATATTGAAATAAACTTAATTAAATATCTTAAATTATCATCAAGCGAAAATGAGAAAAAAAGTAAGGGGATCAGTATGTTGTAGATTGATTTATTTTTTAAACATGAAAATTAAATGCTATGTCTAACCTTGTGAATTACATTCAAATAAGCATTTGCCATTTGGCGATCAAACACACATTTCAATTTACATCTAGATGAAAGCCAATCATTTAATGGACTTGAAGCTCCAATTTTGAAATCCCACATTGCTTTTGTGATATGATCAAAATAACCTTCACTGTTGAAATAGACTCTTTGATTAGCTTCATCATAAACAATTTTCTCAATCGCATTGTTTGTAATGGTGTTGTAGGAAGATAAAGAGTCTTGAGTTGCTTCATCTAAATGAATTTTTCTTAGACGACATCCAATTGAAACAAACTTATTAAATTCATCGATAGATTGAGGAAATGGAACTCTTGGGTAATTTGATTTCAGAAGTTGATCATATTTAGTGGTGTATGATTTATCATTGAGAACACCATACACATAATCAACGATATCAAAATCAGTCGCATTTGGATCAAGGTCAACAAAATAGTTTTTGATATTATCATTCAAATTTGATCTGAACTGATTGGCATTTTTGATCAAGGGAGTTGGATCGATCAAATAAATTGGGGCTGTATGAGTTGCCCCATGTGCAAAAAACTCATTACAAGGTGTGCCTTTGGTTAAGCTGACATGGGTAAATGAATTCTTATCCCAACAGTTGTGTTTGAAATTGAAATAAAAATTACCTACAATTTTTTCATGTTTTGTAAGTTCTTTCTTTCGTCTACAGATCAAATCAGAATCAAAGATATGTCTGTTATCAAAAGGTCTGTAAGAAAAGGTTTTGAACTCACCTTCTTTGTTCACTAGATTTTTCAAATGATATTTTGCACTGTCTTTTGTCTCTTTACTGTTTGCAACAGAGTCCGGCAACCAACCACTCTCCTTATAATCTTTAATTTTCTTTTCTAATTGTTCTCTTGATGTAGCCACCACCAACTCATCGCAGGCAGTCAAAATTGCTTGCCCTTGTACCACAAACAATTCATTCAAACTAAATGAATCCTTGTTATATTCACCGACCAAGTTCAAATCTTGATGGATGAAATATTTCTCATCGCCCACAATATTAACCTCTTTGAAGTCATTGAATGAGAAGTCTTTCTTGCAATAAGTAATTTTGTCAATCTCAAGTCCTTTGATTTCATGATAAAAAACCTTGCCAAAATCAGTGGGATTCTTTTCGTTGGTTTTAACAAAGAATGAAACACATACAGGTGTCTTGATGTTAAATACATTATCATCAACATCGCCATGTAGATTTAGGATGTAGATTTCATCAAAACTTTTCAAAAGGGTTTCTCTCATTTTAGAGCAAGCGATACTTTGAATGAAGCTGTTGTTAGAAATATATGCAAGGATGCCCGAGTTGTTTTGGTCCACTAGAGTCTGTCCATACCTAATGAACTTGATGTAATCGTCATTGAGTCCTTTGCCAACATTCATGTCTCCACGATAATCTTGCATAAGTTTTGAGATGAAGGTTCCATTGTTTTGACTGTTGCCATTGTAAGGTGGGTTGCCCATAACTACCATAATTGGTTGTTCACTTCTAACTCTATTTGCCCCATTCACCTCTTCATTCAATTGGTAGATCAAATCACTAGCACTCAAAAGTGATTGCTCGATTTCAATGTTGCCATATAGAGTGTTAGTCAGGTAGATGTTGAATCTTTTTGAATTTTGATCTAAATCATTTTTCAGTAATTCATACATCTTCATATGAGCCATAACATAAGAAGGCATCATAAGTTCAAAGCCATTCAATCTAGGAATCAAATCTTGATTGACATAATCTTTCCAAAAGCTAGGCATTTTGAAATTGCTTTTGATGTAATTGATAGTTGCATTTAAGAAATTGCCTGTACCAACAGCAGGGTCTAAGACTTGTACACGATGGATATTTTTCTTTGTGATCCTATCAATTTTAACACTCCCATCAGGTTTGACTACATTCTTTGAATAAGTGTAATCTTGCTTTTCATCAGATGAAATACCATCATCGATATTGAATTTATCTTTTAGGATTCTATCAACACCTTTTACAATGTAATCAACCACATCAGTTGGTGTATACCACACACCCATCTTTTTTCTTAATTCCTTGTCATAGTGTTCAAGAAATGTTTCATAGAAGTGGATTACAATATCGTTGTTTTCTTCTTTCAATTCAGAGATAATGAGTTCCATATTGGTGTTAGCAAGAATGGTTGTGATATCATCAATCACTAGATTAATAGCCTTATCAAAATCATTTGACTTACTATCTAGAGTGATTGATTCAAATAATTGTTTAAGTAAAGGATTGGTGAGAGGGATGAAATCAGATGCGTGGGCTTTGGTGAATTTGATTGTTTGGTCTTGTTGATAGGCATAGTATCTAGAAGCGAACAGACCATAGGTAATAGTTTGGGCATATAGATCTGCGAATGAATTGTTATCCACATCTTCAAGAAGCATTCTTTTGAACTCATCACGATAAGCAACGATCTTATATTTCTTTGTAATTGGTTGGTTGGCTTGTCTAAGATTTTTAATTTCAATCTCATCTCTATTTAGATTATCTAGAATTTGTTTTTTCAAGACCCTTGTTTTGTCTGCGAGTTTCTTTGCTAGTAAAATTGGTTTTTTGAAACTAACACAATCCACTAGAAAGCCATCTAGTAAATTTTGAAAAGTATCAAAATCTTTTTGATTTGGAGATAGAGTATCCTTGCTAGCAATTGAGCATTTACCCAACAGTTGACCATCACGATAGAATTCAAAATCCACAAAGTTTGTGATAAGTAGTTTTTGGAAATCTTTTTTATACCGATCAAATTGTTTTTTGTATTGTTTGGATGATAGATCAAAGCCTAGCATTTTCGTTTCAATATAAAAAGAAACAAGCCCCGCCTTTGTATAAACCTCCATATCAATTTTATTCTTACCTTTATTAGAAGGCTCATCAATTAGTGATAGATCACCTAAGATGTGTCTCAAGCTAGAACGATATGCGTGTTCAGAAGGGTTTCTTGTTTGAGTTAGTTTTAGGGAGTCTAAATAATCATTTAGCATTTTTTTATCCTTTGTTAGCATATTTTATATGCACATTCTTTGAATGGTGTGATAAAAACAATCACACTTTTTTTTGATATGATCATATCAAATTGTTTTTTATTGTTTAGCAATATCATTGCACAACATATATTTTATTTTCTCTTTTTTAGGGAGTTTCTCATGATAAGAGATAGAGTAGACAGATCATTCATATCACGACAGGGTAGGTAAGTATCTTGAAGATGAAACCAAGATGAGTGCAAACCTCGTCTGTTTGAGTTAACATGAAAATCAATCAACCACACGATACCACCATTGTCTTCAATCAAGTTTTTGATTGCAAGACAACTGTCTGTGTTATCATAGCTAGGTTCTCCATCTGTGATAATAACAAGATCAGTACCTCGTTCAATCTTCACCTCATCAAATAGTTTAACAAGTCCATCATAACAAGATGAGATTAAGGTTTCACTATGGAATCCATTAAAATAATTTAATCGTTCTAAGTCGCCTCCAATTGGAATACCATATGATCCCCAAAGAACGACATCAGTCTTCTTGAATGAATACAAGATGGATGCAACTGCGATTGCTATATCGATAGTGCTGATTTTGTTTTTCACATCAAAATAGCTTTCCATAGAACTTGAAACATCGACTGCTAGAATGAAATCGCCACTACCTTTATTTTGTTTTGATCTATAAACAGGGGCTTTGTTTTCAATCGCATTCATCATTGTTTCAGTTGGGTTAATTTCCAAGTCGGAAACAAATTTCCCCCATCTTACACTTTTGAGCTTTCCTTTAGTAGAGATAGTGTCTCTATTCAAAAATGATTGAGGTAATCCTCTTTTGGCACCATCTAAAATATCCACACACACCCCAAGCAGTTTTGGAATATTCCACAGTTTTCTTTTGATTGATTCAGGGATAATATCAAATAGATTGTTTTCATCCATTTGAGAAAATTGAGTCATTTTAGAATCAATATCATTGTTTAGATTTCTAAATTCTTGTTCAATGAATTCTCTTTTGTGTTTTTCAAGAATCGCCTCAATCTTTTTTGATTGGCGATCATCAAATGAGTCTTCATTATCTTTTTGATCATCATTCAAACTTGATTCCTCATCTTGATCTCGATTTGGGATATTCAATTTCAGATCATTGAATAAACGATCATCGTTTTTAAATTCAGACAAATCCTTCTTCTTCTCTAAGAGTTTATCCTTCAAGTTTTGTAGAGATTGACTACCTACTCTTTGAGATAGATTGCGAGCATTGAGTATTTCATCAATCGATGAGAACACATGGTCTGAATTAGCATTTGATGAATTAGACCAACCACCATTTGGATTGCTTACACTATTACCTTGTTGGCTACCATTTTGTTGGTTGCCACTTTGTTGATTACTACCACTTTGTTGGTTGCCACCTTGTTGGCTACTGCTTTGTTGATCACCACCTTGTTGGTTGCCACTTTGTTGACTACTGCTTTGTTGGTTGCCACCTTGTTGGCTACTGCTTTGTTGATCACCACCTTGTTGGTTGCCACTTTGTTGACTACTGCTTTGTTGGTTGCCACC
>Ga0214921_10011016_pt1 | contig 11067 bp, 12 predicted proteins | sample LL1505_MetaG_FD_177992 | JGI IMG/M metagenome (GOLD analysis project Ga0214921, IMG submission 177992) | Freshwater microbial communities from Lake Lanier, Atlanta, Georgia, United States - LL-1505 | ecosystem: Environmental > Aquatic > Freshwater > Lake | place: USA: Georgia | collected...
TTGGATTAACTCACAATTTAGCCCTTGATGAAGGAATACATAACATTCGAACCAATGCAGTTTCACCTGGCTATACCTTGACCGACATTTTAGAAAAATGGTTCGCACAACTTCCAGAAAAAAGAGCAGAATCACTTGCTGTCCAAGTTATGGGCAGAATGGCTCAACCCTCTGAGATCGCAAAGGTTGTCTCCTTCCTATTATCTGATGACGCATCCTTTGTTAATGGTGCTGACTGGATAGTTGATGGTGGTCTGCACGCTCGTTTTGCCTAAAAACAAGCTCACCAGGTAAGAAATTGGTGGGTGGAAGACCTTGACACTCTATTCTTCATACGAAAGTATCTTTCCATGGAAACTTGGGAAAAAGCTGATGATTCAAAAGGGGCCCTTTCAAAGATAAGGGTTATTGATGCCACTCAGATGCTGGCAGGTCCAATTGCTGGCACCAGGCTGGGCGATTTAGGTGCTGATGTAATTAAAGTTGAGCCGCCTAAAGATGGCGAGTTCAATCGCACTAGAGGGTTTGAAGATCAAATGAGTAATGGCGAGATGACAACATTCCTAGCCGTTAATCGAAATAAAAGATCCTTAGCAATCGACTTAAAGAGTGCTGGTGGTAAAGAAGTTATTTATGAGTTAGTAAAAAAATCCGATGTCTTTTTACAAAATTTTAGATATGGAACAGCTGCCAGATTAGGTATTGGTTATGAAGATCTTAAAAAAATAAATCCAAGAATTATTTACTGTTCAATATCTGGTTATGGCTCATTTGGTCCATACCGAGATCGTCCGGGTCAAGATTTAGTTGTGCAAGGTTATAGCGGCTCCATGTTTAGTGTTGGTGCTAGCGGTGATGATCCAACCCCAAGTGCGCTCTGGGGAGCAGATGTAATGACAGGTTATCAAGCAGTAATTGGAATATTAGCTGCGATTGAATCCAGGCACCACACTGGAGTTGGTCAACATGTTGAGGTTGATATGTTGTCTGTTGTTATGGATTGTCAGCTACAAGAGCTAGTTACCTTTTTAAATGCTGGCCCAATGCCACGGCGAATGGAGGAGAGATCTGCTCACGGATCTATTCCAGCACCGTATGGTGTGTATAAAACAAAAGATGCTTGGCTAACTCTGGCAATGGTGCCACTACCAATTTTAGGTGAAATATTAAATGATGATTGGCTTAAAACTTTAGTTCATTACAATGATGGCCATAAGCATCGAAATGATGTCTATAAGAAAATACGCCATAGATTCTTAGATAAAACCACTGAGGAGTGGATTAAAATTTGTGATGAAGCAGGTGCCTGGTGTGGGCCGGTATATAACTACAAAGATTTAGTAAATGACAAACACATCAAAGAGACAAATTACATTGTGGAGCAACCACAATTTCGAGATAAAAGTGCTAAAACTGTCCGTCCACCAATTCGGATGGATCTAACACCGCCCACAATTCGCCGCGGTGCACCAGCGTTAGGTGAGCACACCCAAGAGATTTTGCATGGCTTACTTGGTATGTCTGATGAGAAGGTAAGTGAACTTATTAAATCCGGTGCAGTATCTAAAACAAAGGAGCAATAAAAATGACCGAACTATCAGGCTCAGTTGATTTAGAGGTACATGGCAATACTGCCCATTTAATACTGAATCGGCCAGAGAAGTTAAATGCCATGACCGTAAAAATGGATGCAGAGATGAATTCATATATTTATGAGATCAACAATAATTTAGAGATTAGATCTGTTGTCCTATATGGAAAAGGTGAAAAAGGATTTTGTGCAGGCAGTGATCTAACTGATCTTGGTGATTATGGCAGTAATTGGGAGTATCGAAATAGATTTGATCGTAACCTAGATTACGCACGGGCAATTTGGTTAATTAAGAAACCAGTTGTGGCAGCCGTTCATGGCTGGGTGGTTGGCGGCGGACTTGAGATGACTTGTGCATCTGATATCCGAATTTCATCCCCGGATGCAAAGTTTTTAGCAGGTGAGATTCGGTGGGGCTGGCACGGTGGCTCTGGCCAAACACAATTACTTGCCCACACAGTAGGACCAGGAAATGCAAATTTATTTTTATTACATGGTGAAAAAGTTGAAGCTGAAGCAGCTTTGCGAATGGGATTAATTCAAGAAATTGTTCCAAGAGAAGAGGTACTTAATCGTGCCATCGAAATTGCCAAATCTATTGCTGAGAAGGCACCGATTGCTGCGCAGATGACCAAACATATGGTTCGTATGGCGCAAAGCATGCCACTTGAGGTTGGCTTGCTATATGAAAACGATTCATTTAGTTATTGCATGACAACTGAAGATGCAGCTGAAGGACAACGTGCTTTTGCTGAAAAACGTAAACCAGAGTTTAAGGGGCGCTAACGATGAGTGATGTAAAAGTAGCAACTACAAAGGAGCAGAGACTAGCGTTGCTGGAAAAGGTGGGGCAGAGTTTATTGAAGATGCCTTATAAATCTTGGAACTTTGGTGATTCAACTGGATTTGAGGGCGTATTAGTTACAGGAAAACTTCTTAAAGATCCTAAGTACTTTTCATTTGCCGAAGGCTGGTTTAAGGCATGGGCAAGCAGACCAGAGCCATTTCGTAGATTAGATTGCACAGCCCCTGGTGTTGCAATGATTGAGGTAGCTCAAGAAATTAATAGCAAAGAGATATTTGACTCTCTGCAATTATTAGCGGGATATCTATCTTCTAGAAGTAAAGATCGCGGAATTTTTGATACCTGGGAATCACTTTGTTTAATTCCTCCATATGGTGGTGAAGAGTTACCTAAGTTTGAAGCTGAACTACTTGCAAATCCACCTGGTGGAACTTGTGTTGATTGTTTACATTTTGATCCACCATTTTTTACCGGTCTTGGAAAGGCTTTAAACAATCCGGCTTACACAGATATCGGTGTAGAACAGGCGATTGCTTATATTGATGCTTTGCAATTAGAAAGTGGCATATTTGACCACTTCTTTTTAAATGGTGTACCTGGCACTTGGGGACAAGGTTGGGGGCGTGGCCAAGGTTGGGCACTACTTGGAATGCTTGATGTGCTTCATCAAATTCCTAAAACTCACTCTGGTTATAACAAGATTAAAGCAGCAGCAGAAAAACTTATCTATGCAATGATCAAATTACAGCGCGAAGATGGACGCTGGTGGTGCGTTGTAGATAGTGAGCGCTCTGGTGAAGAGGGTTCAACGGCGGGCTTTATGGCAGCAGGTTTTGCCCGTGCCATTAAGCTCGGAATAGTTGATCAAGTGATTGTTAAACCAGCAATGATTAAGGCACTTAATGGCGTGATAGCAGATGCTGATAAAGCCGGTGAACTACAAAATGTAACAGCAGCTGTTATGGCATCTACTCGTAAATCGCACTATGAATTTACGCCGCGAGGTTTTTCAGTTCCTTGGGGCCAAGGCCCACTTGCGCTGGCCATCTACGACACCTTTGAGTTGGTATAAAGCTAAATGAAAACAAAAATCGCGCGAAATTTACCTGCTCAAATAGTTGAGAATATTGGTAGCAAGATCGTGCACGGAGAAATTATGCCGGGAACGATTTTAACCTCAGACACTTTGGAAGAAAAATTTAAAGTTAGTCGTACTGTGGTCCGCGAAGCTTTAAAAGTATTACATGACAAAGGGCTAACTAAAGCTCGAACTAAAACTGGCACCATCGTGCTAGAGCGCACTAATTGGAATCTTTTAGATGAGGATGTTATTTCCTGGATGCAAATTTCAGGTCTTAGTCCAGAGTTAGTTAGAGATTTAGAAGAGGTTCGAGCAAGTTATGAACCATGGGTTGCAAGAATTGCAGCAAAGCGCCGTGGAACAAAGGATGTAGCTGATTTAACAAATGCCCTTAAAAAAATGGCAGATGCATTTTATGATCAAGGTCCAACCTCTCCTTTAATTGGTGAGGCTGATATTGCATTTCATGAAGCACTTCTTGCTGCAACCCAGAATGAGCTAATGAAAAGAATTGGAAAACTATTTATTCCGCTTTTAAAAATTAGAGATGACATGGTTAGACACGTGGTTGAAGATGCTGGTTTCATTTTTCAACACCAAGCAGTACTGGATGCGGTAATTGAGGAGGATCCTGACGGAGCAGAGATTGCTATGAAGGCACTTCTTGAAACAGCAGCGCAAGCTTCACAGTTTGCTAGAAAGAGTAAAGTCCGATGAAACTACCTACTTTTCCAGATGAGTTTAAATTTTCAGTAGCCAATAAAGTTGCCACAATTACTTTAAATCGGCCAGATAAATTAAACACAATGACCCCGGATATGGGTAAAGCATTACTAGAACTTGTGCCTTATATAAATGCCAATGATGAGATTAGAGTCGTTATTTTAACTGGCAGCGGGAGCAAAGCATTTTCAGCAGGAAGTGATGTAAAAGTTTTAGATCAGTATGGTTCAAATTGGCAATTACGAAATCGAGTTGATTATGCGCGCGGCATTTGGGCGATTAGAAAACCAGTGATTGCAAAGATTCGTGGCTATTGCATCGGCGGTGGACTTGAAATGGCATTGATGAGTGATATTCGCTATGCAGCCGATAATGCGCAATTCGGTGCCGGTGAAATTAAATTAGGCTGGCATGGCGGTGCCGGAAATACTCAACTATTACCGCGCGTGCTGTCTACTGGTAAAGCATTGGAAATGTTATTAACCGGTGATTTAATCTCGGCACAAAAAGCAGAGCAGTATGGATTAGTTGATCAACTTTTATCAGACGCAGAGTTAGATAGCGCGGTAGAGGATTTAGCCAACAGAATTGCCGCAAACGCTCCAATTGCTGCTGAGTTAGCTAAGCATTTAGTTCGCGTATCCCAATCTACTGCGGTCGATATCGGGCTTCAGTATGAAAATGACACCTTTGCCTACTGCTTCACCACCGAAGACAGTAATGAAGGAAGGCGTGCGTTTGTAGAAAAACGCAAACCTAACTTCAAAGGCAATTAATTAACAAAGGAGAGAAAAATGGAGCTCAGCCCAGGGTTACATCGAATCGAATGTCCAATCGGACCAAGATATGTTGCGATCTACGCAATTGTCGGCAGTAAATACACACTGTTAGTTGATACCGGCTTTGATGATTCCATTCGAACGACCGTTGTAAATTACTTCAAAGAGAAAAAATTATCTTTAGATGCAGTTAAGTATGTGATTAATACTCACTCAGATTATGACCATACCGGTGGAAATAAGGCTGTTAGAGAGCTAATGCCAAATGCATTAATTTGTGCAGGCGAACGAGATAGAGCCATGATTGAAAATCTCAACAGTATGTTTTCTGACCGCTACAACGAGTTTGAGAAAGAGCATGGTTTTCCAGAATCAAAAGAAGCTAAAGATTTTATAATGACGGTTGCTTTTGAAACTAATGTTGATATTGGATTTGCTGGAAATGAAAGAATTGATCTAGGTGGTCGATATGTGGAAATTTTGCACACACCGGGCCATTCCTGGGGCCATGTATCAATTTTAGATGAGAAAAGTGGCGCCATTATTATTGGTGATGCTGTCCTTGGAAACTCAGTTTTACTAGCTGATGGTCAAGCAGCATTTCCACCTACTTATCGATTTGTTGAGGCTTATCGTTCAACAATCAGATTACTTAAGGGATATAAACCAAGTGAAATTTTAACCTCACACTACCCAAGATATGTTGGGCAAGCTGGAATTGATTTCCTAGACCTATCTTTAAATTACACAGACTTAATTGAGCAAATCTGTTTAGACACATTAAAGAGTGCTGGAAAAGCATTGACCATGATGGAGTTAATTGAGATCTCTCATGATCGAATGGGAGTTTGGGTTGATCCTGCCTATAAATACTTGGCTTATCCAGTGCTAGGTCATCTTGAGGTACTTGAGTCCTATCAAAAGATTGAACGGAGCAAAAATTCTGCAGGGCTTGCGCAATTTCAACTCGCTTAAAATCCATTTCCATTAATAAAATGATGGCGTGAGCAAACGCGAGATTGATGCATATATTGCTGGTCAAAGGGAGCCACAAAAGTCACTGTTAAAAGAGTTGCGTAAAATTATTATGGAGATTGAGCCTTCATTAAAACAGGGAATCTCTTACGGAATACCCGCCTTTATTTTAGATGGAGAGGTAGTCTGTGGAATTGCGGCTAGAAAAAATGGTTGCTCCTACTATCCATTTAGTGGCTCAGTCCTTGAAGCATTAAAGAGTGATTTAGTTAAATTCAACCAAACCAAAGCAGCTCTTCACTTTGACACACCACTACCTAAAACATTGGTGCGTAAATTAATGACACTGCGTATGGTTCAGATGATGGTCAAAAAGAAACGAAAGTAAAGTTGTAGGATTAGCGTATGAAGCGTGCTAATAAGCCAAATCAAGCACCAGAAATTTCTCAGGCTGAATTAGATCGCTATGAAAAATTAGATCAAGAGTGGCGCGACTATGGCATCGCTGCCCCTGCTCGACGGGCATTAGTAGATGCCAAGTTATATAAAGTCTCAGATTTAAGAAAGATTTCACAATCTGATTTAGAGCAGATACCTGGCTTAGGTAAGAGTGTGATCGCACGTCTTAAAGTTTTAATGAATGCTAAGAAAATTAGGTTTCGACCATGAAGCGCCACTTTGATTGGTTTATTGGGCTATTTGCCAACCGGCGAACCTGGGTCAGGCAGATATTTGTTGCCGCAGCAGCTTCGGCAACCGCCTGGGTAATTGGGGATAATTTAGTTTTGAATGGCGGAGTAGTTGCCGCCATTGTTTGCGCCTTAAGCATTCGAATCTCTTTATATAAGTCAGTTCGGGAAGGGTTAGGCCAAATTGTTGGAACTGCAATTGGGGCAGGGGTGGCACTACTTACCGTTCACTACTTTGATTTTGGTGTAATCGCAATTGGCACCACCGTATTACTTTGTTCAGTTGTTGCCAGAGGACTTCGGTTAGGAGAGGTGGCATCGGTAAATGTGCCGGTAACTGCATTGATTGTTATTGGCCCTGGTATATCAGGCTCAACCGCAGAGCATCGACTTGCCTCCACCTTAATTGGGGCAGGAGTTGCAATTGTCTTCTCCTATTTTTCTCACGCAAACACTCCAGCAGGTAGAACTGTTAATCAGATTGCCAGAATTGGTAAGAAAAGTGCGGAGTTAATTAGTGAGATGGCAGAGGGAGTAGCAGCCGGCTTTAATCAAAAACAAGCAGGTAATTGGTTAGCCAGAGCGAGATTATTAATGGAGGAGATTCCAAATTTGCGCTCGCAAGCTATTGAGGCCAAGGAGTATGCCAGATGGTCACCACTTGCTGGTGTTGATGAAGCGGATGCACTTTATGTGCAGGGAGTTGCAGTTGAACATATGGTGGTGCAGGTCAGAAGTATGGCTCGAACATTATTTGATTCAAGCCTAGATGTGAATCGCAAAGAGATTGTTGATCGCCAGATTGCATACGCCCTCTCTGCGACTAGTTATGCAATCACTGCCAAGATCGAGTTAATCCAATCAGATCACAGCGAGAATGAGGTTGATAATATTGCCAAAGATTTAAGGTTAGCAGCTGATATTTTAACTGAAGAATTACTTGAACAAGCAGAGAAATTACCAAGAAGCCAATTTGTTCGATGTATTTCCATAGTTTCGCAGATGAAAATTATTGCCAACTCATTAGATGAATCATCCCCAGCCTTGCATAATGTTAAGACACCAGGGGAGCCAACCAGCGTGAAGGTAATTGGGCTTTCTCCAGTGATTCAAACTACTAAGTTAAGTAAGCGGATCTGGCTAGCCCTTCGCAATTTCTTGCGCCGTTAGTAGGATTAAGCCATGAGTAATCCTGAGATCACCCAGTATGCAAATGATTATGAGGCAGCAACTAATTACTTTTTAGATGCGGTCAATAAGTTAAATCAAGCGGATTTAGATAAGCCAAAAAGTGATGGTTGGAATGCCAGGCAGGTAATTCACCATCTTGCCGATAGTGAATCACAATCTTGTGCCAGGCTTAAAAGGTTAATTGTCGAGCCAGGAACAACCATTCAAGGTTATGATGAAAATAAGTGGGCACAAAGTTCTACATTAGGTTACACAGAGTTGCCAGTAGAGAATTCAATTGCCCTGTTTAAAGCATCTAGGGCTGCATCCCTTGAGATTATTAAGCGATTAAGTGTTGAACAACTTTCTAATGCGGGAGTTCATACTGAATCCGGTGCTTATGATCTTAGAAAATGGCTTAAAACTTACACCAATCATCCAAAGGATCATGCCGGTCAATTGTTAGCCGATTAACTCCGTATTTGAGTACTTACGTTGTGGGTGTTTACAGATCTCATCATTCATTTTTTCAGCACATTTTGGACATAATAAATTAAGTGAGTTACATGGTGGCTTAGGGCAATCATAAAAACGATTAGCAGGTGCTGAACACTTCTCACACTTGGCTATAGATTTAGAATTTTTACTGAACTCAATCGACATTCGATTGTCAAAGGTAAAAAGCGCACCTTCCCATAAGCCATCATCACCAAACTCTTTACCGTAGGTAAAGATCCCGCCATCAATTTGATAAACCTCTTTAAAGCCGCGGGTAGTCATTACTGAGGACAAGACCTCACATCTAATCCCGCCGGTGCAGTAGGTGACTATTGGCTTATCCTTTAAGTGGTCATACTTTCCACTTTCTATCTCGGCCACAAAATCTCTAGTAGTTGATGTATCAGGTACTACTGCATTTTTAAATCTACCAACCTGGGCTTCAAAGGCATTACGGCCATCGAAGAAGACCACATCATCTCCGCGCTTAGCCACTAACTCATCAACTTGAACGGGCTTTAAATGTTTACCAGCACCTATCACGCCATTCTTATCAACCTTAATCTCATCAGGATGTCCAAAAGCAACTAACTCAGGGCGAACCTTCACACTTAACTTTGGAAAATCATTACCTGTACCTTCAGACCATTTAAATTTCATCTTGGCAAAGCCTTCATAACCTCTAGTTTGGCGAATATATTTTTTTAGGTCTTTTATATCTCCACCTAATGTGCCATTAATGCCATGAGGAGAAATAATTATTCTTCCCTTTAAATTTAATGTTGTGCATAAGGTTTTTTGCCAAATCTTTATTGCTGCAGGGTCAGTTAGTGGGGTAAAGATGTAATAGAGAATTACCTTTGGTATACCCATGCTCATATTTTACCCATCTAAGTAATTAGATTTTAAAAGAGGGCCTAAGCGGTAAATTAGCAGCAAGGTATGCCGCATCAATCAAAGTTGCCTGTACCAATGCATCCTTAGCATCAGTCTTAAGCGCTTTCCCAAGATCTACCGCCTCAGCAAATGCCAGTAGTTGGTAGGTGTAGGTAGAAAGTGATGGCATATGTTCAACCCGCTTATTTCCTGCTACATCAACGATAACTCTAGGATCCAATGCTGAGACAAAATTAGGAAGGTGAACACTTCCTTTACTACCAGTAACAGTAAGGGGTGCGTTAAATACCGGGGTTTCCATATCACCTCTAGCAAGACCTGAAACACCGTTTGGATACTTAAGCTGGATATATAGCTTTGTATCAACCTCACCATCTGCAGCATTAGAATCAGTTTTAACAATATTCGGCTCACCATCTGCAATTAATTGGCTGATCATTCTCTGGCTATGTAATGCATAGCAACCGACATCCATCAATGAACCACCAGCTAAATCAAATTGCATCCGCAGGTCCTTCTTATCTGGTGTTGGGGTCAATAATGCTGACTCCACCTTAATTACCTCACCGATTTCACCTGACTTAACAATTGTAAGTAATCTTTGAAACATAGGGTGGTAGTAGTAATGAAAAGCCTCCATAAATACCTTGCCAGATTTATTTGTAGCAGCTAGTACCTCTTTTGCTTCAGCGGCATTACTAACCGATGGCTTCTCACTTAAAACATGCTTACCCGCAGCTAATGCTTTTATATTCCATGGCGCATGAGCCCCGTTGTGCAGGGCGTTATAAATAACATCCACATCAGGATCATCAATCACCTCCTGGTATGAACCATAGGCTTTTTTAATTTGATACTGCTTTGCAAACTCTTCAGCCCGTGATTTATCTCGGGCGCCAACTGCAACTAATTGATGGCTGGTAGCGTGGGCTGGGAATACGATGGCACGAGGCGCAATACCGGCTGCGCCTAAGATGCCAATTCTTAGTGGTTTGCGGGCGTTATCCATATCTCTAATCTACCTCCAAATTACTTGCCGTAGTAACGCTTCATAAATCGATCTTTAAAATCAAAAAATGAGCCATCTTCAATGGCTTCTCGCATCTGATCAACTAAGCCGACAATAAAGTGCTGATTATGAATTGTGGCCAAAGTTGCTGCCACCATCTCCTTTGCTCTAAATAGGTGGCATAGATACGCCCGAGTGTAGTGAGTGCAGGTGTAACAGGTGCAATCTTTTTCAATCGGAAAAAACTCATCCTTATGTGGTGCATTTGAAATATTTACCCGGCCATCCTCAGTAAAGACAGAGCCAGTTCTTGCTTGCCTAGATGGGGCAACACAATCAAAGGTATCTGCGCCATTTTCAACTCCAACAAATAAATCATCTGGCTCACCAATTCCTAAGAAGTGACGAGGCTTATCTACCGGCAACTCCTCATTTACCCACTTTAAAATATCACCAAGTGTTTGTTTATCAAGGGCGCCACCAATACCAAAGCCATCAAAGCAAACGCCATCCATACTCATCTGCGATAAATCCTTTGCCGCTTTTCTTCTTAGATCTTCATATTGGGCGCCCTGCAAAACCCCAAAAAGTGCTTGATATGGTTTATCACTTCGCACTTTAGTTAATCGATCATGCTCTACCAAACAACGCCCCGCCCATAATCTAGTTCGCTCTAAAGCTTTTTCTTGATAACTTCTAGTGTTATGCAAAGTGGTGCACTCATCAAAGGCAAAGATAATGTCGGCGCCAATTTGGTGCTGCACCTGCATTGAGACCTCTGGGGTAAAGCGGTGCATGGACCCATCAAGGTGGGATTTAAATGTCACACCATCATCATCAACATGGGCTA
>Ga0214921_10011017_pt1 | contig 11067 bp, 8 predicted proteins | sample LL1505_MetaG_FD_177992 | JGI IMG/M metagenome (GOLD analysis project Ga0214921, IMG submission 177992) | Freshwater microbial communities from Lake Lanier, Atlanta, Georgia, United States - LL-1505 | ecosystem: Environmental > Aquatic > Freshwater > Lake | place: USA: Georgia | collected 2015-05-28
GTATCGAAAGCCAAGGGCAAGGTTGGATTTGAGTGTACATTTATTGGTTCATCGAATGGGGTGAAGGATGACTTCGCGTTGAGGGTAAAAGTACCCGTCACAACCCTTTGTCCCTGCAGTAAGGAAATAAGCGACCGGGGTGCTCATAACCAAAGAGGGTACGTAACTCTTGAGGTGAGAACACGTGAACTAAGTCCCGGAAAGTGGGACATCATATGGATTGAAGAGCTTGTTGAGATCGCAGAAAAAGCGGCATCAGCTCCGGTTTACTCTGTTCTAAAAAGACCCGATGAAAGATTTGTTACAATGCAAGCTTATGACAATCCGGCATTCGTCGAAGATGTAGTAAGACATTGTTCCAGCGCACTAAACATAGATAAAAGAGTTCAGTCATACAAAATCGGTGTAGTTAACCAGGAAAGTATCCATGAGCATAATGCGTTTGCATTAATTAAAAGGACTAAAAAATGAATAAAAAAGTTATTTCTTATCAATGTTTTGCATATAAACAATTGAACCAACCCAAAAGCTCCTGGATAGTTACTTTTGTTTGTTCGGCAGAGGAATTATTAAACTGGGCGGGAATTCCGCGTCGACTAAGTAATGATTTGCTTGGTTTTCAGCGTCCGGATAATAATGCCCGTGTTGGAAAAGCAGCAAGATTCTTTGACTACCCGGAAAACTTATCTCCAACAGCGCTTATTGTTGGACTACATCCGAATATTGATGGTGAAGAAACCATAAAGTTATCATTTCCGAATGGAACTCCAATAAATCCACTGGAACCTTCCTTAGCAAAATTGGAAATAGAAATTCAAGAAAACCCGACAATCGTTGATACAGTAGAAAAACTGCAAAAACATTTAAGTGGAAGGTTGGGTTCGTCAAGTGTATCTAAGATTGCGTCCGATGAAGTTTCTGTTGATGAGGTTGAATCGACTGATAGCGATTTAGATGAAGAGGAACCGGATGAAAATGATTCGGGGCAAGTTGCTGATAAAAATCTGGAAATCGGTAAGTCTTTAATAAATAAATTCAGCGAAAAACTCAACTCACCTAAATGGTGTACTGAAAATGCTGAACATTTAAAAGAACTTGCTAAACCTGCCACAATTATTGACGGACAGCATCGCGTCCTTGGCGCAAAAACTAAGGAACTCAATATTCCATTCACGGTTTGTGCGATTCTCGACTGTAAATGGGAGGAACAAGTATTTCAGTTTACTGTAGTCAACTACACCGCCAAAGGAATCCCAGATCAGTTTATAACAAACAACGCTGCAATGTCCTTAACAACAGACGAACTCGAAAAACTTAAGCACCGCTTAACGCAGGCAGATGTAAAGATTCTGGAGTATGAATTGATGCGGGTGGTAAACTTTAATGCAGATAGTCCTTTCTTCCAGAGAGTTAACCTTACAGAAAAAAACAATCCGGCATTGATTGGTTACAAAACCATGATCCAGATAGCCAAAAAATGGCATTCAGGGAAGCCAGCTGGCATTAAGAAACTTCTCGACGCAATTCTTCCAGATATTAAGGGAAAAAACCTAAAAGTTGCTCACTGGAGGGAAAAAGAAATTTGGGGGCAGTACTTTCTGGCTTTCTGGAAAGAAGTGAAAAACTTCTACTGTGGATTTAAGAATGACAGTGGAGTCGGTCTATGGGGTCCGGGTTCAAATCTAGCGATTGCTGTTGTCTTGCTTGAGTATCAGGAATTGTTTCTAAAAAACCTTAATAACCAAAGTCGTAGTTTTTTCCAGATTGATCCAAAAGACGTTGAACTAAATCCGAACGCACAGATGCTTAAGAAGATTAAGGAGCAGGCACTTGAGTTCGTCAAAAGAATAAAACCAGAATTCTTCCAAGAAAAATGGGGTTCCACTTCGCTAAATACAGGTCCTGGTAGGGAGGCTCTGAAAAGTGCACTAACGGACACCTGGGAGGACGAAAAGTTCCGCTTTCGTAATTCTAATTTATTTACGGGTCGCTTCTAAAAGATGGAAACACTTACTTTTAAGGATCACTCTATATTAGAATTATTTAAAAACATTTTCCTTGCTCATGGAATTAAAGGTTACCGTGATGAGGGTGCATTCGAAAAAATAAAAGATATTTCAGAGCAAGTTAAATTAACTCTTGTTCCTTATTTCTTCTATTTAATTCCTACTGATCTGATTACTGCCGAAAACGAAAAGTATAACCTTGTCAAACCTTTGATTCGTTCACATCTAAAACTAATTGGTGTTAGGTCACAAGATGAAGACCTCGTTGATACAATAAAAAGAATAGGGGATCATTTCTCTGATTGTATTTATGAAAGAAATAGTCGCAAGAGAAGCATTGCTGATCTACGAATGGATTATAAATTATATCAGAAGTTCTTGGATTATCAAAAATACAGATGTCGCTCTTGTGGAGTCCTTCTGGATGATAACAATCAAGAACTCGACCATATAATACCTTATAAACTCCTTGGAGATCCGCTTGACGGAGCTAACTGGCAAATTCTTTGCTCAAAGTGCAATCTCGGAAAAGGAGGATTATTTTCTCCGCTTCAAAGTAATGATGCTTTAAACTGGATTTATGATAAAAAAGACGTTGAAAAAATATCAGACAAGTTACATTTTCTGTGCTTTGCACTTTTTAAAAAGTGCTCGATCTGTGGTTCTGATACTGCAACTACAGAACTAAGAATAAAAAAGAAGGCATCAACTGGACTTTCAATAGCTTCAAATATGGTTGTTGTTTGTGATAAGCATGGTTAGGAAACTTTTTGCTTGTAAAAACAAATTATCAGATTTGCAACCATTTCAAAATCCTTTGAAATATTCTGAATTTCGTTCCATTTCTTCTTTGAGTCCTTGCCGAAAACCCACTCACCTTCAATCCATGCGCATATTGGTTTAATTAGTTTTAATTCTTCATTAAACAGGTCTTTTGGAGGAATCTCTATGTTGCGAAAACGATCAGCAATTACGTCCATTAAATAACCCAAAGAAATTATGCCAACCCCATGGCTTAGTCTTGATTTGTTCGGTTGCAAACCCCAGGCGTATGGAAATACCTCTGATACTGCTGACCAGTATGAGTTTAAAAAATCAACCATATAGCGTTCGCAATCTTGGGGTTCCTTAAAAGTTCGAAATCTATAAAGTGCGCCTTCATTCAAACTATTTTCCACCATGCGTAGAAATGAATTGTCTTTAATAAAGCCTTTCGGGTTTGTTGGTGTCTGAATGGCTCTGAAAAATACAGACTTCTTATCCGAATTCAGCATTGATAATAGGCGGGTTGGAACCTTCCGTTTTTCGAGCTTTGTTGAAAGCCTTATCCCAGTCTCAGGTAGCAATTCATAAATTAATCCCTGCGGCAGTGGTTTTGTTGAGTTCACAAGAATAAACTGCTCTTTTTGTTCCGCGATGCTGTCAGTTATAAAAGCTGTTACAAAAACAGGGAATTCTCTGATATCGGCATCACGAATAGCAGCTGATCTTTGTTGACCGTCTACAATCCAGCCCGGTTTTTCAAGACCCTCAGAGTTGTCGAATGGCACAGTCAACATTCCATGCCTGATAGTCTTATTGGCGTCTGCGTATTTAAGGGGGTCGAAGGTTACGCTTGTATTGAAAGCAACGACAATAGCGTTCGGTAATATTGCAGATTCTGTTTCAAGATATGCTCGGATCTCCTTAATGTGACTGATCACTTCGGGTCTCTGATATCCTGTAATCTTTGCTTCTTCATTCCTTCCAATCCTTGAGATCTGGGCAATATCTAGGAGCTTCTTTCCATCGATCCCAAAAGAGTAGAGGGGGCGACCTTTTCCTTGGCGAATCTCAATTGCTGGTATCTGCATGGTGTTGTTGCTCATAGTTTGTTCTTCTCCGCTAGTTTTGTTTTAAGGTTATGAAGGTTATGAAATCCACGTCTTCTGTTTCTCTCGGCCCCACGGAAAACTACGACCTGTATGCCGACTGTTTTACAAATCTCACAGCGACAACTTAACCAGGGCTTGGCTTCAAGAGTTTTTGCGTAAAGTGCTGAATCATCCTTTTTTCCGTGCCAAAGACGTTCGTAGGTGCGAACACGATCAACAATTTCGCCCAAAGAAAGTTCTCCATGATCGAACTGCTGAATTCCCTGCAGGCAAAGCTTTTCAAGTTCTCTAGCTGTTTCTTGCTTAATCTCTCCGGCTAAAATCTTCTTCTTCAGTCCTGGATTCTCGCCCACCTGCGGGATCCGAACGGCGGTGTAGGTCTTATCCCCGATAAAATAGTTATCTTTATCGTCCATGAAGGCTTTTTTCAATGCACTCGTGCTATCGAAACTAGCCACTCCATACTTCTTAAAATCCTGAACATGATCGATCCTGGAAATGCCTAAGAGGTGAAGCTTAGTCTCAGGTTTACGCACCTGGTCAACTGCTTCTAGGACGGACATGACCTCGCGATTATTCAGGGGCACTAAACCTCCCAAAGCTATGTAGCGATAGCCAATTTTCTGCATGGCTACGACCGCATCTGAATACGATTTAGGGCTCCATCCTTGGGCAGCTCCAAGGGGAGTAAAGGGCACTTTACGGTCGGTACACTTCTCAAAAAACTCCTCTGCCAGGGCAAGGGTTAAATCGAACCGACGTTGCCAATCTTCTGGTACCTCCATCTCTTCTGGCTTCTTTAAAAACCCTAAAATTACGTGATCCAGGGATATGCCGTATTGAAACTGGCAATCGGTATAGAACTCTACAAGGGAGTCGACGGTGAAGGGAGGGACATGCGCTTTGACGAAAGAGAAGCTTCCGCAATCACCCATGATTTCGACCTTGTCGCCACCTGGGACCTCATTCAGACGGAGAAATTCTCTAGCACCCACACGCTTTAAGCGCTGTACCTGCCCAAAAGTGTAGTGAACAGACGTTTTAAGCTTTTCGACGGCCGCTCGGGATATGAGCATGCCGTCGTAGGGGGGGTACTTAAGAATCTCGTGTGCGTACATCTGTGCGCGTTGCCTACTTCCGGCAAGTGCACGACTTTCTTTCTGAAAGTCGAAAGATGGATCCACGAGATCGTGGGAGTCTGGAAAAAAGAACTTCACAGAATCTAGCTTTGCCCGCGTCGCTCCATATAAGAACGGATGAGGAAGTTGGAGACCATCGAGTGATGTTTGTGGACGTTTTGTAGTTCGTTCCAGGCAAGACCACCCATTGAATCCCATTCTCCTTCCGTCCATCGACAAAGATCGGCAATCAGCTCTAATTCTTTTCTTACGAACTTTGGCGCACTTTTTTCTCGTAAATCTACGGACCCCATAATGCGATCCATCAACTTGCCCATTGAGCGGAGTCCGATGCCGTGCATTAAGCGGCTATGATGGGGTGGTTTGCCCCAGGCGTCTGGGAATGTCTCTTTTACTGCCGTCCAATAGGTATGGAGGATGGCCCAAATGGCCGTCTGATCGTATTCCCCGGTGGCGATGTTGCGGTAGGGGAAGAGGCAACCGGAGGGGTTGGTTAAACTGTCTTCAATCATCTTCACAATGACCGTATCTGTAACAACGGCTTTCTCGGCTTCGTCTTTGGGGGTGGATGGACGGCGAATCAGGCCTCGGAAGGGTGAGTCTTTCTCTGTATTTAAAAGGTCACAAAGGGCGGATGGAACCTTCCGAATGGCAAGTTTAGGGGGGAGGGGAGAGTCAACTTCAGGAAGTAGTTCGGTCACCAATCCTCGAGGGAGAGGTTTACTGTTATTGATCCTCATAAACTGGTCTCTCTGTAACTCCACATCATCGGCGATGAAGGCGCAAACGGGGACGGCAAATCTCTTGTCCTCGCACATTTCAATGGCCAGAGCGCGCTGCTGTCCATCGACAATCCAGGCGGGTTTATCTTTATCGCTGTTTGGCACAGGAATGCGAAGAAGCCCGGCCACAGCTAGGCCGTCTGATGTTTTCTGACCACGACTGGACACAAACTTTACATTCGAAGAAAAGGATAGGATCAGGGGGTGGGCCAAAATCATGGCAGGATCTTGGAGGTATTCGGAAATCTCTTTGACGTGCTTCTTAACGCCTTCCCGTTGGTAGCCAATTAGTCTGCCGCCATCATTCCGGGAGACCCGAGAGATGCCGGCTAATGTAAGAAGCTCGTCCCCCGATAAGGAGAGGAGGTAAATAAAGGAATTGCCCCGCTGCTGTACTTTTAGGGCTTTGCGTTCGATGATTTTATTTTTCATGGCAGTTTAGGCTCCTTATTATTTTGTTTGAGTAGTGAAGCTTTCTTGGGTTTGTAAAAAAAGGCCTCGAAATCGGCTTTGTTCGCAGGCTTTGCCGCTATCACGGTAAATGCGTAGCAACCGCCCGCTACTGGCGGGAAGACCATTCTGGAGTGATTCCCGAATGAAGCTGAGGACTTCTTCGTCAGTTGATGCATCTCGAACCGGATAATTGGCTGAAGGTAAGTCTCGTAATAGAGCGCTGTATTTCCGCTCTAGATCGACGGCATTGATTTCATTGATCGAATTTGCAGTTAGGACGTGCTGTATGATCCGGGCATTGAGGGCCATACGAGAGACGCCGACGATGTGTTCCATCCTTGCGTCACAGGGCAGGAAGTTGTTTTTCAGGGGACCTTTTTTTCCGGAACCGGAAGAGATAATTACTAGGTGGTTTGGATTATGGAGGAACTCACGTGCCGTATATAGGTCTCGGTAAACTGCGGTTAGATACTCGGGGGATAGAGCAACAATGAGAGGTTCGGAGGGATAAGCTTTAGCTAAATCGGCAATGCATGAGATCGGACTGCCTTGTTGCTTATGCCATTCGCTAAGTCCTTCCCACCATTCCTCATGGGTAAAGCGACTTGGTTTGTCTGGCAAAACGGAATCAGGTTTGCTGCTGGAAAATGTAGCGGCGTACGAACAGATAACTCGATCGATCGGAATTAAGCCAAAACCGGCGGAAATGACCCAGAAGCGGACATGACTAAAGGCATTGTTCTTTTTAGCCATACCACGGATAACGCTCCAATAGTTGCCGCCATATAAATCAAGAGCGGGGGTTCCCGCGGCGGAGTGTGTCATCAACGCTTGAGTCCAACGCGCCAGTCTTGGCGAGAGATCTTTATCTTTTATGGTTCGCAGTTGGGTATCCGGATGGGGGTTCCCCTTTTTCCGGTTCGTGCAAGTGACAATTACGTTCAGGGGACCAACCTGCATAACCTAATAAGTACATACACCAACCGAGCAGACAAGTGTAATTAATTGGCTTTTGTGAATAATGGGGCATGTAATTAAAGCGGGTCTCTGGAGTGGTCTCATAGAATAGATCTATCGCGGGGGGTGGGACAAATGCAGGGGTATGCCCAATCGAAGGGCTAGTAATTACTGCGTTAAACGGATGGGGGGGTTGTATATAGCCCCAATCAAACCAGTCTCTTTTTCCGTCTTTTCCAATGATCGCTGTCCCAAGTCAACATTTCGTCCTTCTCAAGAAAAACAGAGACTTCCTTCGCCTCATTGAGGGCACTCTTTTCCCATGGGGGAATAAGAGGGTCATGACCTTTGACACGCAACTTGATCATGTTGCTTAATTTGACCCGACGGCGTGCCTTGTCGAAGTCAGCATCCTTTATATTGGCAATACCCCCACGATCAGTGTGATCCCCGATCATTAAAAGAATAGCCCGAGTAAGTTGGGCATTTTCTAGGTCCCCGACTTTTCCTTCGTTACCCATCAAAGCAACGAAACCGTCTGTCGAATGTAGGCTCTCCTTATCCCAGGCATCCTTAAGGCGGGTTACAATCTCTCCCGCAAAAATAAATGAAGCGCGGGCTTTGGCTCGGGATCCATAGGCTACTACCACCCCGTCATGGCCCTGGATCTGATCGATCGTAAGCTCATTAAACCGATAGAAATCAGCGATGATCGAATGCATTCGGGAAGAATGCTCGGGACAGGGGAGCGGTCAATGACTTAAGAAAAAAATCCGATTTCAGTGAATCAGGTCTATTGATTAGACTGAAGTTAGGTGCTTTACCGCAAATCATGCACCCAAGTAGATCAGTAGGGCCTTGAGCAGACCTTGGCCAATCTTGGCCACGCAGACCATGACGGCGCCGGTGATAAATCCGGCAAAAAACTGGTCCCAAATACTCACTTGTCCCTCCCTGCAGCTGCCATAAAGACAAAGATGATGATCAGATTGCAGCAGATGATTTGAGTGACCTTACAGCCGATAATGATCAGAAATGAGGAGAGATCCGACACGAGGCAATTATCGTATAAGGGGTAGGACAAAAATGGTCCTACGGGGATAGTCGCTTATTACAAAGAGATGCTTTGTTAAGGGTTTACCTAGGGCTAAGGTAATTTGATCATGACCGCTAAGGCAGGGAACTTATCGTGGGCATACTATTCTGCCCCGATCCAAAAGTTTCTTCAGGATCGTGATGGGTGTTTAGCAGCTTTAGCAAGTCATGGGGCGGCGGCTGGGTCGGTCGAGGGCGCTCAAATGGGGGCTTGGGAATCCCAGGTCAATTGTCTTCAAAAAGCCCTTTTAGGAATGGAAGGGAAGATTTTGCTAGAATTTGTAGTTCCAAGAATTGGAAGTCGCATTGATGCGGTGGTGTTGTTTCAGGAAGCAGTAGTTGTATTGGAGTTTAAGATCTCGACTGAAAAGGGGAAGGAGCTTGGGCAGGAAGGCTATCGGCAAGTGTGGGACTACGCCCTTGATTTAAAAAACTTTCATAAAGCCAGTCACGATTTGGAGATCGTGCCCATCCTTGTGGGGCGTGATACACGCAGTGCAGACAATAAATTAATGCAGAGGGCAGAGGATGGGGTTTATTGTCCAATGAAAACGGATTTTGATGGGCTAAGGCCCCTACTTGAGAAAATCATTCGAGAGGCGAAGGGGAAGTCAATCGACTTGGAGAGCTGGGAAAAGTCCAGTTATTTGCCGACACCGTCCATTGTCGAAGCCGCGCAAGCGGTGTTCTCGAATAATACGGTGGATAATATCCTTTTGAACGAGGCAAAGGAAAACCTCGGTAGTACATTTCGAACTGTAGAGCAGATTATTGAGGGGGCCGAGAAGTCGGGGGAAAAAGTGATCTGTTTTGTTACGGGCGTCCCGGGAGCTGGGAAGACTCTTGTAGGAATGCAGGTGGCTGCAAAGCGGAGGGAACATGGGAATCGGGCACATGCTACTTTTCTATCGGGTAATGGGCCGCTGGTAGAGGTTTTGACTGAGGCGCTAGTACGTGACCGAGTACGTCAGATGAAAAATACAGGAAAGCGGGGAAAGACGGGGAGGGTCCGCACGGAGGTAAAAGCCTTGATTCAGCACAAAATGCATTTTCGAGATGCGGGCTTAAAAGAGCAGGATAAGGCACCTGCGGATCGAATCGTGATCTTTGACGAGGCGCAGCGGGCATGGAACCGGCAGCAAACGCGAAGTTTCATGATTCGGAAACGCAATATGTCGGACTTCAATGAATCAGAGCCTCAGTTTCTCTTGAACTACATGAATCGGCATAAAGGGTGGGCGGTGGTGATCTGTTTGGTAGGAGGCGGGCAGGAAATTCACAATGGGGAAGCGGGCATTGGGGAGTGGTTGCGAACGGTACGGGGAGAGTTTCCTGGTTGGAGGTTGTATGTATCACCGAATCTGGGGGAGAGCGAGTTTGGCGCGAAACAGGATTTAGAAGCCATGAAGGGGCACGCGAAACTGGGTTGGGATGAAAAGCTGCATCTAGAAGTAAGTAATCGAAGTTTTCGGGCGGATAAAGTATCGCTGTTTGTCCGAGCTTTGTTGGATGGAGAGGAGAAACTGGCTAGGGAAACAATAGATGGCTTTTCTGGGGTGTATCCAATTCGGTTAACCAGGGATATGGGCAAAGCAAAAGAATGGATACGGAATCAGGCAAGGGGGTCCCAGAGATACGGGATGCTGGCATCCTCAAGCGCGCATCGACTGAAGCCGGATGCGGTCAACGTAAAGGAGTCGATCAACGCGGTTCATTGGTTTCTGAATGGTCCGGAGGACACTCGTTCTAGTTACTATCTCGAGGACCCGGCAACAGAGTTTCAGGTCCAGGGGTTAGAAGTAGACTGGGCTTTAGTCGCATGGGACGGGGATTTTCGGCGAATGGGTAAGCAGTGGGATCATAGGTCGTTTAAGGGGTCAAAATGGCAACAGGTAAGAAAGGACGAGCATCAGCGATATTTAAAGAACACGTACCGAGTACTATTAACTCGAGCTAGGCAGGGGATGGTGATTTATGTGCCGAGGGGAGAGTCGTGGGATGTGACAAGGAATCCTGAATATTACAATGGGACGTTCGAATATCTTAAAGGGTTGGGAATTCCCCTTCTGAATTGATCCTCAACCCCAAAACACCGACGTTTTGATCGCAGGAAACTGAAAGGCTGGAAGTTGAAGGGGACAGGGGGCACAGAAGAAAGGGATTAAGGGTTTAAGCCCCGACAGGAGTACGGGGCGCAGACGCGGGGGCATGGGGATTTCGAAATTCGAAATTCGAAATTCCGAAAGGGGGATTTAAAGGGTTTGAATGTGAGAATGTAAAAAAGTTAAAAATGACCGAACCCTTTTGAGTTTTGAGCGGTTTAATATGGGATGGGGAGTGGTCTTGTTGAAGGAATCGCATGAAGGTACGGGATATGTTGAAAAAGCTTTTGGATGATGGGTGGTTTTTGGCCCGAACTAAGGGGAGCCATCGCCAGTACAAGCATCCGTCCAAGAAGGGTCTGGTGACAGTGGCGGGTCATCCTAGTGACGATCTTGCCCCCGGAACCCAAAATAGTATCTTCAAGCAGTCGGGTCTTAAACAACCATGAGCCGTTATCTCATCATCTTGGAGCCATCGGAGACTGGGTTTTCCGCCTACTCCCCAGACCTGCCCGGCTGTGTGGCCACCGGAGCGAGCCGTGAGGAAACGGAGAGCCGGATGCGGGAGACGATCGAGTTCCACCTGGAAGGATTACGGCAGGAGAATCTGCCGGTGCCCCAGCCGCGGTCGCAACCGGCGTTTTGCGAGATTGTGGGGT